>Ga0233437_1007620_pt1 | contig 10398 bp, 11 predicted proteins | sample SI_122_August201_FD_182714 | JGI IMG/M metagenome (GOLD analysis project Ga0233437, IMG submission 182714) | Seawater microbial communities from Saanich Inlet, British Columbia, Canada - SI_122_August2016_200_MG | ecosystem: Environmental > Aquatic > Marine > Inlet | place: Canada: British... | reverse complement strand
CCTGCCTGCCCGCCCGAAACCGCCAGCACGGATACAAAAAACTCCGGCAGTGTCGTCGCCAGTGAAACGACAGTCGCGCCGATTAGTATCTTGGGCACGCCCGTAATTTCTGCAAGCCAAACCGCGGCTTCGACAAACCAGTCACCGCCTTTAATGATGATTGCAAGCCCGAGTGCAAAAAGTAATACTGTCCAAACCATATGATTCCCTTTCATAAAAAAAGACCTCAATGCAAAAGCATCAAAAGTCTCGCAATTATAGCGTGCCCGGATGGGTAACCCCATCGTGTTGACGAACATCGCTACCTCAAGGTTAGGGCGCTACTCCCCTTTAATGGGCGTATTTTATCATGCGGGCGAATTTTTGTCAATCGAAACCGCAAATTGTATCCTTCTATATTATTGTCTGAACACGTTACTTTAACATCTCAAGTGCGTTTACTACTTCGACAGCAAACGCCGGTGCTGCGTCGGGACCGTTGCCGGTAATTACGTTTTCAAAAACCGTAACCGGATTGCTTGAATCAACTACGCCAAGCGCGTTCATACCAGCATCGATATCCGAGCTGTTATACCAGCACGCATTTTCGCCGGATGATATGGCCCCCGCGTTCGCAAGTGTCAGCGGTGCAAGGCAGATTGCCGCAACGGTCCGGTTCAGCGCATCCACTTCGTTTATTACGCGGTGAAGCTGTGTGTTCTCCCAAAGATTTCGCACGCCGCCTCCGCCGATAACAACGATGCCCAAAATGTCCTGTCCGTTCAGCTCGTCAAATGTCGCATCCACCTGAACTGTTTCGCTGCCGCCGGTCGCCGTACCCATCTCATCACTTGCGATAATTACGTCGTAGCCTGCGGCTGTCAATGCGTCAAATACCGGGTTGAATTCTCTTTCTTGATAGTCTGCCTTTGCCACTACAATGACAATCGTGTTTGGCTGCTGCTGCAGCGTTGGTTTCTCTGTCGGTGCCTTTGTCGGTGCCGGAGTTTGAGCCTCTGTCGGTGCCGCTGTCGGCTCTTGTGATGGCAGCTCCGGATCACTCTCCTGCGGAACTGCAACAGGAGTGGTACAAGCCGAGGCTGCGAATACAACGATTATGAGTATTACGAAGATGATTTTTTTCATATTAATCCACCTCCAAAATATTTTCATCTATATTGTATCATTATCAGTCTTCTTTATCAAACTGACCTGCGATTATTTTGATTACCAGTTTTCCGTAAAAAAATAGCACATGCAACATGCACGTACTATTTTATCCTGCGTTTATTCACTTATTTTCTTCTGAGTCTTTTTCGCTGCTATCGTCATCACTTTTTTCTAAAAAGTATTCGTAAAGATAATTGGTATCAGTCATCTTGGTCCTCCCTATATTCTAAGATGTCGCCGGGCTGGCAATCTAGCTGGCGGCAAATAGCGTTCAACGTGGAAAAACGTACTGCTTTCGCTTTTCCTGTTTTTAATATAGATAAATTAGCCTTGGTAATGCCGACTCTGTCCGAAAGCTCGTTAAGCGACATTTTCCGTTTTGCCATCATTACGTCTAAATTTACGATTATCGCCAATGTTTTTCCTCCGTTCTATATCGTAAGATCGTTCTCTGCCTTTAAGCGTATGGCTTTGTCAAAAACTGCGGCGAGCGTTTGACAAAACATGCTGGAAAGCAGCGCAAGCACCGCGATAACAGGTGTCAGTATAGAAAAATCTACAAAAGATTTTACTATTAGCACCACAGCCGCGCCTGCGCACAGATACGATATATATTTTAGATACTTAACATTTTTGATTACGAACGGAGATGTTTTGATTACAGTTGTCAGCAGCCTTTGCAAAAACAGAATTATCACCCAGCATATTGCGCCGCATACCTCGAGAAACGCCAACGTCACCCATCTGTTCTGCGAAGCGCTGGACACGTGCGTAATAACTGTATCCTGCTCTATCGGAGCAAAAAGAAAAGGCAGCGCTATCATAACCAGCGGGCTCAATATCAGCAATGCTTCGAGCATGCGTTTTAGTATATGAGGGATATTCCATTTGGATTTAAACATAGGCTCGCCTCCATTCGGTGTGATACTAACACAGCCAAAGATAACTGTCAACAATTATTTATTGTTTTTCGATAAATTTAATATTTGGGCAAACGAACATATTTGTGGTATAATTTAAGCAGAAAGGCGGAGACATATGAATGAAATTCTTTATATAATTGCAGGAGTCATACTGGTTGTGCTGATAGCGGTTCTGATATTGGTGATTGTGAGCGCCAAGCGCCGCACTAACATCGATTATACGCTGACAAAGCTGTCGCGCGACTTAAACAAGCAGCTGGCTGACATGACGCGCATCAGCGGTGACAACGCGTATCAGCTTAGGCGCGAAGTGATTGGCATGTTTAACACGCTTGGCGAGAATTCGACTAAAACGCTGTCGATGACCACAAAAAACAACAGCGAAAGTATGGAAAAACTTCGGTTTGCTGTAGAGCAAAAGCTTAAAGAGCTGTCCGAATCTAACGAAAAGCGACTGGAGCAGATACGTAAAACTGTGGATGACCAGCTTTCCGACATGCTGGAGAAAAAACTCACCGGCTCGTTTAAGTTAGTCAGCGACCAGCTTGAGCAAGTGTTTAAAAGCATGGGCGAGGTCAAATCTCTTGCTACAGGTGTTGGCGACTTAAAGCGCGTGTTGACCAACGTCAAAGTACGCGGCACGTGGGGCGAAATGCAGCTCGGTAACCTAATTTCCACAATGCTCTCCCCCGTCCAGTACGTCACTAACGTGCAGACAGGCGACAGCCGCGAGAACGTCGAGTTTGCCATTATACTGCCCGGCAACGGCGAGGACAAGGTGCTGCTGCCCATCGATTCAAAGTTTCCTATGGAAGACTTTATACGCAAGGAGAATGTAATCGCCAATACAGGCGATAAAGCTCAAATCGACGAAGCTACCAAAATTTTAGGCCAGCGTATGATTTTCGAAGCCAAGCGCATCAGCGAAAAATACATCAATCCGCCCGTCACGACAGACTTCGCCATCATGTATCTGCCGACGGAGGGGCTGTATGCCGATGCTATATCGCTCGGCATATCCGACGTTTGTCAACGCAAGCACAATGTAACGATTGCAGGCCCGTCTACGCTGACTGCGCTGCTTAACAGCCTGCAGATGGGCTTTAGAACGCTTGCTATAGAGCAGCAAAGCAGCGAAGTGCTAAAGCTGCTTGAGTCTACACGTAAAGCCTTTGGCAACTTCAGCATCGCTATCGATAAAACCAAGAAGAGCCTGAACGCTGCGCAGAATAACCTTGACGATGCATCAAGAAAATCTCGCACGATTGAGCGCCAGCTTAATAAGGTGGACGGTTTTGAATTGGAGCCACCTGAGGAATAAAAAAACGCCCACATAAGTGAACGTTATAGGAGGACCGGCATAACGCTTATCCTCCTTTTATTTTGCTTCCTCGATGATTTCGATTGCTCGCTCTATCGCGTTGATTATATTTTGATAGCCTGTACATCTGCAAAGGTGTCCTTCAATCTCTTTTTTAAGCTGCTCACGTGTGTAGCTCTCACCGCGCCCGACAATCTCTACGCAAGTCATAATGATTCCGGGGATACAAAAACCGCACTGTACAGCCGTCTTTTCGATAAACGCTTGTTGAACAGGATGCAGTTTGCCGCTTTCGTCTTGCAGCCCTTCTGTGGTTATTATACTTCTGCCGTCTGCCCACACCGAAAGATACAAACACGTATCGGTTGCCTTGCCGTCAATCAGCACAGTGCACGCACCGCATTCGCCGACCTCGCAGCCTTTCTTAACGCTGGTAAGATCGAGCCTCTCGCGCAGTGTATCGGCAAGCGATTCTCTCTCGTCTATTGCAAGCTCTATATCCGAGCCGTTTACGTTGAAATTGATTATTTTCATCATCGCGCATCCACCACCTTGTCGTTTGATTTGCTCAACGCCTGCTTGCACGCTCTGCCCGGCAACACTTCGACCAAGTGCTCCCTGAACTCCTTTGAAACGCGCTTGTCCGTTATCACGCTTACATCAGGCAAGCACAATTTGCCCATTGTCTCAAACAGCTCGACGTTTATCTTAACGCCAATCAGCTGCTTTTCTGCCGACCTCGCACGCATCGGCAACGGTCCTGCTGCAGCGAACGATATGCGTATGTCTTGAAGAACATCGCCGTCCGTTTTGCACACCACCGAGCAGCCGATTATGGCAATATCCATAGCATCTCGCAACGAGAATTTTATGTAGTGACCGACATAGCCACTGTAGTCCTCGTGCTTTATAATTATATCTGTCAACAGCTCACCGGTTTGCAGATCCATGACTTCCGGCTTTACGTAGAAATACTCAACAGGCTTCTGCCGATACGTACCTTTGCCGGTGATACAAGCAATCGCGTTCAAGCCAAGCAGCATCGGCGGAGCGTCAGCAGTTGTAAAACCATTGCATATGTTACCGCCAATTGTTCCAATGTTCCGAATCTGCGAGCCGCCTATGTCAATAACAGCGCTTAAAAGACACGGTACATGCTGCTTAATTATATCGCTGCTCAATATCTCGTTAAACGTCGTCCCCGGCTTAATGTGAATGTTTTTGTCTTTGTCTATGTAAATCCCTTTCAGCTCTTCAATATCCTTTATGCTGATAAAGTCGCCACCCACTTTTACGCCGTCGCGCAGCCCCACCAAAATATCTGTACCGCCGCAAATCAGCGTCGCATCGGGGGCTGCTATCATCGCGCCTATTGCATCGTCAATTGTTTTTGCTATGTAAATGCTGTTTAAATCGTACATTAAGCGTCTCCCTTCAGCTGCTTTTTGAACGTCAGCGCAAGTTTTTCTCTGTCCAGCGGCAGCGAATTGAACGCTACTCCGGTCGCGTGGAAAACTGCGTTTCGTATAGCGGGAGCAGGTGCTACCGTCGTAGGTTCGCCGAGCGACTTGTTGCCGAACGGTCCGGTCGGGTCGTCTATGTCTACAAAAGCGTTGCTCCACTCGGGCGTGTCCACGGCTGTCGGCATCTTGTAATCGAGGAAGTTGCCGTTTATCAGCTGTCCCCGCTCGTTATACTTCATCTGCTCCATGATTGCGTAGCCTTGCGACATGTGCATTCCACCGTGAACCTGAGACTGCGCGGTTGCGGGGTTTATGATTTTGCCGCTGTCGTGTACATTGATAATGTCAATGATATCGACTCGTCCAAGCTCCATGTCCACCTCTACCTCGACAAAGGTAGCGCCGAAGCTGAACGTGTTCTGTTTGACGTTTACAGTGCTCTCTGCGCTTAGGTGCATTGCGTTCTCTAAGCTATAGAACGCGTCTGTCGCCAATACAGTCAAGTCTGCTATCAATTCACCGTTTTCCTTGTTGATCACGTCGCCGTCCTTCAAATCCATTTTTTCTGCCGGGACACCCAGCATCTTTTCGGCATAGGCAAATATCTTGTCTCTTAGTATGCCCGCAGTTTGTTTTATTGCTTTGCCTGCAATGTACGTCTGCCGCGATGCAAAAGCTCCAAGGTCAAAAGGTGTTACGTCCGTGTCCTGTGTTGATACGATGTTCACCCGACTGGTATGCAGCCCAATCGCTTGTGCCGCCATTTGCGTAAACACAGTGTCCGCGCCTTGACCAATCTCTGTTGCGCCCATTTGCAGCTGAACCGAGCCGTCCTGATTCAGCGTCATGCGGCAGCCCGAAATCTCTAGACCAAACGGATACACGCCCGTTTTATAGCAGAATATTGCGCACCCGACTCCTCGTCGCAATATGCCTGTCTGGTTTTTATACAAAGCTCTCTTTTTATCCCAGTCGATATACTTCTTGCCCTGCTGCAGACACTCAAGCAGACCGGTGGAGTGACATTGCAAGTCTTTGCCCGGCATCTTATAGTCACTCGTCATCATGTTTTTCATGCGGAATTCTATGGGGTCAATTCCCATCTTATCTGCAATTGTCTCCATGTGCACTTCGCTTGCAAACGCTGCCTGTGGCACGCCGTATGCCCGCATAGCGCCGCCGACACCAAGGTTGCTGTATACCGTGTACGCTTGTCCTTTAAACCCGCCTGTCTGCGAATATATTTGAGAATAGTTCGTCAGGCAGTTTCCCGTAACCGTATGCCCGTGCGAAGCGTATGCGCCTTGGCTCGAGATTATTTCTATATATCGTGTTACCAGTCTGCCGTCTTTGTCAACGCCCGTTTTGAGCTTGAATTCCATAGCGTGACGACTTCGTGTGCACATAAACGTTTCTTCTCTTGTAAGCTCCAGCTTAACTTTCCTGCCGCCAAGTATCATAGACAAATATGCGTTCAGAGGCTCGTAGAGGATGTCCTGCTTGTTTCCAAAGCCTCCGCCAAGGTATGGTTTGATAATGCGAACTCTGCCCCAAGGAAGCCCCAGCGCCTGACCTACGATACGACGCATAATGTGCGGTATCTGGGTGGATGCGACTATGACAATTCGCTCGCCCTCCATATACGCGAATGATGTCGAATTCTCGAGATGCGCATGTTGTACGCGCTGCGTGCTTACCGTCTCTTCAAAGATCGTTAAATCGTCGCGCTTTACCGCGCTGTCGTAATCACCCTCGTTTTGCTCTGAGTATTTCAGTATATTTTTCTCATAGCCTTCGTGCAGCTGCGTTGCTTTATCGCTCATAGCCTGCTGCGACGTAAGAATCGGTTCATACTCTTCGTATTCTACCTTTATGGCTTTTAGAGCGCGCTTTGCAGCAACCTCGTCCACAGCAACCACAGCCGCTATCTCGTCGCCGTACAGCCGTACACGCTCGTTAAGTAGCTTTCTGTCCTCTACGTCCTTGTGACCCGCTTCCAGCACAAAAGGATGCCCTGCTGTCCCGAACCGAATATCCGGCACCTCAAAACACGTTAGTATTTTGACAACGCCTTTAATCTTGCTCGCCTCGCTCGTGTCGATGCTAAGCACTTTTCCGTTGGCTATCGTGGCGTGCAGCACCTTGGCGACCAGCGCTTTGCCGCACAAGTCGTCGGTATAGTCAGCCGTGCCCGTTACTTTTCCACGTGCATCTACGCGATGTATGCCCTTGCCTACACTCATTAGCATTCCCCTTCTTGTTCTCGCCTGCGACTATTGCGTCTTTGTATCTTTAACATCGATGTAATTGTATAACGTAAACTTGGATATCCCAAAGAACTTCGATACTTTGTCACCCGACTTCTTTATCAAAAACGCGCCCGAGTCCTGTAAAAACTTGATAGCTTTAATTTTATCATCCCTCGTCATCTCGCCAACCGGCTTGTTGACAAGTTTGACAGACTGCCCAATCAAATCGTTCAGCGTGCTCATAACGCCGTTGTGGATGCAGTCTACTTCTTTTGTCGCGTCTTCAATGCCAATCAGCTCGTTAAGCGTTCTCTCCGCTTTCATGAAGCTGGTGATGTCAAGGTTAATAGAAAACACACCGACCACAACACCCTCCTCATTTCTGATATAAAGCGTTGTAGATTTTAGTATCTTGCCGTCCTCAGTCTGCGTACGATAATTGATGCGATCCTTTAATTCCTCTGACGGACTGTTTAGCGTCTCAATCACAATCTTTGACGAACCGTCGCCGACTTTCCTGCCCGTTACGTGACCGTTCTCTATATACACTATTGTATGATCCATGTCCTGCGTAAGGTCGTGAATCACAACTTCACAGCTTTCGCCGAACTGCCCGGTAATCCCTTTGGCAAGCTGCTCCCATGTTGCACGTTTGAATGTCTGCTCCATTGGCTTATCCCCTCAAAAACTTTTTGAATTTGTGATGCTATCTAAAAATTATTTTATCACAAAACGTGGTTTTTTAAAAGACATGTCACAAAAAATATTTGTCAATGTAAAATTGTTGATGTATAATATAGGCATGAGTAATGATTTGAAATTCGGTTGCATTCTATTAGCAGCCGGCGAAGGAAAACGATTTGGCGGCAACAAGCTCTTAACAAAGCTGAATGGCGTGCCTATTTTGGAGCACATTCTAAAGGCGCTGCCCACGAGCAAATTCGCTGACTGCGCGATTGTTGCGGCGGACAGCAAGATTTTTAAGCTGGCGGGCAAATATGGAATAGGCGGCGTTATTAACGACAAACCCGAGCTTAAGCTTGCGCACAGTATACGCGTGGGTATAGAGCAGATGGGCGATATTGACGCATGCATGTTTTTGGTGTGCGATCAGCCAAACTTGACACGCGTTACGCTCATCGACATGGTGGATAGCTATGTGAGCGGGTCAATACTATCGCTTAGCTTTCACGGCAAGCGCGGCAACCCCGTAATCTTTCCGGCATTCCTGCTTGAAGAGCTGTCGAATCTATCAATAAACGAAAACGGCGTTTGCGTGATTAACCGCCACAGCGAAATTTTAAAGCTGTATGACATTGCGGACGAAAAGCAGCTTGTCGACATAGACACCAAGCACGATTTTAGAGATTGTCAAACGGATAAGTAACACTTCAGCGTGTGTAATAATTGTTCTCGCGATATGCCGGCTACCTCAAGAGTGGTGACGTCAGGTCGGGCAGATATAGTATCTAAGAAGCGGCTTCGCTTCTTTTTTATTACCCCCAGCACGTTTGTGTCCGAGTCAAGACATTCGGATATCTTGTTTTTAAACGCAGTACAGTTTTTTTCAAGCACGCCGATTTCATCCATGACAATCAGACTTGGCACCACGTCAAAGGTAAGCGCGTATATGCCCGCCTTTTCTAGCACATCAGAGTGGCAGCCGAGCGTTCTGTCAGGAAAACACGTACCGACTCTGTTGTCGATAGTCAGCGGCGCATCTAGATCGCGTATATCAAGCAGATATATTCCGAAGAACTCGTCGAGACTCGTTTTCTCCCGCACCGTTTTATACCCCCCAACGCTGCCGGAGTATTCTTTCAGAAATGCGTCTATCAATCTGCTTTTCCCGGCGTTTATCTCGCCCGTCAAAAATATATTCATACGTTCGTCGGCATGCAAATAATGTGCTTGCCGCCTCTCTCGTCAATACTAAATATCGCTTGCAGCGGTGTGCCGTAAGCACGCTCGATGTTCTCGCGCGTTAAAATGTCCTCGATGCTGCCGAAAACTGCGCTGCCTTTGCGACTCATAAGCAGCACTTTGTCGGTGTCCGCGTAATTGCTTATAGCGGTATGCGTGGACATCATTACGCTGTAACCTTTTTTTATCAGCAGCTTTAGTGCGCGCAGCACCATCGCTTGGTTTACGAAATCGAGGCTTTGCAGCGGCTCGTCCATAATAATTATTTTTGCTTGCTGGCACAGCGCCCGCGCAATCAGCACAAGCTGACGCTCCCCACCGCTAAGCTCGCTATACTGCGCGTCGATAAAGTGTGCTATTCCAAGCATATCGAGCGACTCGTTGACCAGAGCGAAATCTTTATCTTTCGGTGCTGCGTAAATCGGCAGACTGCCTGCTCTGCCCATCACAACGACATCGCGCACGTTATAGTTGTACGCCGGAACATGCTGCTGCGGAATGTACGACACGAGCTTCGCCATTTGCTTCACGGAAAGCTCGTCAATGTTTATCCCATCAAACTCAATACTTCCCGATTCTCGCTTTTTGTAGCCGATAATCATATTGAGCAGTGTCGTTTTACCGCACCCGTTAGCACCAAGCACATATATCATGTCGCCCTCATTTGCTTGCAAAGACACTTCATTCACCACGATATTCTTATAATAGCCGCCGCAAAGCGAAGTCACGTTCAGCATTTTCGTCTCCTTCTGATAAGCATATAGAAGAACGGCGCGCCTATAAACGCCACGGCCAGCCCTATTGGAATCTCCATCACGAACAGCGAGCGCACTATGTCGTCCATCAACAGCAGGAATATGCCGCCTATCATAGCCGAAACTGGCAGCAGCCGCGTGTACTGCGGTCCTGTAATCGCGCGGGTGATGTGCGGTATCATCAACCCGACCCAGCCGATTAGCCCACCCAGCCCCACAGCCGCGCTGCAAGCAAGCGTTGCGCCGACAATTACAATGCGCATATCTCGCTTTGTGTTGACGCCAAGGCTCTTGCTTTCGATGTCGTCCAATGTTAACACGTTGATTCGCCAGCGCATTACGAACAGCAAAGCAAACCCCACCGCCATAAACGGAAGCGATACCAGCAGCGAGTTCGTGCTGACCCGCGACAGACTCCCCATCAACCAATACGTGATTTCGGGCAGTTGGTCGGTCGTGTCCGCTAAGTATTTCATCATCGTTGTTATCGAAAAAGCGAGGCTGCCCACGAGCACACCCGACAGTATCAAGCTGACTCGCCGGTCAAATTTGACGTGTTTGGCAAATATATAAGTGGCAAGAACGGCAACCAGCCCTGCACCAAACGCGAAGATT
>Ga0233437_1007619_pt1 | contig 10398 bp, 8 predicted proteins | sample SI_122_August201_FD_182714 | JGI IMG/M metagenome (GOLD analysis project Ga0233437, IMG submission 182714) | Seawater microbial communities from Saanich Inlet, British Columbia, Canada - SI_122_August2016_200_MG | ecosystem: Environmental > Aquatic > Marine > Inlet | place: Canada: British... | reverse complement strand
AAACAGCCTGAACAAAAAGTACCACAATACAAACCAACTTCTACTCCAGAAGTAAGTTACAAACCATTTGTAGCAGAAATAGATGGATTTGTTAAAGAGATTCTAGATGCTCCAACCAGATTAAGAATACAAACAATAGCTCACTCAATATCAGATTCTAATATACCACAGCAACAAGTACATGAAGTTGTAAAAAGTTTATCTGAAAGCGAAATACCAGTATACCTTAAGCCTGCAATAAGGGTCATGAAACGCACTCAAAATGGCAAACCATCCGTACAAGTACCTGTTAATTATGTCATGAGCACATTCGTGCGGTCTCTTGTTGGAATGCTTGTAAAAGGCCAAGAACCAACCGTTGAAGGCATGACAATGATGTATCAAAAGTCTGCTAGAGAAGTTGGTTGCCACTATGACACTTCAAATTTTGTTAATTGCACCAGGTAAGAAATGTAACCTTAATTTACCTTTGAAATCAGTTACTTTTGCAGCTTGTATAGAAATTCTCATGCCAACTTTAGTTGCAAATGGCATTATGTCAGGGTCAAAACAAATTGCATAAATAGTTCCTGAATCGTCTGACACTCTCATTCTTAGATATCGTCCGGGTTTACTGGAAAAATGTCTATACTCTGATTCTTGGACCATATAAATACCAGAAACCTCGTCACCTTCTTTAAGTTCTGCAATCTTAGGCATATATTTTAATAATGCTCTGCTGTTTAAAAAGTTTCAGCATGTACCAACGGATACACCTACCCATGAGCATTCTTTTGTGGTATAAGTATTTGCTGAGCTGGTATGTCGGCTGAATGGATTATTAAAATACATATTAACCAATGAACCATCATTAGAATTTACAAAACTGTCAGTGTTGACATCAGCACAAGCACACCAATCTGGAGCAGTACATGCATTGGAACCAAATTCTGAATTTATAGATGCAATCTCACCAGCATCTACCATTCCATCATTATTAATGTCTATACTATTGCATGATTCACATACTATATCTACAGTATTATCACATACAACGTTGCTAATCACTTCAGTACTATATGACATGGTGATATCAATTCCATAATTATTCTCGGATATTTCATTATCTATTATCGTTATATTGCCACTATTTTTTATAAATATTCCACGACTTTTGGTCATACTATCGTGCTGCTGATCAAACCCTAAAAGCGTAGGATAATCATCATCATGACTTTTCCAAACATTTGTAAAATCCCACGCACGTATTGGTTTATTTGAAGAGTTATAAAAATAATCTTGATCATTTGCTATTGCTGTGCAATTAACTGATGTCAATGATGAATCTGTGCAACGACCTGGATTTGTAGTTATATTGTTGAAGTAAGAATTAGTAATTACAGCATTTTTTTGGACCCCAATGAAAGCATTTCGATAGTCACTTACGTTCGATAAATTAACGTTTGAAAATGAATGTACAACTGGGCCTCCTGGAGTCGCAGAAACCCCATTGCTTCCTACAAGACCACCGCATCCATATATACTGGTAGGACTTGAACACGATACATTTCCAATAGCATATGAATTTTTCACTGTACTTCCCATTAAAACTGCACCCACCAATAATCCTACCGGGCCTCTTCCACTAGCTTTACCAATAGCATATGAATTTTCAATTCTACCGTCGAGAGTATTAGCTGATACCAATAACCCTGCATAAAGAGATGTCGAATTAACCCATCCTGTGACAAATGTTCTATTAATAACACCACGGTTAATCGCTGCCAGCCCTCCTGTAACAATTCCTCCAGTAATATTCACATCAACAAGCCCTAAATCAGTTATATTAGCTCTTCTATCTAAATATCCGAATAATCCCATATACATTTCTGTTGGTCTATTCATGTATAAGTCAGAAATTGTATGATTTCTACCATTAAATTCTCCCAAGAAAATATTAAATATAGTCCCTATTGGAATAAATCCTTTCCCACTATTCCAATTAATTGTATCTGAACAATCAATATCATTCATCAATACATAATGCGCAGTTAGATTATTTCTTATATCTTGCAAACCTTCGCAGTCATAAATCTTGAATGGGTCATAACTAGTTCCCAAACCATAAGTTTGTCTAAGCGTTGGATAACCATCTGTTTGTTCTTCCCAAATGCCATTGAAATTCCATGTATTAAGTGGAGCCTGACTAAAATCAAAGAAATCATCAGGTGATGCAACTTCGCCTGCACAATCTGCAGCAGTAATCCCAATACATCTTGTTGCATCATCACCAGCAAAATCGTACCAATAAGTATTTATTGTTACTGAACCTGGAGTTTGGTTATACCCAACTACTCCACCCCCTGGAAGAAATGATCCTATTATGCGAGCCACAGCAAATGAGTTACTAATCATATCCTGAGAACCTGCAGTTTTATGCCCCACTAAACCTCCAATACCTATACCAGAAGCAGCACTTATATTCGCAACAGAATACACATTAGTGATATTACCTTTAGCAAACACACCAGCTATTCCACTAACAAAAACACTAGTTAGAGAACTCACATTAACTACTGAATACACATCTGTAATATTACCATGATTTGTCCCAACAACACCTCCAACGATAAATGAAGTTGCTGTGATGTTTCCAAACACATATGATTTTTTAATAATACCTTTATTCTCTCCTACCATTCCTCCAACATATCTAAATCCTCGAATATTACCATGTATACTACTACCCTTTATCTCGCCTTCATTTCCTCCAGCAATTCCTCCAACATATTGATATCCTTCGATATAAAAATTTGTAAGTATAGTGTTCGAAATCACTGCTCCAAAAGCCAATCTTCTAAAAATTCCACTAATAAGCGGGCTTGCTGAATCATTAATAAAAAGATTAGATATGATATGATTATCACCTCTAAGCGTACCATAGAAATAATCATCTGATGCATTTATAGGTAAAAAACCTTTACCGTCATTCCAACCAATTGTTTCTGAACAATCAATGTCGTTAATAAGTATATAATGTGCATTTGGTTTATTTTCCATAGCTTGAAGTTCTGTGCATGTTTTAATTTCAAATGGATACTCTAATGTACCTTCCCCTACCATATTCTTTAGAACAGGGTATTTCCATTCTGTCCAAACATCTGAAAAATCCCAGCTATTCATAGGTGGATTTAAAGAATTAAAGAAATATGATTCGTCATCATCGATTGCTGTACAATTAACTGCTGCCAAAACAAGATTTGAACATCGATCTGGACTTGATGTTTTGTTATTGAAAAAAGAATTAGTAATAACGCCATTATATTGGGTCCCCACCAAACCATTGGTATTCGAAATTATGGAATTTATTTCTGCATCTACAAATGAATTTATAACGCTGCCACCTGCAATAGAACCTACAAGTCCGTTATTACCTATAAGCCCTCCGCATCCATATTGAGGAGAGGAAAGAGTACACGAGATATTAACATTTGCATATGTATCTCTAATTATTCCTGGATCTTGGCTTATACCTATCGCCCCACCTATTGCAAACATTCCAGAAACATCACCATACACATGTGTATTTTCAACATAACCATAATTCCATCCCGCTATTAATCCAGCAAATGGACCGGATGTTTTTATAGAACCAGTTACAAATGTTCTGTTTATAATACCGTAATTGAATGCAACAAGTCCACCGATAACTGCGCTACCCGTTATATCTACATTAATTAATCCGACATCATGTATGAATGCAGATGTGTTAGTTACGCCAAATAATGCCATACCGAATTCAAATGTACGATTTATGTATAAATCAGAAATCGTATAATTCTTACCATTAAAGGATCCTATAAACCTATCTGTAATATTACCTATAGGCTTAAACCCTTTGCCATCATTCCAATTAATTGTATCTGAACAATCTATATCATTCATAAGTATGTAATCCGAGTCTAGATTATACCGCATATCTTGAAGTCTGTTACAATCTGTAATTTCATAAGGTGATGCTAATGTTCCAGAGCCATTAAAGTTACCATATATACTGCTACCTATTGAATTATCATTTATATAAAAATTTGCAACAGAATCAAGATATATTCCATGATAAAAATTAAACATTTCTGTGTATTGTATTGTAACGTTTGTATTATTATCAGAAGAGACACCATAACCTGTTCCATTTCCTGTAAGTCTATAATCATCTCCATCAAATTTCACGTTATCTGAATTTACGACTATACATGTCCCATTTACTGCAATATCATTTTGCAATTTATAATTGCCCGGAAATTTTATTTCAGTGCAGTTCGTCACAGGCGTAACAATAGTTCCATTATCATCAGTCAGTTCTATTAAAATACTGCCATTTTCGTCAAGACATCGTGCACTAATATTCCAACCATCGGAAGGGACACTAAAATTGGTGTCTAAGAAAAACCATCCATCAACTGATGTTGTTGCATTCTCATAAACAAGCTGATGAGTAGTATTTGTAACATTGAATTGTGAAACTACTGTACCATTGGGACACTGTGAGATAAGCGAATTTAATGTTGTAGCGTTTGTCATATTTCTACATGGTGACCACGAAAATGGATCATCAAGGCACATTAGTGCATTTGGAAGAGTTACCTGTGGCCCATTACAATTACAGCATACACTTACAATGTTTTCAAAACGACTTAATGTATTTATTCCTTCACATGGCTGTCCATTTACATAGAAATCATAAAATATGATATAAGGTGAAACACTATCATTGAAAACTAATTCATTACCGTTAATTAATTTAAGGCTGCCATCGGTATCAATCACGGTAAAATTTCGTATTACGTTAGTAGGAGAACTTATCAAATTCTTGATCTCTTGGTCAATATTCTTGGCAGAAACCTCCATAAATCGCTTACTTGACTCAATATCGAGTTTTTCTGTCTGATTTGTGATAAATACTAGAACACCTATGACAAGCATGATAACAACAGAAATAAGCGTCAAAAACTCTATTGCCTGCTGTGCCCTCCTCATGTGTGTATTTTCGTGGGTAAATTTTATAAAGTCTTTGGAAATCTTGATTATCATGGGCCTATAGCCAAGCAGCTAAGGCATCCGCCTGCAGAGCGGAGATCCTGGGTGCAAGTCCCAGTTGGCCCTTTTTTCTTGTGTGCTTGAGCATTCGCGAAACACACCTCGAGGGTTGATAAGGGATGAAATCACTTATGTGTACTTTCCAGTTAGTCTTTTTTTCTATTTTGTCCGAAATTCCATACAAGTCTTCGACATCTTCTACTGAACTCAGTTAAAAGCCTCATTCTTTGTCAAATTAGGTGATTTGAATGGGAAATATCCTGATAAACGTGCACCGTGACACAAACCAAGACGATCTTGAGGTCGTAGTTAATGGAGAAACAACAGAACGAAAAGGACTTTACAAAGAGCTTCCAGACGGTTTCGAAAACAGATCACTTTTTGAGATTTTACAATACATGTGCAATCCTGAATCTGATGATGTCAATGAAGCATATAACATAGCGGAGACCGACATAGCAAACAAAATTAGGCCACTGATAAACGACAGGATTGGGACACAAATTTATGGGATGATAGATGGTGAACTCAACGAAGAAGAACCTTTAGACTTATCTCTGACATTAAATGACTACGCCCCTGGCATCTATGTTCAAAAAGCTATGAACATAAATGGCGAACCTACTCAATACAAATTTGTAGAGTTGATTGCATCAAAATTATTTGCTGGTGGATGTCATGGCAAGATATAACTCTCCTATACAACAACTTGCCAAAGATTCTCTGCCTGTTTTATTATTCAATAAAGGTCTATATTATCCTAACACAAATGGAACGGTAAAATTAATTTATAGCGATTGCACCATCAACTTTACAGAAGCATATAGCATAGCACAATTTCAACAAGACTTTTGGAAGTCTGGAAACATACACGATAAAATATATTCTAAGATACCACAAAACAGCAAGAATATAAGCAATCTAGATATGTTATGTTCCCAAATAAAATTATTGTTTTTTTCAACCTTCTACCCCTCCGATTTTACCACAAATACCGAAAAAAGTAATCAAGTAGACAAATACCTTGCTGAGAAGTCCAAACAATGGCCAAAACGAGACTACATGCTTTTTGGCGGGAATCTCTTCAATATAATTTCCACAAAAAGCAAAAAGAAATCACAATTATTACTATATACACAGAATGGAAGATTCACGTTAAAACATATTGGTAGTGCACAAATTCTTGCTAAACAACACTCAGATTTCACCAATGAAGTGATTTTAAATAGAGATTTTTATACTCCACCCTCATTTTCGACCCCGACTTTTCCACCATATGGAGAAAGTCAACATAAAAAACATATAATTTATTGCAACAAAACAAACAATATTGTTACAATAAAAATTCCTATTCCACGACATGTATATTTACACAATGGATGTCATTATGCCTTTCCAGAAACATCCATTAAAATGACCTTAAAAAATCACAAAAGCAACGTGTCTCTTTCTGAACCAAAAATTGCTCAAAACAATTGTTACAAACACCCTTTTGTATTCAATACAAACAAAATATGCTACGGTAGTGGTGAAAGATGGACAGAACATAACATATGGTTTGACAGAGAAACTCCTGTCTCTATTGAAACAGCTAATAACTGTATAATAGCATTACGTGAAGCAAAACGTACACTTATTTCAGGATGGGTTAATTCACCTATTCCAGTTAATCGATTTCAACACCTCGGTGGATTTGAAATACCACATCTAGACGTGAGAGGGTCTCATTTGCACAAATGCACATAAACAAATTTAGGTAACACAATGAACACACAATTTGTCTGTAATACAGAAGCTTTCGGAAATGTAAAACGCCAGAATATGCTTGAAAATCTACATGTAAACATATCTGGTGACAATATAGCGACACGCTATGCATTGTTCAATCTTATTGGCCTTGGTATTGGTAACATCAACTGGTTTCTAGGGACAACATCTAATGAAAAACCTCCTGCCGAAACTATACTAAATCATATTCGACAACTATCTCCTTCAGCCAATATTAAATTATATGATAGCATACTAATTGATTCGCTTGCATATGATGATGGTGTAACTATAGAAACATCATTAAACATCAAAGATCTGCAAAAAAGCATACACTTTTGTCTCAGTACTTCATCAACATTCATTTCTGCTAGACATGACGCAACTATATATCGTGATTTCAGTACAAATAAAAGACGTCGTAAAAAAATTGATTTTAATATATCACCCTATGATTATTCTTGTCAAGCTGACATTTCTTACAAATTTTCACAAGCCATCAACGGAATACTAGCTGCAAATCTTTGTAGGAAAAAAGCATTCCTTCTTGAAGAGCAAAATGAACAACCGCTATTAAATGGTCAAATAATACTTCCAATTAAAAAAAGAAAGAAAGAAAACAACAAAACAAATGCACTTGTGATAGGTGCAGGCGGCATCGGTACATTTGCCATGCTAACCCTCGCCTATCTTGGTTACAAAACTATTGATGTAATTGATTTTGATGATGTTGAAAGAAAAAACTTAAACAGACAAGTATTATATGCGGGAGCTGAAGGCACCCAAAAAGCACAAACTGCATCTAATCTCTTGGAAAAATGGTTTAAACTAAATTCTAATGGTTACAATATAAAATTAGGACATGACAATTTTGATATATTAAAAGAAACTATTCCAAAAGGCAATTATAATTCCATGCTATGCTGTGTTGATAATTTTAAAGCACGAAGAGTAATTAGTGCACTCGCCTACAAAACAAATTCTCACTTGATCGAAGGTGGATGTGATTCATTCATGGGTGTAACAAGCCAATATGTACCTTCTCATTCACACACAATAAAATGCCAAAGACGCCTCAAAGGAAAAAAAGATCCAAAAGTATCTCAATCCTGTACCGAACAGGTTAACCCAAGCGTCATTATACCTAACGCAGCAATTGGAACAATAATGGCATATCGTAGTATTGCACCAACCAGCACTCGAAATCAACTCATTTTTTTCGATTCAATCAACAACAAAACATTCTACACTTCAACAGCCAAAACAACTCCCTGCTACTGCAGAACGTGATTAACATGGAACAAAAAACTTTAGAAGATGTGATGAAAGATGTTACAATCAGCATAAGTGCATCAGCAGCTGCAAAAGCTCAAGATATCGCTAAAAAAGTTTCTTACTTTGCCCAAAAGTCTCTCGAAATATTCAGTGTGCCATTAGGACAAGTCTTACATCTAAACAATCATATTCATATAGTAATCGACGATATTTATGTTCCAACAAGACAGAAAATAACACCAGCATCGTTTGCTTACAACTCGTTACCAATTATGCGAAACGCAAAAAGAAATGGCATATATAATCGTATGATTGGCTGGATACATTCACATGGTGGTATTGACGTATTTCATTCATCAATCGATCATCCTAATCTGTTAGGATGGCTTGACTTTGCAAACTATTCTTTTAGAAGGCAACAAAAATTTGGAGAAAAAAGAGTTGTTGAAAAATACTGTTTTGTTCCAAGCATAGTTTTTAACCAATACGGTGCAAAACCCGATATAAGACTCTATGCAAAAAGAACAACTGAAAGCTATATTTCTGATGCATTAAAAGAACGAAACGAAGAAAAACATTGGCGAAACCATGACATAATGGGCATAGAAAATCATATGACTGTTCAATTGGCCCCACATGTCCACGAGGAAATAAATCAAAGTATCGAAAGTGTGCTTCAATACAATGATATGAAACAAGAAATAAAACCAAAATCTATCACTATAACTGACTTTTATAGAAGAATTCTATCTAATCAAAATTACAGTTCAAAAATAAGAAAACTCAATTTATTTATTGATAGCTATTTCGTAAAAAACACAACATCACATACCAATTGGAAAATTGCTGTAAAAATACTTAGTGGAAAACATTTTACTGTTTCAAACGAACCCCATGCAAGATGTTGGAAATGGACAAAAAGATTCGATATGATACAAGAACATCTTAATGCAAATCCAGATATGTATGATAAAAACCTTTACACTCTATGCTCAACAATACTTCAATCACATCATTACATCACAAAACGACATCCCACAATCCTAAACAAATTCACTAATATGTTCAGCAAGGAACCAAAAAAATGCATAAAGCAAAACTACATGACAGACTCACAAGGATACTCTCTAGCAGCGACATAAGACAAATACCTATCAATTATCTAGGCAATCTCCCTGCAATTGAAGTCATGGCATTGAACACTATTATAAGAAAACTTCATATCAACGACATCAATACATTGTTCGCAAACAACATTGGTATTTTTGATGTAATGATGCTTGACCATATTGCAAGAACCAACAAAGTAATAAAATTTTCACAACATTCCCTATGCAAATACAAAAAAACTATTTCAAAAATTAGTAAAACTACTGTTGCTGACGTCATGTTTACAAATCCAGCTACTCAACTTGTCTCAAGGTATCTCGTAAAAAATGCGCGCACATGGGTAGAATACCATTATCTGAAACAATGTGCAACACATGTCGACATATGCGGATTTGGGACATTAAAAAAAAATTTAGGAGCATACAACGAAAAAGACACTATAGAATTATTAAAACACCAGAGTGCCCCACAAATACTTTCCTCCGTATTGTTATTATCAAAACCATCTCTACTTTGGTCTTACGTAAAACCACTACAAACTTATTTCTAATCAAGAAATCTTAGTGAAATTAACATTCCTATTCAATCCTTCAATATCTACTTTGTAAATAGTTTTAATAAACCATTTTCTAATTATTGTAATTGGACTTCCTGTTTTTGGTATTTTATTTGCTAGATTTCTATAAGAGTTATTTTCAAACATCAATTGCACTAATCCTTTGTGCTCAATACCATTATCGTCAAAAGTAAATTCGATTTTGACGTACCTTATTCCCTGAATTGCCGTTGGAATATTAATCTCAGCTTTAATAGTCTCTGTCTCATCTACTACATCTGTTATTTTTCCAACAATCTTTTCACTTGCCATACTACAAATTAGAGATATTAACTTTAAATAAATTTCCTTTTACTAAAACAATCTTAGAAAACTAAATCCTACGTCCTTTAATCGACATATCATCTGGAGCAACAATTTCATATTTTTGAATTAAATCGACTCCCAAACTTCCAGTATAAGGTCCTTGCATTGCAAAAACATCTCCACCCCTTACCATAGCTTCACCAGAAAGAAAAATTTCTGTTGCATCTGGATTTCTTCCAACCACATATGCACGTCTTTGTCTGTTGTAAGTCGTACCAGGAGCCATCTTCATAGTAATTTTTGCAACT
>Ga0233437_1007618_pt1 | contig 10398 bp, 9 predicted proteins | sample SI_122_August201_FD_182714 | JGI IMG/M metagenome (GOLD analysis project Ga0233437, IMG submission 182714) | Seawater microbial communities from Saanich Inlet, British Columbia, Canada - SI_122_August2016_200_MG | ecosystem: Environmental > Aquatic > Marine > Inlet | place: Canada: British... | reverse complement strand
TCGATGCGTCATGAATCTTCTTTATTTTATCATTCATTGAATTCCGCCATTTTTCTTTATGATTTACAAATTAGTGTCTGAACGAAAAGTAGGTAATTTGGGGACATGTACAATTTGTAGAAAACACTTTAATAATTAAATACCAAGTTGTTACGTGTACCCTAATTACCGGACTAATATCCAATAATTGAATTTTCGTTCAGCCACAAATTAGGTAAGTAATTTTTACCAAATTACATATACCCGAAAAACTGTCGACGAACAACAGCTGAATGTACCCAGTCAATCAAAGTTGAGAAATCAAATACGGGCAGTTTTAACGCTTTTTGAATCCCCCAGGCATGGGTAGGGAAAAGAGAACATTCCAATAGAAGGGCTCCAATTGACGGATCCTGCTGAACCATTTCCCTGGCCAGGTCGATCAGACCTTGCTCCAGGAGATGGGTGTTGTAATGTCCGACTCCCGTTAAAATTTTCTCCATTTCAGGGTGTTCTTCGGCGCCGGCAACGATAAGGCGACTGGTATCTTGTATTCCGCAGTTTTTTAACACCGGTGCAGACTTGAGAACTTTTCCATTGGCACAAAGGATACCAATCTTCTGGTGTGGTTTAAGTGAGCTGAGAATCATCGGCACCTGCATTAAACTGGAAAAAAAGCAAGGACAGTGTAGTTTTTCTACCACTTCGGGCAGATAGTTGGCAAAATAACCACAGGCACCAATAATGGCTCTACACCCCTGTTGTTCCAAATATAACCCGGCAGTAATTAACTGGGAAGTTACTTGCGGATCCAGATCGGCAGATAACACCGAATCAACAGAAGCTGCGTTTATAGCATGAAATAAAACTGGATAGTTAAAGGTCAACGCATTTTCTACGCTTCCTGGGGGCAGGCTGTATCCCGCTTGTCCAAACAGGATAATTCCGATCGCCACTCCACCCAGAACCTGCCCGTCGTTGGCATAAAATTCTTCATCTGATACTGCTGATTGATAAGGATTCATAAGTTCTCCTTCTACAATGGGTTAGGATCTAAAACAGGGACAAAACGCCACTATCTTAATGAGTGATTTATATGGATGAGCTTAATCTGCACCCCGAATAATTTCTTCCAGTTTTTCCTCCATATGATCTGGTAATGAAGGGCTCTTGTAGTCTACCAATGCACGTTTGATCATTTTTTGGGCATTGCCTCGTATACCTATTTCAGCTTGCCCCTCGGGTTGATTGCTCATGCCACGATGGCTAAGTTTTGGTAACCACATTTCCTTACGGAAATTATCAAAGGTATGTTTATGGTCGATAAACATTCCACCTGGTCCCACCTCTTTAAACAAGGATAAATCAGTAGTTTCATCATTAACTAATACCCCCTGAAGGACACGACGGGTATAGCTGGCAATCTCGTTATCGATCATGAGCACTTCTTTGGACATGGAGTTTTCTTCTGCGAACAGCCCCATCCCCAGAAGCATGTTGGTTCCGGCCAATGCAGGTAGTAAGGAGGTACTCATTTTTTCCATACCCAGTTGTGGATCGATTTGCCGGGAGTCCGCCAGAATTCCACCACCGCCACTAGGCAAATTATAAAATTTGGCTAATTGAGTGGTACAAACCCGGAACATACCGAATTCAGGCCCGCCATGGGAGACACCAGCTGTTTTCATATCCATCATTCTGGCCCAACTGGCATATACTAATGGTACACGGGGATTGATAAACTTTGCTAAAACGATACTGTTTAATAGTTCGGCGTTGGCTGCTATTAAGGTCGCTGCCATTGTGGCAGGTGCTGTCCCTCCGCACATGGGACCTGCTTCGATAAATAGAGGCAGATTGTTTTGGGCGCCTTTGATTATTAAATCAGATGAATCTTCTCTTAGGGTCAAAGGGCTGGTGAGTGTCACCAGAATTGAGAAAAAGGGCTTTTGCTGCAATGCCTCAAATCCCCCTTCACACAAACTTGCCATTTGGAATATTTTTTCCAATTGCTGTCCATCCCGTGCCTGGATTACCCGATGTTTTCTGGTATTTAATAAACCGATTTTAAATTCATAAAGCTCGCTCAGTTCACCTGGAACGTCGGATGGAGTACCAGGGGTCAGGATAAAATCAGGAGGGTTCAATACATCTGATAACTGAATGATCTCTTTTAAATCCTGGCATGTTACAGGAACATGCTCTCCATTCACAGTATCGGCCGTAAAAGAAGCAAATCCAATCGTACCAAAATAACACCGATCACCACCAATTCTTAAGGGAGCGATATCATCACGTCCATATAATTGAAAACCGGGGGCACATTTATTTAAAGCATCAGTTACCAGGTGACTCGGAATACGAACAACTTTTTTGGAAAAATCAACTTCAGCGCCTGCTTCCTGATAAATTTTCAGTACTTTATCATCATGGACCTGTACCCCGACATCCCATAATAATTCACGTGAGGCACGATCAATTTCTCGTAGTTCATGAGGGCTAAGCAATGCAAAAGATGGTTGCATATTTTACCTGTTTTAATAAGGTTTCAGCAGATTATCCAAAGGGCAAAAAATACTTCGGAACTGTTAAACTAAAAATCATCTTTGTTAAGCAGCCATGAGACCATCAAACAAACTGCAAATGCCGATTATTTGTAACCGCTGGGTTTTAATATTTTTGTGCGAGTCTATGCTATTCATAGGTCATTGGGAAGAAAAAAGTGTGCCTTTTAATTGTCTGCTTCACTTCAAAATATTGTTGAAAAAAAAAGAGTGTAAATCCCAGATTGACTTGACATTTTTGTAAAAGAGTCTATTTTTAAAACATCAGGTGTTCAGAACACCTGATGTTAGGAGTTGACAATCATTTGTTTCAGAGACTGAACGCATTAATTTTTTAAATTCTTAGAAGGATGAGTCACCATCATCGAAAGGGGGTCTTGATGGAAATGTTTAGTCTAAAAAACCGGGTCGCCATTATCACCGGTGGATCTAAAGGTTTGGGTAAAGAAGCAGCAAAAGCTTTAGCGAAAGCGGGAGCATACACTGTATTCGGCTCAGGAAATCAGTCAATGGGGTCCTGAATCCATTGGAATCCAGACGGATATTACTCAACAGGAAAATATTGAAACAATGGTAAAAGCGACCATCAACCACTTTGGTCAGATAGATATATTAGTGAACAATGCGGGCATCATTTCCAGAAAGTTTGTTTTAGATATTGATGTCGATGATTGGTCCAATATTCTAAATACCAATGTAGTGGCCGCTCACATGTGCACCAAGGCTGTCGGTCAGCACATGATGGAACGTAAATCGGGTAACATTATCAATATGGCTTCAATTTGCGCCAGTATCGTTGTACCTGATCGTGGTGCTTATGCGGTTAGTAAAGCAGGACTGGTACAATTAACCAAACATTTGGCAGTGGAATTAGCCTCCCATGGCATTCGCTGTAATGCGGTTTGTCCCAGTTCTATTGAAACGGATCTCCATCGTCAGATGATTGCCAAGGGTGCCAAATATGATTTTATAGACTGGACACCTATGAAACGTTTCGGAAAACCTGAAGAAATTGGTGGTGCAGTAGTTTACCTGGCCTCTGATGCCTCCAGTTATGTGACCGGTACCACCATCTATATTGATGGTGGATTAACTGCCGTTTAAGATTAATAGAAAATGCTGAATTGATATGATCATCAGTTTTTAACAAAAATGATTCAGGAGCTAAAAGACAATGCGCACAAAAAGAATGTTTTCAACCATTGACACCCATACCTGTGGTGACCCCACTCGGACTGTAATTGGCGGTATTCCGCATATTCCCGGAAAAACCATTGCAGAAAAGATGACCTATCTGAAAGAGAATCGTGATGAAATTCGGCAGGTCTTGATGTTTGAACCACGTGGTAATGAGGTTCAGTCAGGTGTAATTTTAACAGAACCTTGTACTCCGGGAACAGACGTCGGTGTGATTTATATTGAGGTCGGCGGTTATCTTTTTATGTGTGGGCATGATACGATCGGTGTTGCCACTGCCCTAATCGAATCCGGCATGATGGACGTAATAGAACCGGTAACAGAAATTTCCTTGGATACCCCTGCGGGTGTGGTAAACGTCAAGGTCAAAGTAGAAAATAGTACTGCCAAAGAAGTTACATTTGCCAACGCACCTTCCTTTCTATTTGCCAGTGATATCGAAATTGATCTGCCCGGCATCGGAGCTATTAAGGTGGATGTATCATATGGTGGTTTATACTATGTGATTGTTAACGCTGATGATATTGGTATTTCTCCAGCCAAAAAAGAGATCAAAGAATTGATTCGAATTGGTACCATGATCCGTGATCAGGTGAATCAAAAAGTCACAGTCTTTCACCCCGAAAACCCTTTGATCAACGAGGTAACCCATGTCCTGTTTTCAGCCGACCCTCAACACCCGGAAGCCACAATGCGCAATGCCGTTGTCATCCCTCCCGGATCAGTCAGTCGTTCACCATGCGGCACCGGAACATGTGCAAAGTTAGCCCAGTTGCACGCTAAAGGAATGCTGAAAATTAATGAATACTTTGGTCACGAAAGTGCCACCACCGGTACTTTATTCAAATCTCGCATATTGAGTGAAACCCAGGTCGGGGAATTTACTGCCGTTTTAACGGAAGTCACCGGAAGTGCTTATGTCACCGGCATGCATACTTTTGTGATCGACCCGGATGACCCACTGCAGAACGGATTTAGTTTTTTATAATATGTGATACTCCATTAGAGATAATAATGATTCAATTCGATGTTATCCGTACCAACTCAGCGCCGGAAATGTTGGTTCAGGAAATATTAAAAAAAATACAGAACCAGGAATTAAAACCGGGAACTCGTCTACCGTCTCAAAGAAAACTATCCCAAAGTTTTGAAGTGGGGTTATCCACGGTACGGGAAGCCATTAAATCGCTTTATGTTATGGGGTATCTGGATGTGATTCAGGGAAAAGGGACTTTTGTTGCGAATAACGTCTCCCAGGTCAAACAAAGCCCTGCTTTGGATGGAGTCCTGGAAGCTGTTTCCCTCTTCGATTTGATGCAGGCCCGGGAAATCATCGAAATTGAAGCCGTAAAGCTGGCAGCTCAAACCGCCGACATTGAGCAAATGAATATGTTACAGCGAAAACTACAGAAAATGATCAAACAAAATGAGACCCTTCAGATAAATGGAGATCAACCACCGGAAATTTATAGTTCAGATTTTGATTTCCATCTGGCTTTGGCTGAAACCAGCAATAATCAAGCGATATACGAATTTGTAAAACTCCTGGCAGACAAAATTCTTAACAATCATACTAAGTTCATGTCAGAGCAATTGAGGAATCAAACTGCAGAAAATATTCAGAAAGCTGTTGAAACCCTTCAAGAGGTGTATTATTGGATCACCCAAAGAAACAGTGAAAAAGCAGCGCTGGCCATGAAAGATCATCTAAATATTGTTTCAGTCGAGTTGGATAAAGAGTTTTTTAACAGATAGTAAAAATTAAATTTACGGAGGACATCGTGATCCCAGAAAATGCAGCCAATCAAACCAATACGAAAACTCCATACTTGTGGCGAATCAAAAAAGCTAAAGAACGCGTACTAAGTATAAAGCCCAGTATGGACCTAGAAAATGCGGTTATTTTGACTAAAAGTTTTCAGAAGACAGAAGGCGATCCCCTTGTTTTGCAAAAAGCCAAAGCCTTCCGCGAGCAATGTGAGCAAAAAACGGTTACTATCTGGCAAGATGAACTCATTGTTGGTTGTTCCGGGAGCAAAATTCGCGGCGGTATCTTATGTGCCGATGTTTGTTGGTCTATATTAAACGAGGAACTGGATACCATCTCTACTCGTCCCTATGACCCATTTTATATCTCGGAAGATGAGAAAAATATGTTTAATGAAGTCATTAAACCTTATTGGAAGAATAAATCTGGCTTTGAGAAATGGATCAAGCGTATCCCACCCGGTGTTGCTGCTCTACGTGACACATCAGTCATATATATTGATCGTAAAGCAGTCCGTGGCCCGGGTGAGTTAACTCCTGACTACCCCTGGATTTTAGAAGTGGGCATTACTGGAATTCAGGATCGTATTCGTCAAAATATGGAATCCATCGACTTGTCGACTGAGGATGGTTACGAAAAAAAATTGTATCTGGAAGCTTTACTGATCTCCAGTAACGGCATTATCACTCTGGCCGGAAGATATGCTGAGGAAGCCCGCCGTTTGGCTGAAAAGGAACAGGACCCACGCCGCAAAAAAGAGTTGGAACAGATCGCCGAAATATGTCAACGCGTGCCTGCCTACCCGGCACGCACTTTTAGAGAAGCGATGCAAGGGATTTATCTGTATCATATCTGTATTTTTATGGAGCAAAACGCAGCATCATACAATCCTGGACGTCTGGATCAATATCTCTATCCTTTTTACCAGCAAGATATCGCTGCCGGACGGATTACACAGGAGCAAGCCCAGGAATTGTTTGATTGTCTCTGGATTAAATATGCTGAACCATGCCTATTTCAGGATGGTAAAACAGCTGAATATGCCAGTGGTTACAATATGTTTCAAAATGCCTGCTGTGGTGGTATCGATCAAAGTGGGCAGGATGCGGTCAATAATTTATCCTATATGATGCTACAAGCAATGATGGATGTACAATTGTATCAGCCGTCATTGTCAGTGCGCTATAATTCCGGTAAGAACCCTGCTGCTTTTTTGAGCAAGGTGGTTGATCTGGTGGCGCTAGGAACTGGGTTTCCGGCGATTCACAATGATGAGTGCGGTATCAAAATGATGCTAAAAAAAGGAGTTTCCCTGGAAGAAGCATATGATTGGAATCCTTGTGGCTGTGTCGAATCAAACCTGGCTGGGAAACTCAGAGGTTATACTGCCATCGCTGATGTGAACTTAGGAAGTGCCGTAGAATTTGCCTTAACTGATGGTATTTATCGGTTAAACGGAGATCAACTGGTGCCGCCCTCTGGAAATCCGAAAGAATTCACATCATTTTCCCAGGTGAAAGCAGCCGTTAAGCAGCATCTGAAATTCATCATCAAAAAAGTGGTGGAAGCGAATCATGTGCTTGAAACCATCTGGGATGAGCGACCGGTTCCGGCTATTTCTCTGGGATTTCAGGGATGTGTGGATAATGCCACTGATTATGCGTGGGGGGGGGCTAAGTACAGTGCTGGCAATGGGATCATTATGGACGGTGTCGCTGATCTGATTAATAGTTTAGCGGCCATTGATCACTTGATTTTCCGGGAAAGAAGTATGTCCTGGACTGACCTTTTAAATGCGATAAATCATGACTTTGAAGGTTTGGATGCCATTCGTCAGTTGTGTTTATCAGCACCAAAATATGGCAATGATCGGCCGGAAGTGGATGCCATCGGCACTGAAATGTTTCATTTTCTGGCAGCTGAGGTTGATCAGTATGAGACCAAATATGGCCGGATGACCAGTGGGATACTTCCTGTCACAGCCCATGTACCATTGGGGCTTGTGGTTGGCGCATTACCTTCTGGCAGGAAAGCTGGAACCACCTTGACCGACGGTATGGGTCCCACAGGAGGTACTGATGTTTCAGGGCCTACGGCCGTATTGAAATCAGTCTCTAAAATTCCCCATGATATGTTTGTTTCCGGTACCTTACTCAACTTAAAACTGGACCCGGAATTATTGAAAGATGAGCGGGGTAAACGTAATCTGATGAGTTACATTAAAAGTATGTGTGATTTGGGTATTTACCATGTCCAGTTCAACGTCATTGCGAATGAAACACTACTGGCGGCCCAAAAAGAACCGGAGCATCACAAGGATTTATTGGTGCGTGTAGCGGGCTACACTGCCTATTTTGTGGAATTGGGAAAAGATGTACAGGAGGAAATCATTGGCAGAACAATGCAAAGCTTAGGTGCCGATAGTAGTAGTTTTATGACTAGAAACTGATGCAAGGTACTATATATAAAATTGAACGACTGGCTGTCCATGACGGGCCTGGAATCAGAACCGTTGTTTTTTTAAAGGGATGTCCTTTGAGCTGTTTTTGGTGTTCGTCCCCTGAATCTCAGCAGATGTCGTTTGAAACCGGATATTTTGAGGAGTCCTGTACAGGTTGTTTTCAATGTCTGAATCACTGTACTCAAAAAGCCATAAGCATCACAGAAGAAGGGAAGGTCACTACGAACCAGACGCTTTGTCTAAATTGTGGGGAGTGTTTGAGTACCTGTGTTTATCAGGCAAGACGATCATTTGGGTTCCAGGTCTCGGTTGAAGAACTGGTCAGGGAAATTGAAAAAGATGAAGTTTTTTTCCATCATTCATCAGGTGGTGTCACTCTGAGCGGTGGTGAAGTGTTAACACAAGCAGAGTTTGCCAGACAAGTATTACAGGCTTGTGTGCAGCGAGGGTATCACACTGCCATTGAAACCTGTGGATTTCAAGAATGGGAACTGTTTGCCCAATTGCTGCCTTTGATTGATTTGCTTTATTTTGATATCAAACACATGTCAGCCCAGGCACATCAAAAGTATACCGGCGTACCAAACGACTTAATTTTAAGTAATATCCAAAAAGCTGATCAAGCCTCTTTTGATTTCTCGTTGATCGTCAGGTTTCCGGTGATTACGGGATTTAATGATGCCCTTGAAAATATTCAGGCAACAGCCCAATTTGTCAGAAAGCTGAGCAAACTCAAACGTGTTGAATTGTTGCCATATCACCCATATGGCGTCCATACGTACCAGATCTTGGGGGAAAACTATGGCGGCCATCAAATTCAAAAACCCACTGATGAACGATTACAAATGATTCAGGATGTATTCGCATCTTACCAGATCGAGGTTCAAATTGGTGGGTAAAACAAATAAAAGGAGAAAAAAATGACAAAACGCTTGGCAAACAAGGTTGCAATTGTGACAGGGGCAGCCCAGGGAATCGGATTAGCTATCGCCCAAAAATTAGCAGCAGAAGGTGCTCATGTCGTGATTGCAGATATTCGTGAACCTCAATTACCTGAAACTACTGATGGATCTGGAGCGACCATGGTTTATCGCAAAATGGATGTGTGTAAAAGTGCCGAAATTCGCACTCTTTTTTCTGAAGTCGTCAAAGAATTTGGTTCACTGGACATCTTGGTCAATAATGCCGGTATCATGTATGAAAAATTAATTGAGGATACCAGTGAAGAAGACTGGGACTTGATGATGAACATCAATTTAAAAGGGGTATTTTTATGTACTCAAGCGGTGATTAAAGAGATGCGTAAATCTGGTGGTGGATCGATTATCAATATCGGGTCAATCGAAGGATTGGCCAATAATCCTTTACATGCGGCTTATGCTGCCTCTAAATCAGGGGTGCATGGCTTAACAAGAGCTACAGCAGTGGATCAGGGGCAAGATGGAATCCGTTGTAACGCAGTATGTCCCGGTTGGATCAATACTGAATTGAACGAAGCCTATTTCAACCAGTTAAAAGATCCGGATGAAGGTAAACGTGCCATTGACAAATTGCACCCTGTCGGACGTATGGGAACTCCCGCAGATGTCGGGGACGTGGTGTGCTGGTTAGCTTCTAAAGAATCTGCTTTTGTGACAGGTCAGGAAATAGTCGTAGATGGCGGTCGCACCGCACGGCCTTCACTGGCTGATTTTGATTCCATGGAAAAAGCCTGAAAACTTGAGATGTTACTCTTTAAATAATATAGGAGCTTCAAGATGAGATTTACGGGAAAATCGGTGGTCATTACTGGCGCTTCCGGTGGTATCGGCCAGGCCGTCGTCAGATTATTTGCTAAGGAAGGGGCCAAAGTGATGATCACAGGTTCCACAAAAGAGCGTTGTTTGGAAATCTATAATGAAGTTTCTCAAGCTGATCACCAAGTGGCATACTACGCTGGAAATTTAGCCGAAAAAACCTATTGCGAAGGGTTGATTGCTCACACGATTGAAAAGTTTGGGACCATTGATATACTTATCAATAATGCTGGTGTTATACCCCGGGGTAATGTTCTGGATACGACTGATGAGATGTGGTTCTCAGCCTTGAACATTAATTTAACTGCTGTTTTTTATTTATGTCGGGCTGCGATTGGTCATATGAAAGATCACGGTGGTGGTGCCATTGTCAACATAGGTTCTACCTGGGGCCTATACCCAGGTCCCGGTCACCTGGCTTATTGCACAAGCAAAGGGGCTGTCGCGGCTTTGACCAAAAACCTGGGGCGTGATCATGCCAGTGATAAAATCCGTGTCAATGCTGTTTGTCCTAACGAAGTTAACACACCAATGTTACGAACTGGATTTTCAGTCAGAGGACTCGATCCGGATCAAGCAGTGGCACAATTGAATAAAACTGTACCATTAGGACATATCGCAGAACCTGAGGAA
>Ga0233437_1007617_pt1 | contig 10399 bp, 8 predicted proteins | sample SI_122_August201_FD_182714 | JGI IMG/M metagenome (GOLD analysis project Ga0233437, IMG submission 182714) | Seawater microbial communities from Saanich Inlet, British Columbia, Canada - SI_122_August2016_200_MG | ecosystem: Environmental > Aquatic > Marine > Inlet | place: Canada: British... | reverse complement strand
TTTGTCCACCCACCTTCACACGGACGGTCACAATGGTCAGGATCTTTTAATGCCCGGGGGAGGCTCCAAAACCACCCCCATCTCCCATGAGAGCGTGGATGAAAAGCGCCATGTGCTCCAGTTGATTGAAGCCAACGCCAGCTTCAGGGTGGCGGTGAGGCATTTTGTGGACACCATCAGGGAAGCGGCCCGGCATAATGGGGTGGATGTTCACGATATAGACTGGTTCATTCCCCATCAGGCCAATTTACGCATGTTCCAGTCCATGGCCAAGAGCCTGAAATTGCCAATGGAAAAATTCTATGTCACCCTCAACAAATACGGCAACATCTCTTCTGCCTCCTGCGCCATCGCTTTCGACGAAGCGGTCCGGGACGGCAGTATCCAGAAGGGTCATCTGATCTGCCTTCCGGTATTCGGCGGCGGGCTCACATGGGGCAGTGCCCTCGTTCGTTGGTAACCTGGCCCGCTGGTAAATAATGTTCTTTTAGTAAAGGAGAGGGCGCCTACCAATGATCCTTCAAGCGTTGGAAAAGGCCGGCATCGGATTTGAGGCCGGGTTCAAAGAATTTAATGAAAATCACCCGACGCTTGTCATGATTCACGGCGCCGGAGGACGTGCGCAGGTCTGGCGCAATCAGGTTTACCCGCTGAAATCATCCCTCAACACCGTGGCCATTGACCTGCCGGGCCACGGCAAGACCACCGGGAGCGCCGGGGGCAGTATCGATGAATATGCGGCCTGGCTCATTGAAACCCTCCAGACATTTTTCCCCGAACCGTCTTTCCTTGTGGGTCATTCCATGGGAGGCGCCATTGTTCAAACGTTGGCAATGGAAAGACCCTCTTTGTTGAAAGGAATCATTTTAGCCGGCACCGGCGCCCGCCTGGGTGTGGCGCCTGCGTTTCTGGATGGCCTGTCAAGCAATTTTGATAACATCATTGATACCATCATGGGTTATGCATACGCTCCGGAAGTAGACCCCCGACTGGTGACCGAGGGGGGTGCCCTCATGCGGGAATCCGGAGCCGCCGTTGTTCACGGGGATTTCGCGGCCTGCAACCGGTTTGATATGCGGGACCGGATCGCACAAATCGCCCTGCCCACGCTTATCCTGTGCGGGGAGAAAGACCAACTGACGCCGCCCGCCCTTTCAGAGAAACTGGGTGGGGAAATTCGGGGAAGCCGGTGCGAAATTGTCCCTTCAGCCGGTCATATGGTCATGATCGAAAGCCCGAAAGTTTTTAACAAAACCGTGTTGGATTTTGTCCTGGAGGCTGAACGCTGACTCCGGGCCCTGTCATGAAAAAATTAAGGCCACCGAGTACGTCTCCCTCCCGCCCGAAAACCCTTTTTACGGGCAATTGTATGGCCGCTGCCCGGGACCGGTTAATTATTTTCGGGCGATACCCCGTGCCCGGGAAGACCAAGACCCGCCTGATTCCCGCCCTGGGACCGGTCGGCGCCGCCAACCTGCAACGCCGGTTAACGGAAAAAACCCTTCTGACGGCCAAAAAATTTGCGGCTCGGCATAAAGTCGTCATCGAGTGCTGTTTTGAAGGGGGCACACCCAGAAAAGTAAAGGACTGGTTGGGCTCTATTTCCAATTTGTCTTTTCAGCAAGCAGGGGACCTGGGTCGACGAATCCGTTCTGCTCTGTTTGATGCCCTGAATGAAGGAAACAAACGGGTGGTTCTGGTGGGGACGGACATTCCGGGGATAACCGTCGAAATCATTGAACAAGCCTTCGCGGCACTGCATAATCACGATGTGGTTCTGGGGCCGAGTACCGACGGGGGCTTTTGGCTTATGGGGCTCAAGCGGCCTGTTGATGTTTTTGAGGGTGTTGACTGGGGAAGCCCCCGGGTCCTTGCGCAGACCCTGGCTCTCGCTCGGAAAATGGGGTTGGCGGTTTGCCTTCTGGAATTTCTATGGGATGTGGACACCCCTGAAGATGTAAAGAAATGGCGGGTTCAAGAAAGTGTGCCGGAGACTTTTCTCACGGTTGTGATACCCGCCTTAAACGAAGAAAATTATATTCACCGGGCCGTTTTGAGTGCAACAGACCGGGACACGGAAGTGATTGTGGCAGACGGAGGAAGCATTGATGGCACCGTCCGTTTGGCGGAATCCCTGGGGGCTCGTGTTATCCATTGTACCCGGGGCCGGGCCCGGCAGCAGAATTGCGGGGCTGCTGTGGCAAAGGGTGAAAATCTGCTCTTTCTACATGCGGATACTCGTCTGCCCGAAGGTTATGTGTCCCAGGTTTTTGAAACCCTTATGACGCCTTGGCCGGTGATGGGCGCTTTTCGTTTCAAGACGGATTTCCGCACGCCCCTCATGCGGCTTGTGGAGTGGGTGACCCACCTGCGATCCACATATCTGCGACGTCCGTATGGAGACCAGGCGATTTTTATGAAAAAGTCGATTTTTGAAAAGGCCGGTGGCTTTCCCGCTGTTCCCATCGCGGAAGACCTTTTTCTGGTGCGCCATCTGAGCAAACACGAAAACGTGCAGGTGGCAATGGCACCGGGAGCGGTGGTCACATCGGGGCGCCGGTGGAAAACCCTGGGGCCCCTCAAAACCACATGGATCAACCAGTTGATGTTGATGGGCATGGCCATGGGGATTTCCCTTGATACCCTTTCCCGTCTTTACAAGAGATCGTCCTGATGGATTTTCTTGACTTAAAAACGACCACCGGCTTATATAACCGTAACGGTTCTGTGTTCATGTCGTCTTTACAGCCCAGGAAAATTTTATGAAAACCCCCTACCCAAACAAGGAATTTGAACCCCTCTATGAAGAACTGGGATACACATTCAGGGACCCTGCGCTGATCCTTCAGGCGTTTCGGCATTCCTCCTATGTGAATGAGCAGATGGGTGCCGGCCTCGAAGATAATGAGCGTCTCGAGTTCCTGGGTGATGCCGTGCTGGATCTGGCCGTCAGTCATTTGCTCATGGAAAAAAACAGTGGGGCCGATGAGGGGGAACTTTCCAGGTTCAGATCCATGGTGGTCGATGAAACAGGGCTTCATGATGTTGCCGGAAGGCTTGATCTGGGCAGTTATCTGCTTTTGGGGAGGGGGGAAGACCAGAGTCTCGGCAGGCAGAAACCATCCATCCTTGCGGACGTCACCGAAGCTCTTATCGGGGCCATCTATCTGGATGGCGGATTTGATGTGACCAAAAAGATCATTGAGAAGTTGTTTGCACCGCTGTTAGAGAAGGTGCGAACGGATGATCTGGTACAGGATTTCAAGAGCCTGCTGCAGGAATTTACCCAGCAGGCTTTCAAGAGTCTTCCCAAATACCGGCTTACGGAGGAAACGGGGCCTGCCCACGACAAGGTCTTTCGTATCGCTTTGGCTGTTAATGGCATCGTTCTGGCCGAGGGGATGGGAAAAAGCAAGAAAGAGGCTGAACAGCATGCGGCAAAGGAGGCGTTTTCCCGCCTGAAAGAAGCGTGAGACCCCTGATTATCCCCATATTTATTACGCATGCCGGGTGTCCTCACAGGTGCCTTTTCTGCGATCAGGAAAAAATTACCGCCCAACCACGTCATTTAATACGCCCTCAACAGGTGCGTGAAACCCTGGATGCAGCCGTATGTGCCAAAGGGTTCGACCCCAGCCGAAACCTTGAGTTGGCCTTTTATGGCGGAACCTTTACCGGGCTGAAAAAAGCCCGTATGGAATCCCTGCTGAAAGCGGCAGCGCCGTATGTACATTCCGGCTTGGTGAAAGCCATCAGGATTTCAACGCGCCCGGATTCCCTGGATGAACAGCGCCTGGCGCTTTTGAAGGATTATGGCGTTACCACGGTGGAACTGGGCGCCCAATCCATGAATGACCATGTGCTGGCGCTTTCCAGAAGGGGGCATACGGCCGGGGACACTGCGGCAACGGTTCGAATGTTGAAGGATTACGGGTTCAAGGTGGGTATCCAACTGATGCCGGGCCTTCCGGGCGACTCAAGGGAAGCATTCCTGGCGACCACCAGAAAGGTATTGGCCCTTGGGCCCCACATGGTGCGGTTGTATCCCGCCCTGGTGATAAGGGGGACCGGACTGGCCCGGATGCACGGGGAAGGGTTGTATCGGCCCTTTTCCCTCTGGGAGGCTGTGGATCTATGTGTGGAAAGCGTCCTTTTGTTTGAGGGAAATGGGATTCCGGTGATCCGGATCGGTCTCATGAGTTCGCCTTCCCTTCTTAAAAGGGGTCGCATCGTAACGGGACCCTGGCACCCCGCCTTCGGATTTCTGGTCCGCTCGGCCATTCATTTAAAGGGTATTCTGCCTGACCTCGAGGTTCCTGACGGGCCCGCACAGATCAGGATCCATGCGCCGGCGCGGGAAATTTCCCTGGTAAGGGGCTATAAGAACCGGGGAATTAAGAAAATCGAACAAAAAACAGGGGCAAGTGTCATGGGCGTTGTGCCGGATGACACTGTGCCTCCGGGAAGGGTTCGGGTGGAGAAGATATGAGTTTTAAATCAGGTTTTATCGGGATTATCGGTCCACCCAACGTGGGCAAGTCGACGCTTCTGAACCGCATCATGGGGACGAAACTGGCCATTGTATCCCCCAAGCCGCAAACCACCCGGAACCGTATCCTGGGGGTTTTTCACCAGGATGACTGCCAGATGGTGTTCATGGATACGCCCGGGATTCACCGAACGCGGACCGCGCTTCACAAATCAATGGTCGATGCCGCCTATGCCGCCTTTCATGAAGTGGATATCATCCTGATGATGGTTGAGGCGGGTGCCCGTGAAGACCCCGCCGTTCCATCCATCATCAAAGGTCTGAAATCAATTAAAAAACCTTTGTTTCTGGGTGTTAATAAGATTGATAAGGTTCAAAAGGAAAGGATTCTCCCGGTTCTGGGGGGTTACGGGGAAAGACTTCCCTTCGATGCCATGATTCCCATCTCCGCGCTCAAGGGGTATGGCGTGGACGTATTGCTCCGCCAATTGAAGCTGCGGTTGAAACCGGGCCCAGAGTTTTTCCCTCCGGATATGGACACGGATCAATCGGAGGCGTTCATGGTTTCGGAAATTATTCGGGAGAAAATTTATCAACACCTCAGTCAGGAACTCCCCTATTCGTGCGCGGTAACCGTTTCCCGGATTGAGGATGTGCCCGGAAAAAATCTGGTCTCCATCGGGGCCGAAATTCATGTTGAAACCGACTCCCAGAAAGGCATCTTTATCGGCCGTGGGGGGAAGATGATCAAGAGTATGGGCCGTTCCGCCAGGCTTGAGCTGGAAGCATTGTTCGAAGGAAAGGTTTATCTGGACCTGGCGGTGCGTCTCGAGAAAAACTGGAGCAAAGATACCCGGGCTTTGAAACGGCTGGGCTACTGAGGCCGGATGGGATATTTTGGGGGGCATAAAAAAACCAACCCCGCAAAGCGAGGTTGGTTTCTTAGGAGGAAAGAGTAATTTTTAGACTCTATATGGGTTCTTCAATATGCAATTAGCTTGCCAAAAAAATGAGAGCTGACGTTTTTTTGTATAACCTGTTGTTTTTTATGGGGTGAATCAGGGTGGGCGCTCATTTTCAGTTATTCAACGGAAGGCCGAAATAGTACAATATCTTGTACCAAAAACGGGACCCAAAAGGCATTTTTGTTGTAAGTATATGAAATATTGAATAATTATTGAGTACAAGTCCTTTTACCATTACAGGGTGATATTGTACTTCTTCATTTTGTGCTGAATCAGGCTTTTGGTAATCCCTAAATTTTTGGCGGCATGGGACTGAACGTTATTGCATTGGGCCAGGGCTCTTCGAACGAGCCGTTCCTCTATCTCATCCATGGCTTTGGGCAGGGGGATGTGGGAGGGGACAAATCGCTCCACATCGAATTCGGTTTCCGTGTTCACAAGTGTTTTCGGCAGGTCATCTAAGGTGATCACACCCCCCGTATACAACACCATGGCCCTTTCGATAACATTCTCCAACTCCCTGACGTTCCCGGGCCATGGGTGTGCGTAAAACGCTTTCCATACTTCGGGGCGCAGTTCGATTTTCTTTTTACTGTCCCCGTCTTGAAATTTCTCAATGAAATGTTTCACGAGCAGCGGCATATCGTCCGTGCGCTCCTGAAGTGACGGTGCGTCAATGTGGATCACATTGAGGCGATAGTAGAGGTCCTCCCGAAATATCCCTTTGGCCACGTCCTCTTGGATGTTCCGGTTTGAAGCCGAAAGCACGCGAACATCCACTTTGATGGTCCGGGTTCCCCCCACCCGTTCAAGTTCCATTTCCTGGAGGACACGCAGGAGTTTAACCTGAAGGGCCGGCGGCATTTCCCCCACTTCGTCCAGGAAGATGGTGCCCCTGTCCGCCAATTCAAACCGGCCCTTTTTCATGGCCACAGCACCCGTAAAGGCACCCTTTTCGTGTCCGAACAGTTCACTGGCCAGAAGGGTTTCCGTGAGTGCCCCGCAATTGATGGAAATGAGCGGTCTCTCTTTTCGGGGCCCCTGGTAATGAATGGCCTTGGCAATGAGTTCTTTTCCGGTGCCCGATGGCCCGGTGATGAGGACGGATGCTTTGGAACTGGAAACCTTGTCGATGAGGTCGTAAACTTTCGCCATGGGTTCGCTTTTGCCTACCATGTTGCCGTATCTGAACCGATTGGAAAGGGCTTCCGCCAGCAGCCTGTTCTCTTTAACCAGCCGGTGGTTCTCCATGGCTTTTTTGACCGTAAGCTTAAGCTTTTCATTTTCAAATGGCTTCTGGATGTAATCGTAGGCATGCTTTTTCATGGCTTCAACGGCCATTTCGATGGTGCCGAAGGCGGTCATCATGATGACGGGTATTTCCGGCTTGATTTTCTTGCACGTCTCGAGAAGTTCCATACCGCTCATGCCCGGCATCTTCATATCCGTGATGAGCAGATCGAGATCGGCTTCACGTATAATGCTGACGGCCATTTTGGCATCCCTGGCCGTTACGATTTCATACCCTTCGGCGCCCAGAAGCGCTTCCAGCACCACGAGATAGTTTTTTTCATCATCAACAATCAGGATGGTTTCCATGGTTTTTGACTCCGCAAAAAAGAATCCGGATTACGCCTTTGGCAACTGAATGAAAACGCTTGTTCCCGTTTTTTGAGCTTCGGATTCCTGATGATGGCTCTCGATCCATATGCGGCCGTGATGGCCTTCGATGATATTCCGGACGATGGAAAGACCCAAGCCGCTTCCCTTGTCTTTGGTACTGAAGAAAGGATCAAAGATTTTCTTGAGGTCTTTTTCACGAATGCCCCCCCCGTCGTCTTCAATGGCCACAAGGTAATCATCATTTTCTTCAGAAACCCTGACAGAAAGGGTTCCGGCGGTCTTTATGGACTGAATGGCGTTCATGAAAATGTTCAGGAATGACCGGTAGAGCAAATGGGGGTCCGCCTTGAGCGGCATGGGCTCATGGGACAATCCGTCCTTCAGTGAAATTTTCTGGGTTTCAAGCTCTGTCTCCAGAAATTGCAGGTTTTTGTTCAAAATTTCGTCCAGATCACAGTCCTGAAAATGCGGTTCCTGCGGCCGGGCGAAGTCGAGGAACTCGGTGACAATATTGTTGAGTCGACTGGATTCTTCGACAATCAGGTCGGAGAGCTTGGCCTGTGATTCATTGCCGGTTGACATGCTGCCCATGAGCTCGGCGGTGCTCCGGATGATTCCAAGGGGGTTTCTGATTTCGTGGGACACACCGGCAATCATCTCCCCCAGTGCCGCCAGCCGTTCCGAATGGTTCAGCTGGTTTTCCAGTTCACGCTGCTCCCTGGCCCTTTCAGAGATGGTCTTTTCCGCCTTGTGAACGATAAAAAGAAGCGCCACAAAAATCAAGCCCATGATGAGGATTGACAATCCGAAAATCAGATATTGAAACCGAACCAGGGATTCGTATTCCTCTGTGAGGTCCTGAATCAATTCAAAGACGCCAAGGACATGCCCGGTGTCCCCCAGAAAAGGCCCGACACCCATAAAAGGGATATAGGTTCTCAGCTTTTTCTCTCCCCCTATTCGCTGAATACCGGTGCTCCACAAGCCCTCCCCTCCGGAGACCAGTCTGGAGGAATTCTGGCCCAGAACCGCTTTTTTGTAGCCAAGGCTCTCCCGCACCTTTTTCCCGATACGCTCGGGATCGGTGCTGTACGCGACGACGCCCTGGTTGATGTCGTACATGTTCACCCGATCGATTTTAAAGCTGTGGGTGGTATTCCTCACAATTCGATCCATCAAGGCCTGCTGCTGTTTCTCCCTTAACCGCATTTTCCCGAACTGCTGGGTCACGGGCAGCACAAAATTCTGAAAGACCTGGTGGTTCAGGTTTTGGCCCAGCAGCAGGGCGTAGGTTTCGTGGCTTTTCATGAGGATGTCCTTGGCCCGCTGGGAAATGACCATTGAAAAGGGCAAACTGAATATGATGAGAACCACAAAACTGGCATAGGCGAAAAACTTAACGAGCCTGAACTGTTTTCCTTTTGTTTCGGTGTTTGTCTTCAGAGGTGACATCCGTTTCTCTTATGGGCTGACAGGGATTGCGTCTCTCCTGCCGACATTCTTGCCGGGATATGAAATTTCTGCTATTTTAAGCCTACGAACAGATAGGAGTCAATAAGTTAGGTATCAGAAAAGGAATCCGTATGACAGTCCAAAATTTGAAAGACCTGCCTTTCATGCTTTACGCAGACCCTGAAGGGAGGATTTATGAGCACCCGCATCTCAGAATGGCCGGTTTTTCCGGATCAGCCCTTTCTCCCTTTGACACGGAAGATCTCATGGTCATGCCGGAGTTCAGCAAACTCTTTTATATCCCCTCCTGTCCCCCCATGGGCCTTGATCCCCATACGGGTCAGTTAATAACCGTCCAGGAGATGGATACGGGCGGGAATCCCGAAGCCTGCTGTGCGGTGGCTGCTTTTCTTGAACCGGGGTTTGTCAGAACACACCTTCCCGCGGCGGACTACCGCCATAAGACCTTTGTGCTGCCATCATGGGCCTATGGGGCAGTCGGTTTCAGGGATGATCGGTATTGGTCCGCCGGGTTTGAGGTGGAGTACAACGAGCGGTGGGATCCCCGCCATTATGACGATCGGGAGTTGGTCCCGGCCATTTCGGACTTCAAGGGAAAATTCCCGGGCGGGCCCCTTGTGGACCATTTGACGACCTGCGCAACGGAAAACCATTGTTTCGCTGCTAAGAATCTGTTCCTCGAAAGATGGGAAGCCCCCTTGCCGGTGAGCCGGAAATGCAATGCCGCCTGCCTGGGTTGCCTTTCCCTCCAGCCGGGGGCGTCCTTTGAAGCGTCCCACGAGAGGATCCGGTTCACCCCTCAAATGGATGAAATTGTGGCCCTGGCCGTGGCGCACCTGGACCACGCTTCCGAGGCCATTGTGAGTTTCGGGCAGGGCTGCGAGGGGGAACCCCTTACGGAATATGAACTGATCGCAGAAAGCATCCAGGAAATTCGAAGGCAGACACAAAAGGGTACCATTAACCTCAATACCAACGGCAGCTTCCCCGACCGCATTCGAAGGGTTGCGGAAAGCGGACTGGATTCCATCCGCATCAGTTTGAACAGCGCCCGGCCGGATTTCTATGGGGCCTACTATCAACCCGAAGCCTATGGATTCGAGGACGTGGTGGAATCTATCACTTTGTCACGGAATCTGGGTTTGTATACCATGCTGAACTATCTGGTTTTCCCGGGCGTTTCCGACCAGATGGCAGAGGTGGACGCTTTGACGGCGTTGATTTCCAAAACCGGTGTCAATTTCCTCCATCTGAAAAACCTTTGCATTGATCCAGCCTTCTATCTGGAGAATATGCCTGCAACGGGAGGTCAATGTATGGGGATTCGAAAAATGGCGGACCGTCTGAAGGAACGTTTTACAGATCTGGAGCTGGGTTATTTCAATCAGCCTGTTCTGTAAAAACGGGCGCATCAAGCCACCGCCGCGTGCAAAAATCTCCAAAAAAATTCATTTCCAGGTTTCTTCTTTTTAGGAGAAAGCGCCAAAAAGCCCTCATAGAAAGAGCCGAGACCGCTTTTCCAAAAAACTGAGAAAAAAAAATGAAATTCGTAAAAAAAGAACGAAAAATAGATTAAACGGGAGTTAAGAATTGTGGGAATATTTTTGCACAAATAGTGTATGTTGAATAAATAGCTGATATGATATATGTTATTTCAAGAAGAAATGCTTTGCTTTCTCAGCACCTTAGAAACAGGCCTGAAATTTTTGCTGTAAACGGAATAGGTTAGCCGATGTCGAAAAGAACCCTGCCCATAAATATGGATTCCGCCAAAGCCTCTTTGACAGTCACTTTGCTTTTGCTGTAGATATTTCAGCATTCATTTTCGCCGTCACCTTTCACTTCATCT
>Ga0233437_1007609_pt1 | contig 10406 bp, 9 predicted proteins | sample SI_122_August201_FD_182714 | JGI IMG/M metagenome (GOLD analysis project Ga0233437, IMG submission 182714) | Seawater microbial communities from Saanich Inlet, British Columbia, Canada - SI_122_August2016_200_MG | ecosystem: Environmental > Aquatic > Marine > Inlet | place: Canada: British... | reverse complement strand
CCCCACCCAACACCCCTTTAAAACCAAAGGCTGTTCATCAAAAAAAAGATCCATCTTTTCAGGAATAACCATGGCACCTGACCGGCCGGCCGCTGCAGTGATCCTTCCCCAGTTTGGATCTTCTCCATAAATAGCCGTCTTTACCAGATTGGAATGGGCAATGGCTTCAGATGCCTTAAATGCATCTTTTTTGGTTTTAGCTCCTTTAACAATAATTTGTATAAACTTTGTGGCACCCTCCCCGTCTTTGACAACCATTTTAGCCAGTTGAAAACAGACTTCATCAAGAGCATTTTGAAATACTATTTTAGAATCTGTATCATTGATTTTAATTTTGGAGCTACCGTTTGCAAGAGCCAAAAGGGTATCATTGGTGCTGGTATCGCCATCAATTGTAATCCTGTTAAAAGACTTTTCATTGGCAGCGCTTAAACATATATTTAAATCCTGTGGCAAAATATCTACATCTGTTACAATGTATGCCAGCATTGTGGCCATATCCGGACGAATCATTCCAGAGCCTTTAGCAAATCCCATTATTGAAAATGATTTATTCCCAATTTTCTCAGTTTTTTTTACAATTTTCCGATGGGTATCTGTTGTAAGGATGGCATCGGCAAAATTATCCATGCCCTCAAAAGAAAGCAGTTGGACAATTTTTGGAATTCCAGCCTCAAATTTATCCATGGGAAGATTTGCACCAATTACACCGGTTGAAGATACCAAAGCAAGTTCTTGGGAAATACCAAGACAATTACCAAGCAGTTTTGAACAGGCAATGGCATCGTCAATTCCTTTCTCCCCTGTAAAACAATTGGCATTGCCACTGTTCACAAGAACAGCCTGACAAAAGCCTTTTTTAATTTTTTCTTTTCCCAGCAGCACGGGTGCTGCCATCACCTTGTTTCTTGTAAATAAAGCCGCTGCAGCCGCCGGCTTCTCACAATATATAAGTCCCAGATCTTTTCCACCATTTTTTTTAATCCCGGCACAAATGCCGGCAAATTTAAAGCCTTTCATTAAATTTACTCCTTAAAAATAATTTGAAAAAGTATTATACTTTGCCCTTTGATTTGTGTAAATGATTTAACTCAAAGTAAGCAGGACAGATGCTTTTTGTCCAGTTTAAGAAATGTCGGTTCATAAAATCCGGTCATTAACAAGAAAAGACTGGTATTTAAATGGGTTAGATAGGTCTCTGAAAATTGACCCTGCCTGTCCCATATATTTATGGGACAGGTCTTTTTCTGCCTCTAAAACAACAGATCCCAGCTCCTTGCTTCACCTTATGGAATCAAACTTTGCCGGTAATTTATGCACTCTTTCAAGGGGTGTTTTGCCTACCGACAAATACGCTGGGTTTTTTCCCATATCCAGGAGGATCATGTTTTAGCAAAATCTTTGATTGTTTTAATCTCCCAGACACTATAAGCCGGTGTTTCATAGGGGTGAACTTCCACTAACTTACTTAAGACGGGATTTAAGTAACCATCCTGAATAACCATTTCAACTCTGAATTCCCGCACCTGTTCGACCTTGTTTTTATCTCCAATAAAAGGCCTGCTGCCATCTAGTGGCCTGAATTGACCGACACCTTCAGTCTCCCATGAACATGAAGCATAATTACCTAATTTTCCAGCACCTTTTTCAAAAAGAGCTGTTTTAACCTTCTCAAGATGTGATTCAGGAACATAAAAACATAATTGATACATGGTTAATCCTTCAAAATTTAATTCGGATTGAAAATCCATGCTGTGCAAGGGCAGCATGGCCAAATTGATATACTTCCGGATACCATATAAATTTGAAAAGAGAAATCAAATAAAACAAATTTTCTGTTACCTTCAATACACTGGTACGCATAATACAGAGTTTGGGTCCGAGGTGATTTGCCAGGGAGGTTGGGTGTGGGTTGCAGGGAATCGTTGATTGCTGTTCTGTACAGGTTCTTAATGAAGCGGAACGTTTAGAACGGCAAGTGTCTGAGAGCAACGAGTTTTGCCGTTTAGTGCAGCGCAATTTAGAACCTGTAAGAACAGTTCAATCGGATGAGTCGCAATCCACCCCAACCGGATTCAAGAGGAACCATTCTTGTGGTAATCTTAAGTTGACATAAGGGCTTAAAAAGTATAATTGTATATGCAATCGCAACTTTTTTTGAGGTAAAAATGGAAAATAATGAAAATTTCTTAGAAAGCTGTCTGTTTTTTAATACCAATGCCCTGTCCAGGTATTTGTTAAAACTTGCTGAAAAAGAATTTGCTTCCTTAAATCTCTCCCCTGCCCATGCATCATTAATGCTGTTGGTGTATGATACACCCGGGATCAGTCCAAAAGAATTAAGTCATCGCCTTAATCTTACTCCTTCAACTATTACGCGCTTTGTAGATGCCCTGGTAAAAAAAGGATTTGTCAATCGCAAGTCCAAAGGCAAGGCAGCATTTATCTCACCCACTGCAAAGGGTCTTGAATTAAAAAGCCCTGTTGCTCTTTCCTATAAAAACTTATATTTAAAATATACAAAAATTCTTGGGACTGATTCAGCCAATAAATTATCCTTTACCATTCTCAACGCCAATAAAAAACTATCCCAATTTATCGTTGATGATGAAAAAAAATTTTAAAATTATTATTGAATATGATGGTACGAACTTTTTTGGGTGGCAAAAACAACCAGATACAAAAACAGTTCAAGGTGAAATCGAAAAAACTTTAAGTCTGATTCTGAACCAGGAGATCAAGATTAATGGATCCGGGCGAACCGATTCCGGTGTTCATGCCGTGGGCCAGGCGGCAAATTTCCATGCGGATACAGATATTCTGCCAAAAAAACTTAAAGCGGCTCTGAACAGCCTGATAAAAGTCCCTATAGTGATAAGGGATTGCCATCTTGTAGAAGATAGCTTTCATGCTCGTTATAATGCTGTTTCCAAAGAGTACAACTATTTTATTTTAAACAGGAAAGACCCTTGTGCCATACAAAGATTGTATCAATGGCATATCCGATCTCCATTGGATATTTCATCAATGACACAATGCTGCCATGCCATTACAGGAGTTTTTGATTTTAAGTCTTTTGAAAATACAGGAAGTCCACGTTCTTCAACAATTCGAGAAGTTTTTTTTGCCAATATTAATCAATTGGATAATCAACAGATTGTATTTAAAATTTGTGCCAAAGGATTTTTAAGATATATGGTACGAAATCTTATTGGAACCATTGTCCTTGCAGGGTTGCATAAAATCTCTTTAGTTGAGTTTATAAAAATACGAGATGCAAAAGATAGGACTATGGCCGGTCAGACAGCCCCGCCCCAGGGTTTGGTTTTAAAAAAAGTTAATTATTCGTGATCTTTTATTTTTTTGATATACTCATTGTAATGTGAGATTATATCCCGTCTGTAAATCAAACCCAAAAGCTTGCCAGTACCCTCTTCATCCATAACCGGTAATGCATCAATATTTTTTTGCGTTAATTTTAAAAGGACTGTGTTCAAATCCTCAGAAGGTGTTGTGTATATCAAATCAGACACCATGATATCTTTCATAACAACCAATTGTTCTATATGGGCGGTAAAAATAACTTCTCTAATATCGTTGGAGGAAAAAATGCCTGAAAACTCACCTTTTCTGCTAAGAACAGGAAAATAATGTTGTTTTGTGCTTGAAAATATTTTTTTAAATTCATTGAAAGGCATGTCTTCATTCACACATCTGACCTCTTTGATCAATTGCTTTAAATTTTCGACTTTTATCGTTTGAAGAATATCCATCATAAATTCACCGGCATGGGCTGGAGAATCAATCCTTGATTTGACCTGATTTTCAAAAATCGTCCATCGCTGGCACAATAAATAACAGATGGAGCATACCATAAGGCTGGGTAACAATAAGTGATAAGAATTGGTCATCTCACTGATAAAAATAATCGTTGAGATGGGTGTGTTGGATGCAGCGGCAAAAAAACCTGCCATACCCACTATAACAAATGATCCCGGGCTGGTAACAACAGAAGGGATGAGCATGTAAAAAATTTTTCCAACTGCTCCCCCCATGGCTCCTCCTATGACAATGGATGGACCGAATACTCCCCCGCTACCACCAGACCCAATGGAAAACGATGTGGTGAATATTTTTCCCAGGGCCAATGCGATCAAAGTTGGAATGGCCACCTGGTTGAAGATTGCCTGCTGAGCAATTCCATAACCAAATGCAAGGGTATATGGAAGGAAAAAACCAATAATACCGGTAATCAAACCCCCTATAGCCGGTTTAAAATGGTTGGGGATTGATAATTTTTTAAAAAGATCAATAACCCCATAAAATACTTTAATGTAAAGAATAGCGGTGAGCACAAGCACACCGGCAAGGACCAGGTATGGTCCAAGTTCCAATGGATTTTGAAATTTAAAATTTGGAGAATCAAATAAAGAGCCCCATCCAAAAACAAGGCAAAAAGTACAATAAGCTACAACAGAGGAAATACCAGCCGGAATAATGACTTCTGATTCAAAGTCAGGGTCGCGATATAGAACTTCGGCGGCAAAAAGTGCTCCGGCCAGAGGAGCCCGAAATATTGACCCGACCCCGGCACCAATACCCGCTGCCATCATAATTCTTCTTTCTCTTTCTGAAAGATTGAATTTGCTTGCCAGAAAAGATCCAAAGCCGGCGCCGATTTGTGCAATGGGCCCTTCCCTGCCCCCTGATCCTCCAGTTGTGAGCGTAATAGCAGAGGCAATTGTTTTGATGAAAGGTATTCTGCCCCTTATCAACCCTCCTTTATGGTGGTAAGCATCAATAGCAGCGTCTGTTCCATGACCTTCAGCTTCAGGGGCAAATGTATAAACGATCCACCCGCTTACAAGACCACCCAAAGCAGGAAGGATTAAAAGCATCCATTTGTTAAAAGGTGTCTGGGAGTGTGGTAAAAGAAGATGTTCTCCTGCCGGGGATGCAGGTCTGTATCCTGCCATGAGATCCAGGAAATAATGCATGCCCAGCCCGCATAAATAATGGAAAACAATGGCGCCGCAACCGGCAATAAGTCCGATTAAAACAAAATAAAAAAGCCATCTCCCAGCTATTGCAATATCCCGCGAACCAACATTTTCTCTGAAACCCATGAAAATCAACCTTTTTTTAGGTCAGCAATTCCGCTTAATATAATATCAAATAATGTTTCAACATCATTTTCTTCAAGACAGGAAAAGGCAACCCGGATATTTTTTGACCCGATGGAAATCAACCCGGTTCCATAATTATCCAGGAGGTGAACCCTTAATTGTTCTGCATCTACATCCTTAAGCCGGATACACATGAAATAGCCTGAGTTAAATGGATAAATATCAAAGGCATTCTTGAATTTCGGATTTTTTAAGACTGTTTTTATTTTTAAAGCCCGTTTTTTCAGAAGTTTAAATTTTTCTAGTTTATACAGCTCATAATTCTTATCTTCCATGGATTTTAAAATAATGGTCTGGCTTAAATGGGATGCATTGGAAATATTTCCTCTGATACATCCAGCGGTTTTCTTTTCCAAAGCTTCAAGAACAGTGTTGTTATCGGTCCAAACACCATATGTAAGAAAACCGGTTCTCAGACCCCATGCATAGTCTTCTTTTGTCGCACCATCCAGTTTTACAGCCACAAGACGTTTATGTACTCCGGCCAATAGGGAGAATATGGATTCTTTGTGGGTTCCCGCCTCAAAGCACAATCCAAAATAAGCGTCGTCACAGGCTGCAACCACATTGGTTCCCTGCTGGGCAATATCAATGAGAATTTTTGCAACCCTTTGTGCTTCGGCTACACTCAAAGAATAACCGCTAGGATTATGGGGGAAATTTAAAATACTAATAATTTTATCATTTTTTTTTGCCAGACCCCGAACCGTCTGTTCAAAAGAATCAATATTAAACTGAGTCAACTTATCATCATAGGTCTTAAAATGTACGATGCGGGCATTATTTCTGACACAAAAAGTCATATTATAATTTCCCCACATCATATCAGGCAGAACAATCACATCATCAGGATCAACCCACATATCGGAAAATATGCTGACCCCATGGGTGATACCAGATGTCACAATAGGAAGGCTGATTTTTTTATTTTTCAAAGATGGATTTTTTTTATAAATTTCAGCTTTCCATTTGTTGCGCAAGGCCGGAATGCCAAAAGAAGGGGCATAGGTCAAATAATCATCAGGTGCAATATCTTTAATATACTTTGTAACAGAAGAAAGGCTCAATACTTTGTTCCCTTCTTTGGCAATACCTATGGTTGCATTAATTTTATCTGCTTTTTGTTTGGCTTCAGCACTCTGGCTAAGGATGCCTTTGGGGAAAAAAAGTGCTTTTCCCATATTTGAAAGCATTTCAAAAATGTGGGGGTTGGATCCATTAATAATATTGTTTAATTCTTGTGCAATTGGATTCATAAATCACTCTTTTAAAATTGATACTAGACAAAATTTAAACCTAAAAAAACTCTGTGGCTTTATTAAGATAGAAACCACAGAGTTTAAAAAAAACTTAAAGTATAAAGGTTATCTTCTCTTGGATGCCTTAATTGGATTGACCTTTTGTTTTTTTGAAGTGTCAACGGTTTTGACATGGGTTGCGAAATTACAGATTCCATTTTTCCATTTTAATGAAGGATCAGGTGCAGCAGTGCAATAACTACCTGTTTCAAAGTCTGAAGCTCGTGAACATCCCTTGCATTCATCAATTATGGTAAGACATGCTCCTTCATTGTAGCTGCAGCCTTTTTTTGTCATGAATACGCAGTCATCACCTTCCCTAATAGTTGTACAAATCATAATAATAATCCTGTAAATTAATCCTGTTGTTTAAAGTTATAGAAAAAAAGAAACACATTGTTTTCTTTATCATCTTATTTTTTATTATTTTGCTATAAACGCTTTTAAATATCACAATTTTTAAAAAGTGTCAAGATTTGAGTTTTTTACAAACCATAATTTTTTTATATAAAAAATAGCTTGAGTATTGTATATAAAAGCAATTATGCAAATTTTACAACCTATAAAAATGAGATAATATTTCATCATGATAATTGAAAAAGCAAAAGAAGCATTAAAAATAGAAGCCGACAGTATTTTGCAATTAACCGATAAAGTCGGTGTGTCTTTTGAAATGCTTGTTAATGCAATATGCAGTTCCAGGGGGCGTGTTATTATTTCCGGTATAGGAAAATCAGGTCTGATTGGTAAAAAAATAGTTGCAACTCTGGTCAGCACTGGAACGAATTCAATGTTTTTACATCCGGTTGAAGCACTTCATGGGGATCTGGGAATGGTAAGCAAAGAGGATGTTTTTATTGCTATTTCCAACAGTGGTGAGACCAATGAGCTTAACCAATTGCTCCCAGTGATCAAAAATATCGGATGCCGGGTTGCAGGATTTACAGGGAATCTTGACTCCACCATGGCTAAATCATGCGATATGGTGATTGATACAGGTGTTGAAAAAGAAGCCTGTCCATTTAATATGGCTCCGACTTCCAGTACAACTGCCCAGCTTGCCATGGGGGATGCCTTGGCCGTTGTTTTGATTACCAAAAAGAAATTTGGAAAGAGCGATTTCATGAAATCCCATCCAGGAGGAATGTTAGGACAACGCCTTTCATCCAGGGTTGGTGAAATCATGTTTGAAGCGTCCACTGCACCATGGGTTTTGACAGGATCTTTAATGGGTCTTGCCATTGAACAAATGGATAGTTTTAAAATAGGTGCAGTCTTTGTCCTGGATAAAGAAAAAAAACTAAAAGGGATTATCACGGATGGGGATATAAGACATTGTATGGCCGGTAATTGTATAGATTTAAAAACGCAAACTGTAGACAGAGTAATGAGTTCAAATCCCCATGCATTAAGTGCCGGGTCTTTTTTGTATGAAGCCTTAAATCTAATGGAGAAATATCAGATTACAGTGCTTCCCATTATTAATAAAGATAATCTCCTTGACGGAGTTTTACATTTACATGATATTCTTGGAAAAGGATCTTTTCAATTTAATGGTGAAGCCAATGAATAATTTTGCTTTCAGCACAGATATCCCCACCCTTGGTAAGGCAAAGATTACCTCTCCGCTTAATCGTTACACAAAATCAGGAAAATCAGTCAAAAGGTTTGTTTCAGATGAGACAAAAATAATTGTTGATGTTCAAACAGATCATTTAGGAACAACTCAGAATAAAGTTATCAGTTTTGAAAAGGCAGGTCCCAGGGAAAAAATATACTTTGATCCAAGCAAACTGAAATGTGTTATTGCAACCTGTGGCGGATTGTGCCCGGGATTAAATGATGTTATCCGGTCCATTGTATTGGAACTCCATCACATTTATAATGTTAAAGCAATTTATGGCATCAGACACGGGCTTCAAGGATTTATACCTGATTTTGAACATGAAGTAATGAATTTAAATCCTGATTCTGTTTATGGAATTCAAAATACGGGCGGGTCCATCTTAGGTTCTTCAAGGGGAACCCAGGATATCGGTATGATCGTTGATTGTTTAGAAAGGATGAGCACCGGCATTCTGTTTCTGGTAGGTGGGGACGGAACGTTAAAGGCATCAAAAAAAATAGCTGAAGAAATTGAACATAGAAATTTAAAGATATCGATTATCGCCATTCCAAAAACCATTGATAATGATATTTATCTAGTATCCCGTTCATTTGGTTTTGATACTGCGGTTGATGTTGCAACACTTGCCATCAAAGGGGCTCATAATGAAGCAGTTGCATATCCTAATGGAATAGGATTGATAAAGCTTATGGGCAGACATTCCGGATTCCTGGCCTCTACTGCCGCTCTGGCTCAACAGGATGCCAATTTTGTTCTTGTTCCTGAGGTTAATTTTTCCCTCTATGGAAAGACTGGATTTTTACAGGCCCTTGAAAATAGAATTATCCATAGAAAACATGCTGTTATTATTGTGGCCGAGGGCGCTGGTCAAGATTTGTTTGGTGATCAACAAAAAGAATTTGACCCGTCAAGAAATATTGTTCTCCAGGATGTTGGTCTTTTTCTTAAAGATAAAATTTTAAACTGGTTTAGTGCAAAAAATATTCCAATTTCATTGAAGTATATTGATCCAAGCTATATTATCAGAAGTCTTCCTGCCAATGCCAATGATAGCGTCTTTTGCGGTTTTTTCGGTCGAGATGCCGTCCACGCAGGAATGGCAGGAAAAACGAAATTATTGGTCAGTTTCTGGAACAATCAGTACGTCCATATTCCCATGGATGCTTCGGCAGGAAAGAGGAAAAATATGGATCCCCAGGGAAGGCTTTGGCAGTCTGTACTGGAGGCAACAGGTCAGGATGCATTTTTCACCGATTGATTTCAACAAATTTTCCTTTTTTAATTGTTATAAGGAAAAGATTTCTGTGAGCAGTACCATCCTTATCAAAAAAGGTGTCGCCGGTGGCGCCTTTGAAAATGCGCGAAGCCTTAAGGGCATCCTTTAAGCTTTGTCTGGAATCAATAGTTTCATCCATGGCAGTTAAAAAAAGAATGGAACTGGTATCAAAGGATATGGCTTCTAAAAATTTAGGTTTTTTATTAAACACAACCTGAAATTTTTTTGTGAATTCTAAGGTAGCCAAATTTTGACTATCGTCAAAAAATCCATCAGCAATGACTGCCCGTTTATTATATCCTTTTACATCTTTTAAAAGCTTTTTATTATGCCACAAATTTGTTCCGACAAGATACATGCCCCTGGCATCATAATAGGCAAGCTGTGGTAGAATCATGTCCAAATTTGAAGGAGAATCGGGAATAAACAAAGCTTCAAAATCAATTTCAATTTTTTCTTGCTCTTCTTTATCCCGGGTATCTGCCCGGGCATCTGTGTTTGTTAAATCAATATCAGTCTGATCTTTGTTCAATTCGGTTTCAGGTTCAACACTCTTTGGTTTTAAAAAATCAGGAATCGGGAAAAACTGTCCGGTCAGTTTTTGAATCGGATCGGCAAAATCTGTTTTCTTGCCGTCATAGGGTTCAACACCGACAATTTCTCCTCCATGTTCATCCACGATGTCCCAGAAAAGTTCCATATATTTTTTACCATATTTTTCATTTGGATAAAGAATGGCTACCTTTTTTATCCCCAGATTTAAAAATAAATAGTCAGCCAGTGCTTTAACCTGCATTTCAGGCGTAATAAAATTTGAGAATAGATAATCTCCCTTTAAAGGAAAATCACTTTTTTGAGTCAAAGCAATTATTGGGATTTGAAATTTTTCTGCTTCCTGGGCAGCTTGATTGACCATCAAAAGTGGCCCAATTATTGCCGCAACATTTTGTTGATATAATTGTTGGATAGAGTCAATGGTTATATCCGGGTTTGCCTGGGTATCTTTTATGATAAGTTGG
>Ga0233437_1007608_pt1 | contig 10408 bp, 9 predicted proteins | sample SI_122_August201_FD_182714 | JGI IMG/M metagenome (GOLD analysis project Ga0233437, IMG submission 182714) | Seawater microbial communities from Saanich Inlet, British Columbia, Canada - SI_122_August2016_200_MG | ecosystem: Environmental > Aquatic > Marine > Inlet | place: Canada: British... | reverse complement strand
CTTTGAAAAAATTCTGGGGTATACAGAGGCTGAAGTTCTGGGCAAATCATATATCGAGTTTGTTCACCCAGATGACCGAGCTGCGACGTCTAAGATTAGTAAAGAACTTGTCACAGGGGTACCGGCTATTAGTTTTGAAAATCGCTATCTGACCAAAAATGGCCAATACATATGGCTGTCTTGGACTACCATGCCCGATCCGCCTGAAGGCCTCACCTATGCTGTTGCCCGTGATATAACAGCTGAAAAAGATGCTCTGAAAGAAAAATTAAAAATAGAAGCCGAACTTCAGCATACCCAGAAAATGGAAACTATCGGTACGCTGGCTGGAGGTGTAGCCCATGATTTCAACAACATTCTTTTCCCCATTGTGGGTCATGCGGAGATGCTGATCGAGGATGTCCCGGAAGATAGTCCATTCAGAGATAGTCTGAAAGAAATTTATACCAGCGCCTTGAGAGCTAAAGATTTGGTAAAACAGATCCTTACCTTTTCCCGCCAGGAGAAAAGTGAATTAAAGCTGATGAAGATGCAACCTATTATCAAGGAAGCTTTAAAACTTATCAGGTCCACCATTCCCACAACAATTGAAATCAAACAGGACATCAATGCAGATTGTGGAGTGATCAAAGCTGATCCAACACAAATCCATCAGATCGTAATGAATCTTTCAACCAATGCTTATCATGCCATGGAGGATAATGGCGGGGAACTGCAAATCAGCCTGAAAGAAATTAAATTTGAAAAACTTGATCTGATAAACACAGATATAGAACCAGGGATCTATGCCTGTTTAACTATAGCGGATACAGGCGTTGGGATGAATAAAAATTTAACTAAAAAAATCTTTGACCCATTTTTTACCACTAAAAAGCAAGGCAAGGGAACTGGAATGGGCTTATCAGTTGTTCATGGCATTGTTATGCGAATGAATGGAGCGATTCAGGTATATAGCGAACCTGAAAAAGGAACACAATTTCATGTGTATCTGCCTTTGGAAAAGGGTCTTTCTGAAAAACAGGTAACCTATTCAAAAGCAAAAATTCAAGGAGGCACTGAACAGATCCTTTTAGTAGATGATGAAGAAGCTATCCTTACAATGGAAAAACGAATGTTAGAACGTTTGGGGTATAAAGTTACTGCACGTACAAGCAGTCTTGAAGCCCTTGGATCATTTCGCGATAGCCCGGATAAATTCGATTTAGTAATCACAGATATGGCCATGCCGAATATGCCTGGAGACGAACTATCAGTTGAACTTAATAAAATACGTCCTGATATTCCAGTATTGCTTTGTACAGGCTTCAGTGAAACCCTGTCTAAAGAAAAGGCAGCGTCTTTAGGTATTAAAGGTTTTTTGCTTAAGCCGATTGTGATGAAGGATATTGCTCAAAAAATACGTGAACTTTTAGATGGACCCTAAGAGCTGATAAAATCTTTCAAAACAAGCCGGGCTGTTTCCCGTCCTGCCATCATCACGGGTGTGTAACCTCCTCCATGGGACCATGCACTGGCAAGATAGAGTCCTTTAATGGGTGTTTTTGACTCTAAATGGGGTATGTCCCGGTCAAATCCGTAAATGGCTCCTTGGGGATTTTGAGTATAAAACATATTGGTTAAGGGTGTACCGATTTCCATGACCTCTATATAATCGGACAGGCCCGGGATCAGTCTTTGTTCAACCCTTTTAATAAAGGTTCGGGCAATTCTTTCTTTCTCCCTGTCATAGGCATCTTTTTGATTGTTGAAATAATCTTTTTCAAATTTCTTCCAGGGGGCGAAATCCGAAAGGCACATAATGGAAAGTGTTGATTTGCCGGGGACGGAATAATCCTTGAAGAGATTGTCATAAAGGGTGATGCCGATACCGGAATCTGCCAGATCTTTTCTTGAAAAGAGCCCGGCCTCATTCATATCTGTATTTTGTGCCAGGTCAATTTCATAATCTTTGATATCAAGGATTTTTTTGTTCAAACCAAGCCATACAACAAAGCTTGAAAGCGAGGCAGTTCTTTCCCGGATCTGTCGGGAAAAATCTGGGGGTACCCGTTTTTTCGGCACCATTTTATCAAATAAAGCTGTGACACTGCAATTGGCAATGACTGCTTTTGCAGGATATTTTTTCCCGGCAGGGTCCATCACAGCTTCTATACTATTGTTATGATCAAAAAGGATATGTTCAACTTCTGTGTTATAATGGATGGTTCCATTATTATTTTCAATGCAGTCTGCAAGGGTGTTGCTCAGATCCTGGGACCGGGTCTTATAATACTGTCCGCCATGAACAAGGTATTCACCCGTGGCAATGGCATAAAACAGAGCATTGATTTTCGATGGTAAAAGTCCGTAATATCCCGAGAAAATCGCCATGCAGTATTTCACATCAGGATCATTGACATGAAGGGACATCCATTGTTCAAGGGAAAGTTTTTCTAGCTTTCCCATCATGGAGGTTTTAAATCGTTTGCCTTCCCACAGTTCTGAAATCACCTGTTCCATTTCAGTATAAAAATTAGTTATCCCCTGTGTTTCATGGGGAAAAACCCTGGAGATTTCTTTTTTGACACCTTCAGGATTTTTTGCCGGCAGGGTCAAATCAAAATTCGGGGTTACAATTCGTCTGAGTTCAGGTGTATAAGCAACTTTCAGCTTGTCCCAGATGCCAAGGTCGGTAAGGATCATCTGGGGCATGGCATGTTCGGCAACCGTTGCATGCAAAGATACATCAAAGGTAAAATCGCCCCGGTCAAAAGAAGTGGCATATCCGCCCGGAATGGAATGCTGTTCCATTAAGGTGACATCAAACCCATGTCTGGATAGATAGGCAGCCGAGACAAGCCCGCCAAGGCCCGCACCAATGACAACAATCGGAAACGCTTTTTTATCCGGGATGCTGGCTGCAAGTGCACCAAATCCTGTCCAGTCTATGGCTGCGGCACTGGATGCCATCACCAGGGTTTTTAAAAATCTTCTTCTATTTAATTTACCGGGCAATTTACAAGTCAGGTTATCAGAAAATTTCATGACAGTTTCCTCCTTTTTTTGATTAGTTATTGTATGGCAATGAAGATTTCTTTTTTAGGAGAATTTAAGTTAAATACCGCCTCATTATATTCAGGTGGACTAAGTGTTCCCCTTGCATTGTTTGAAAAACCATACCTTTCTATTGGAATGCCGAAAATTCGGGTATCCAGTTCATTGTTGCCGTTCTCATCATGATAGACTTTAACTGCATATTCTCCATAGGGTAAGGTTATGGTTTGAATGACTTCATTGTTGATGATTTCATAATTAAACCCTTTGAATGGCATATCTGCTTGATAATTCTCCTTTGAATTGACAAGAGCTACCTTTGCAACACCCTTTGAATTATCAAATCCTGTAATATGGATAACCAACTTAGATGAATTGATTTGGGCCTGGCCTGCCAAAACAGTCGAGGCTGCAATGATAATGAAAGATACTAAAAGAAAAAGTGTTAAGTGTTTCATTGCTGTAGTCTCCTTTTGCGGGATAAAAATAAAATACGTTCTTTTGTTTTTATCCTATCTATTTGTTTTTGTAATGCAATTTCATTGAGACCAGTGACGTAAAATAGCGATGAACAGGCAAATTTTAGGGATGAATGGTGTTGCAAAAGTCTATGGGTTTTTAGTAGTATCTTAATTAGTGTTTGAACGAAAACTCACCCATCTACTGCGTTGCTGCAAAAAGTTTGAAATCCTCATGTACATGAGTACACTCCGGTTTCAAACTTTCTTGCGCCTTGTATATGGGCAATTTTTCGCCCAAACACGGGTTTTCGGTCAGGCACTAATTATTAAAGTAATTTAAAAAAAGGCAGAGGAATGCAGAGGCTCAAGTTAAAAGACACGATTTATTCTTTCATTGTTACAGCCATATTTGATACCATTATTGCGGCAGTATTGACTTACATGGTTCTGGACGGACATGATTTTTTGGATGTATTTATTATTTCCCAGCTGATGGGTTTGTCCATATGTCTTTGCATGAACTTGGTCATTCATTTTGCCGATGGGGGAAAATGGGATGTGGCAGGTACTATTATCGGCCTGATAGCAGGCATTTTCATTGGTTCGCTGTTGAGCTGGGGCTTTTTATCTTTTTTCCGGGGAAATGATTCTACCTATTTTTTTAAACATGTATTCTCATATGTGTTTGTTTTTGGTATTGTTTTTGGCGTTCCCATCAGCTATTTTTTTTCTTCCAGAGAAAAAATTATTGAATCGGAAAAACAAATCCAGAAAGAGAAAATTAAACGGTTGACCATGGAAAAAGAAGCTGCAATGACAACATTGAGGCTTTTACAGGCACAGATAGAACCCCATTTTCTATTTAATACACTTGCAAACGTGATTTCACTTTTTGATATTGATATTGAAAAAGCCAGACAGATGCTCATGGATCTCAATGAATATTTAAGAATTTCTCTGCAAAGAACCCGGCAGGAAATGATCACACTTGCCCAGGAACTTGATCTTACCCGCAAATATCTTGAAATATTCAAAATCAGGATGGGAAACAGGCTTAGCTATGAAATCAATGATAAAACCAATAAATCAGACTTTGCCTTTCCGCCATTAATCATTCAGCCACTTGTTGAAAACAGCATTAAATATGGAATAGAGCCTAAAATTTCCGGGGGGACCATTGTAATAGATTGCACGATTGAAGAAAATATTCTTGAAATCATGATCACCGATACAGGTAAAGGGCTTGATGAAGATGCAGAAAAGGCAGGTATCGGGATCAATAATGTGAGTCAACGACTTGAAAATATTTATGGAAGTGCAGCAAGCTTAATATTGAAACAAAATAATCCTACGGGGATAAAAGCCATCATCCGGGTGCAGTTATGAAACAAATCACTGCCATTATTGCCGATGATGAAGAAAATTTAAGAAAGGGGTTAACCTTATTATTGGAACGGTTATGGCCTGAATTGAAAATATTGGGGCAGGCTCAAAACGGCATTCAAGCTGTATCACTCATAGAACTTGAAAAGCCGGACATTGCATTCCTTGATATTAAAATGCCGGGAATGACAGGTATAAACGTTGCGAAAAAAGTGTCCAATACCTGTAAAATAGTCTTTATTACGGCTTATGATCACTTTGCGGTTCAGGCATTTGAAAGTGAAGCTGTGGATTATATTTTGAAACCTCTGACCCAAAACAGACTGAAAACAACGATTGACCGGTTAAAAAAACAATTAGGCGGGCAGGAGCAACCCCTTGAATTTGATTTGAAAATGAAAAAAATTATCCAAGTGCTGGAAAATAAGGATGTTCCTGAATATTTAAGGCTGATAAAAGTTAAAACAGGAACAGATCTCAGATTTGTTCCCGTTTCCCAGGTGCTGTATTTTAAAGCAGAAGATAAATACACAATTGTACAGACCGCTGCAAATGAATTTTTAATCAAAACCCCTATTAAAGATCTTGAAAATGATCTTGAGCCAAAACAATTCTGGAGGGTCCACAGAAGTGCCATTGTCAATATCGAAAAAATACAGGCTATAAAGCGCTCTTTTACAAATCAAATGATAATCGGCTTTAATGAGACCACTCACACCATTGCTGTCAGCAGATCCTATGAACATCTGTTTAAACAGATGTAGACAACCTTAAGAAAAATACTCCCGGCCTGTTTGGTCCTTGAAAATTGTTTGCAAGATCTTAGCCGGAATATTCTTTGTGATGCATAAAAATTTAAGGAGACCGGATTTATTTGATTTTGCTTTGTAAAATAAAATTGAATATTTCTTTACACAAATTTAAAATTATGTAAAACATTTATCCATAATAAAGTGAATTAAGGAATGTAAAATGAAAAATTATTTAAAGATTATTTTATTCGTTATTATCGTTTTAGGTTTTAATAACCATAGTTTTGCAAACCCGCTGTCCAATTTCATGTCATTATTTCAAAAAGATTTGGTGATTGAAGTATCCTATAAGAATCATAGAAATCTCATTCAAGGTAGTGAAATATATTTGGCAGAAGAACCAAATGGTGAAAAAGTATTAATAGGGCAGGTAAAAAAAGTATCTTTGGTTGAGTCTCAAATGTCCAAAGTGGAACTCGTTATTGCAAAAAAATATAAAGAAAAGATATATGAGACCACACCATTTGTTTTGATGAGCAATATTTTTTCAAAGAATTCAAATGCATATATTGTTGCTGTCTCTTCTTTAGAACAAAAAGATAAAACATCTTTGAAATCAGGATCTTCGGTGAAAGGAATTACCTTTTTAGAATACAAAATCGCCAGGGCCGGGGAAGAGTTAAAAAAGGTAATGGGAAGTATTAAAAATCAAAATAACGAGCTTGTGAGTCAACTTGAAAAATATATAGATACCTTTAACACTGATGCGTTCCATAAAAAGATAGATGAGCTTGCTAATCAAGTTTCAAAATTTTCAGCCAAGCAAAAAGAAACCTTTAAAAAAGAGGTTCTACCATCGCTAAAAAAGATGTTTGAATCGATAAAGGAACAGCTTGAAGAACAAAATAACAAGAAAAAATCACAGGATTTAGAAAGACAGTTACAGAAAATAGAAGACATGGTTGTTCTCTAATTAATTTTTGAGTGGACCCTAAGGCCAGAGATCATAAAAATGGTTCACCGGTCCATGGCCTTTGCCCGTGGTATATTCTGCACCAGCAAAAAGAGCACCCGTAATATACGCCTTGGCATTTTGGACGGCAATTTCAAGCTGGACACCTTTGGCAAGATTGGCACAGACAGCCGAGGACAAAGAGCAGCCTGTACCATGAGAATTGAGTGTATCAATGCGTTCGCCGGACAGTTTTGTCAGAGTATTTTTTCCCTTTTGAAATAAAAGATCGCAACTGTCCCCTTGGGCAAGATGACCCCCTTTCAGCAGAACATTGTCACAGCCCAGATCAGCAAGATCCCTTGCTGCAAGCGTCATGTCTTCCAGGGTTTCAACCTCCCTGTTAAGTAGCACCGAAGCTTCAGGCAGGTTGGGTGTGATGATGAATGCTTTGGGAATAAGAATGGTTTTCAATGCGTTAACAGCATCACTTTTCAGCAGTTTATCCCCGCTTTTGGAAATCATAACAGGGTCCAGAACAACATTTGAACACTTCCATTGGACAAGTTTTTTGGCCACAATTTCAATGACTTCCGGGGAATGAAGCATACCTATTTTGACTGCATCCGTGCCAATATCATCCAGGACTGCATCTATCTGCTGACCGATAAATTGTGCTGGAACCGGAAAAATCCCTGTAACCACACGGGTGTTCTGGGCGGTAAGCGCAGTAATGGCAGACATTCCAAAACAGCCCAGGGCGGAAAATGTTTTCAGGTCGGCCTGGATTCCGGCTCCTCCGCCACTGTCTGAACCTGCAATAGTCAATGCCCTGAAATATGATTTCATGATTTTTCCCCCTGTTGGTTTTTTTCAAACTGTTGGCTTTTTTCAAAAAGATTGACCAGTTGTCTGGTTGCATCAAATGCATTTTTTGATGAACAGATGGCCGATACCACTGCAATGGCATGGGCACCGGCTTTAATAATTTTTTGGGCATTGGACTCATTAATTCCGCCAATGGCCACAAGGGGGTGGCAAGAATATTTACTTATTTTTTCAAGTCCTTTAATGCCCCATGGGGTTTTGGTATCTGTCTTGGTGGGGGTTGAAAATACAGGGCTGACACCCAGGTAGTCCACATCAAGGTCCTGGGCTTTTTCCACATCTTTCCATGTTTCCACGGACAGCCCGATGATTGCCGAAGGGCCCATGAGCCTCCTGGCATGGGTATAGGGCATATCGCTCTGGCCAAGATGAACACCCTGGGCATTTACTGCCAAGGCAATGTCTATCCTGTCGTTTATGATCAAAGGGATTTTTGCAGGTTTTAGAATGGACATAAGATCAAGGGCTTTTTTTAGAAACAGTCGAGTGCCGGCTTGTTTTTCCCTGAGCTGAACACAACAAACACCAGCTTTGACGGCATCTGAAACAATGGTTTCAAAAGAGTTTTCAATACAGGCCTTTTGGTCTGTTACAAGATAAATACCTTTCATAATCTACCTTAAACCTTAAAGAGTTCCTTGATATTGGATTCAGACAATTTGTAAAGGGCATCAATAAAATTGACCTGTAGAGTCCCAGGTCCCTGGGCAGTTTGGGCAGCCATTTCCCCTGCAATACCCATAACTGCCATAGCGTGGGCAGAAGCCTTGTCAACTTCTGGATTTATTGCTGCAAATGCACCGCAAAGAGCTGTGGCAGTACAGCCAAGGCCAGTGACACGGGGCATCATGGCATGGCCGTTTTTCACCTGGATAATATTTTTCTGTGAGACAATATAGTCTGTTTCTCCTGTTATGCAGACCACACTACCAAATTCTCGGGCCAGGGATTTGGCTGAATCAATGGCTTGATCCGAGGCACTGGTGCTGTCCACACCTTTGGTTTTCTGATCCTGTTTACACAAGGCCATGATTTCCGAACCGTTTCCCCGGATAATGGAGGGTGTGGACTCCTGGATAAGTTGTCTGGCCGTGCTGGTCCTGTATTTGGTGGCTCCGACGCCCACAGGATCTATAACAATGGGTATCTGTCTTGATTTGGCTATTTTGGCAGCCTTGAACATGGCCTTAATCCAATCATCGCTCAAGGTTCCGATATTAATGACCAGAGCCCCTGCAATCCCTGCCATTTCTTCCACTTCAGGCAGGGCATGGGCCATAACAGGAGAAGCGCCAATTGCCAACAGGGCATTGGCAGTAGTGTTCATAACAACATAATTGGTGATATTATGGACCAGAGGAGCATTTGTTCTTATTTTTTCAATATCTTTAAAAATACTTGACGCATTGATAGTCATTGGGATTCTCCTTATTTCCAGTTATGGATAAGCGTTTTTGCATCCACTTTATTTTTAATGAGGCCATATTCCAGTGCAAAATCGGCAAAGGCCTGCCATTTGTCGAGATCATGTCCGGGTTTGACGGCAAAATAGGGTCGGGTAAGTTTAAACGCCTGGGTTTCGATTTTTTTATCTGCCTGTGGTACGGCAGAAAGATAGGTTGCCAGGGCATCTTCAGGATGGGCCATTGTATAGGCAAATGCCTTTTCCAGAGCCTGGACAAATCCTTTTACAGCCATTGGTTTTTTCTCCAGGGTTTTTGGTCCGCAGACAATAATTAATTCTTCGTAATCCGGGATTCCCCATTTTTCCAGTTCAAAAAACTCGGCCTTATACCCGTGCTGGATCATGCTGACGGTTTCATAGGTTTTAAAAGGTCCCATTACAGCATCCACTTTATTGGAAACTAGGGCGGGCAGGATTGTAAACCCAACATTTACAGGGGTGTAGTCCTGGATTTTGTTGATTGAGGCAAAGGCTTCCAACAGCACATCCATGAGCCCTGGTACGGTATAACCTATTTTTTTATGTGACAAATCTTTTGGCGTTTTAATGCCCTTACCCTCAAGAAAGAGAAGGGTTGTCAAGGGGTGAACCACCAGGGGAGCCACAACCTTGATGGAAAGCCCCTTATCTTTTGCAATAATGGTCTGGGGCTGGTAGGACACTGCAAGATCCATATTGCCGGAGGCAGCAAGTTTCAGGGCATCAGAGGTTTCAGACGGGCTTACGATGCGAACCTCAATGCCCTGGTCAGAAAAATATCCTTTTTCTTGTGCCACATAAATGGGCAGATGATCCACATTGGGAAACCAGTCCAGCATAAGACTTAAACTTTTTTCTGCTGCATGGGCAAAACTCCCCAGCAAGCTGAGTGCTAAAATAATACTTAAAATCTTTTTTTTCATCATTATATTTCCTAAATTATTTCCATGTTATGACTTTTTTTTCCAAAATGCCCACCAGCCACCACATGGCAAGACCCATGGCAGTGAGCCACAGAATGGCGGCAAAAACGATATCCACTTGAAGCCTGGCATTTGACTGAATCATGAGAAATCCAAGTCCCTGCTGGGCACCCACCCATTCACCGATCACAGCACCGATGGTGGCCACGGTCACCCCCACTTTTAATCCTGCAAAAAAACGTGGCAGGGCCCAAGGCCAGTACAGCAGCCTCAAGGTTTTAAAAAAAGATGCCCCCATGAGGCGGAACAATACCCTGAACTCAGGATCACAACTTTTAAACCCTTCTAAAAGACTGACGCAGATGGGGAAAAAAATAATAATCCAAGCCATGAATACTTTTGAGGCAATCCCATAGCCAAGCCAGACCACAAGAAGCGGGGCTATAGCAAACACGGGTATGGCCTGGGATGCCACAAGAAATGGGGCAAAAGCCTTTTCCAGAGTTGGTTTGGCAAACATGACAATGGCTAGGGGGATAGCCGTGCACACTGCCAGGCCAATACCCATCAGG
>Ga0233437_1007607_pt1 | contig 10411 bp, 11 predicted proteins | sample SI_122_August201_FD_182714 | JGI IMG/M metagenome (GOLD analysis project Ga0233437, IMG submission 182714) | Seawater microbial communities from Saanich Inlet, British Columbia, Canada - SI_122_August2016_200_MG | ecosystem: Environmental > Aquatic > Marine > Inlet | place: Canada: British... | reverse complement strand
ATCTACTCAAAATATCACCAGAAATTATTCAGACATTATTTACCACCATAGATAGAGTAGAAAAATCTGTTACAGAAATAAAAGAAAAAGGCCAAGAAAGTGATACAGATAGTTTGGCTCAAGAACTGGTTAAATTAACTGGAGTAAAAACAGAAGGGGCGGGTAAATCAAAACGGGATGAGTCTGGCAAACCAGTTTCCGACAAGACTCCAGAAACAACTGCGCCTGTATTAGAGGAGGAAACTCAAGAAATTGAACAAAAACCTGTCAAACAAGATGAGGTAGAAGCAGAAATTAAACAGATTACTCATATTAAGGTACCAGTTGCCAGATTAGATTCTTTAATGGATTTAGTAGAGGAGTTGTTGATAGATAAGATGCGTCTGGAGCAGTTGGTTGCAAGTAGCGATGTGGGCCCAGAGCTTGAACTTCTTACCAAGCATTTGAGCAGAGTTATATCAGAAGTCCAGTTTTATGTGATGCAGGTTAGATTGGTGCCAGTTGAACAAGTTTTGGCTAGATTTCCCAGGATGATAAGAGATTTGGCTCAACAATCCCAGAAAGAAGTTGAGTTAGTTATAGAAGGTGCAGAGACCGAGCTAGACAGAACGATTGTAGATAAGTTGGCTCAACCGTTAGTTCACCTACTGCGTAATGCAGTCGATCACGGTATAGATAAACAGGGCAAGATTACTATAAGTAGTAGTCGTGAAAAGAATATCGTTAAAATTTCTGTAGAAGATGATGGGTTGGGAATAAATTGGCAAAAAGTGGGAGAGTCAGCTAGGAAAAAAGGCATAATTAAAGAAGTGCCGCAGGATAAGGTTGAGTTGGAAAAGCTTATTTTTCATCCCCAACTTTCTACAAAAGAAAAGGTGACAGAGACTTCTGGCAGAGGCGTGGGCCTAAGTGTGGTTAAAGATTTTGCAGAAAGTATGGGTGGGAGAGTAGTAGTCACATCTCCAGTTACAGATAGAGGGACAAGTTTTTCATTGGAGCTGCCTCAGTCCGTGGCTGTTATTAATGCCCTGTTGGTTAAGGCAGAAGGTGAAGTGCTAGCTATTCCTTTTGCTCAGGTAGTAAGGTCTGTGAGTGTTAAGGCAGACCATATAAAAACAGTGGCCAACCAAGAAACAGTTATTATTGGTGAAACAGATATACCGCTTGTTAGGCTTAAGCTTGTTTTAGATTATCATCAATTACCAATGATAGAGACAGAAATAAAAGAACAACAAGCAATAATCACAGAAAGTACTCGCCTTCGCTCCAACGAGCTACAGCGAAGTAACACTCGCCTTCGCCCTGACGAGCTACGACGAAGTGAAACTCGCCTTCGCTCCAACGAGCTACAGCGAAGTGAAGCAAAACCCGTAGTAAAAAGCAAAGATCAACTTGTGGTGATTGTGAGCATGGGTGATGAGCAACTGGCTTTGGCTGTGGATGAGTTAATATCCCAGCAGGAAGTAGTAGTTAAACCACTTTCTTCTATAATTAAAAATACCAAAGGTGTATCTGGCTTCACCATTTTGGGTGATGGTCGAGCAGTACTCATACTAGAAACGTCTGGATTACTTAAAGATAATTCCAACTACCAAGTAGCAGAATAGATGTGTTATGCAACTCGATGCCTTAGAACAAGATAAAATAAAAGAAGTTATCAACATTGGCGCAGGTCAGTCTTTGTCTGCATTAAATAAGATTATTCATCATCCAGTTTCAATTCAGGCTCCAGAAGTTTTTGTGGAACAGATAGATAGAGCATCTAGCAGCTTAGGTGTAACAGACCAAATTGTGAATGTAGTTTTGCTCCAGATGACAGGTGAGGGAGCAGGCCTAATGATGATGGTTTTTGATCCAGAATCTGGTATTAGGTTAGCTGATAATTTAACCAATCGCCCAGGTGAAGATGAAATACTGGACGAGCTTGACCAGTCTGCCTTAAAAGAGATAGGCAACATGGTGTCTGGTTCTTCTATGACAGCTTTTAACAAATTGTTGGGCATAGATGCTAAGCAGTCTCCACCGGATGTAGCGACCGATATGTATAACTCCATCTTGCATTCTATCTTGGCAGAGATGGGGCAAGAATCCGAACAGATTTTATTGGTTAAGGTGATGTTTGAAGTGACAGAGATAGCAGTTAAAGGCCACCTTATCTTTTTGTTTACTCCTCAATCTAGCCAATACATTATTAATGCCGCCGATAAATTAACTGCCTCCCCATGAGTGACATTACCACTATAAACACTGGTGAAGCAGCTACCCACAAATTGTCTGGTAAGATTAAGACAAGTGGGGTGGGCAGTTGTTTGGTCATAGTATTTTATGATGAAATTACTAAGACTGGAGGTATGGCTCACTCTATGTTGCCAATGCGCAAGCCAGGTATGGAGTCAAAAAATGGCAAACTGTCTGCCAAGTACGTTGATGAGGCCATGGATTTATTACTTAAAGATATCGAGACTTTGGGAGGTTCTAGGCAACATTTGGTAGCCAAACTGGTGGGTGGAGCCAAGATGTTTAAAATATTAAGTGGAGATAACAAGGGGATTGGGTTTCAAAATATTGAATCAGCCAAGAATAAACTGCAAGAACTTGGTATCATGATTGATAGTGAAGATGTGGGAGGAACAGTTGGTCGTATGGCCCAGCTAGACCTGTCTAATGGAGTACTTGAAGTTCAAACTAGAATGTAGAAAGAGAGTATGCCGCTTACCAACGCTCAACTTAAAATCCTCTTGGTTGGATCCAATTTGTTGGAAGCAGATCAATTTGCCAGTGCGGAAATTCAGGCTAAAAATGCTGGCAAATCGATAGAATCTGTAATAATTGCCAAAGAACTAATCAGTGAGAATAATTTAGGACAGCTTAAAGCCAATTTCTTTAGAACTCCCTTTGCCATTCTATCTCAAGTAAAGATTGAAGAAGAAGTGTTGAATATTGTGCCAGAAGTGGTGGCTCGTAAACAGCAAATTATTTCGTTTAAAAAAGATGATAAAGGTATTCATCTAGCTATGGGCTGTCCCAATCATGATCAGATAGTTGAGTTTATTGGAAAAAAGACTGGCTTGCCTGTAGTTAGGTATCAAACAACTCAATCAGAACTGGATCAGGCCCTCTCTTTATATAGCCAAGATGTGGAAGCTGCTTTTACAGATGTTATTGAGAGTAATGTTAAACAAGCTAAAGGTTCTAGCAAGGCCGAGCCTCCTATTATTAAACTGGTAGAAACAATTTTAGACTATGCTCACCAAAATAAAGCCTCCGATGTTCATATCGAGCCATTAGAAAACAAGTCGCTGGTACGTTTTAGAATTGATGGTGTTCTACACGATGTAGTGGCTTTGCCACTGGAACTTCATCCCAGGATAGTCACTAGGATCAAGGTATTGGCCAAGCTAAGGACAGATGAACATCAATCTTCACAGGACGGAAAGTTGCAGTATAAAACCCAACTGGCCAACAAAGAAGATCTGGATATTCGAGTATCTTTAGTTCCTATCACAGAGGGAGAAAAAGTAGTCATGAGGTTATTGTCGGAAAGATCTAGGCAGATGTCGCTGGATGACTTGGGACTACAGAAAAAAGATCTGGCAAAGGTTCGCTCTGCATATCAAAAACCACATGGCATGATTCTTTCTACTGGTCCCACTGGTTCTGGAAAAACCACTTCGCTTTATGTGATTTTACAGGTTTTAAACCAGGCAAAAGTTAACATTATGACTATCGAGGACCCAGTTGAGTACGATATCGAGCGAGTCAATCAAATTCAAGTAAATGAGAAGACAGAGTTAACTTTTGCCAAGGGACTACGATCTATTGTGCGTCAAGATCCAGATATTATTTTGGTGGGTGAAGTTAGAGACGAAGACACTGCCGGCATTGCTATTAATTCTGCCATGACTGGTCATCTAGTTCTTTCTACTCTTCACACTAATAACGCTGCCACAGCTGTGCCCAGGCTTATGGATCTGGGGGTGGAGCCATTTTTAATTGCTTCTTCGGTGAACGTGATTATTGCTCAACGATTGGTGCGTAAAATTTGTCAAAAATGTAGAGAGAGCTATGATGCTACCCCAGATCAAGTTGAAGTTCACCTGACTAAAGAAACCACTCAGAAATTTTTTGAAGATAAAAAATCCCAGACAGTTTATCAGGGCAAAGGGTGTGAAGTTTGTCACCATACTGGTTATGTAGGCAGAATTGGAGTTTTTGAAGTTTTGGTCTTGGATGATGATATTCGTCAGGCTATAACTACCAAAAGCGATGCATCAGAAATTCAAGCACTGGCCGTCAAAGCAGGCATGACTAGTATGCTGGAAGATGGGTTGGAAAAGATTAAACAAGGATTAACCACTTTTGAGGAAGTTATCAGGGTGACTAAAGAGTAAGTCTAATAAGAAGAAATAAGCTAAATAAGGAATTATGCCACTATCTGCCCAGACCAACATTGTTCTTGCTAGAAAAATATCGCATCTAGATAGACTGTTATTTACTAAACATCTCACTACTATGATTAAAGCTGGCATCCCCTTGCCAGAGGCACTAGAGACATTAAGAGACCAAACTAAGTCGGCAAGATTACAGATTGTGCTTTCTAAAGTTCTGGCAAGTGTAGAGAATGGGAAAGGCTTGGCAGAGAGCTTGAAAGATTTTAACAAAGATTTTGATCAATTTTATGTCAGCTTGGTAGAGATTGGGGAGACAGCTGGTACTTTGGAGGAAAGTCTAGATTTTTTGGCAGAGCAACTAAAGAAAGATTATGCATTAAGAAAAAAAATCCAAGGAGCTTTGATGTATCCAGCTCTAGTATTTATTGCTATGGGAGTGATGGGGACGTTTATTAGTCTAGCAGTTTTGCCAAAACTAGTAAGTTTCTTTGACGCTTTTGAGATAGACCTGCCTTTTACCACCAAAGTATTGTTAGCCGTTGCCAACTTTATGGCCAGTTATGGAGTAGTATTTTTTGTCTCGTTATTTATAGGGATATTTTTGTTGTGGCTATTGATGCAATCAAAAACAGTTAAGCCATGGTGGCATAAACAGATATTAAAGATGCCTTTGTTTGGTGAGTTGATTAAACATAGTCAGCTGTCACGATTTGCTCGCAATCTAGGCACTCTTCTCAAGAGTGGAGTACCTATCGTTCAAGCTCTGGATACTACTGCAGAGACACTTTCTAACTTGAGTTTTAAAAAGTCTGTAGCAGGATTGAGTAGCACCCTTAGTAAAGGCAAGAGTATTGGCAAAGGTATGGAGCAGTTAGATAATCACGATTTTCCACCTTTGGTGAGTAAGATGGTGTCGGTGGGTGAGAAGACGGGCAAGCTTGAGGACACATTGTTATATCTGGCGGAGTATTACGAAGATGAGATCGAGGATAGCTCCAAGAATTTAACCACTATTTTGGAACCAGTACTATTGTTGGTGATTGGTTTAATTGTTGGGTTTGTGGCTTTGGCAATTATTAGTCCAATTTACGAGCTGTCTGGAAGTATTAGGAGGTAGTGTGATCATCCCAGATGAAAAAAGAAAATGGCAAGCAGACCTACCTTTTCTTCTCTGGGTAGGGGCTTTGGCTGTTTGGTCTGGTGTAGTAGGTTGGATTTTTATTATAATGGCCAACTCATGAAGGCAAACTCATGAAAAATTCTGGCATCACCCTTGTAGAGTTATTACTGGTGGTTTCTTTAATTGCGATAATTGGAGCCACAGTTTCTCCATTTTTATCAAACTTTGTATTGCGAGTTAATTTCCAGACTACTGTAGATCAAGTTGAAGGATATCTGATGAAGGCTCAATCTTACGCCATGAATAACAAGAATGATGAGACATGGGGAGTCTGTGTGACTGGCAATAACTTAAGGTTATTTAGTGATAGTTGTGCTAGTCCCAGTTACGCAGAAAATTATGTTATTCCAGGATCTGTTGGGATAGGAAATTTTAGTCAGGTAACCTTTTCAAGTTTAAGAGGAGAACCAAATGCTGCTCAAGCTATAAGCATCACTTCGGATATCGAAAGTACTAGTATTTCACTTACTGCTGGAGGTGGGATTACGTTCTAGTCATGACAAGAAAAACAAAACACCATCCATTTTTTCAGGCAGGATTTGGCATTATAGAAACTATTGTAGCAGTGGCTATTTTTTCTATCATAGCCGCCACGGGGACTATTGCTGTTTTGCACAGTTTATCTGCCAATAGGTTGGGTGACGAAGAAAGTCAAGCCAATTTTTTTGCCACAGAGGGTATCGAAGCCACAAGATCTATTCGCAACCAGGGTTGGGATGATCCGTTTCTAGTAACAGACTGTAGCTCTGGATGTGGACTAGATAGTGCCAGCGGTAGTTGGAGTTGGTCTGGAAGTGAAACGGTACAAGATAAATTTACTAGGGTGGTTGAAGTAGCCCAAGCTCAAAGAGATGGTAGTGATGTCATAGTAGAATCTGGGGGAACTCTAGATCCAGACACCTATAAAGTTACCTCTACAGTCACTTGGAATTTTTCTCCCACTAGAAATAATACTTTGGCACTTACAACCTACATTGTAAATTGGAGTAAACTGATTCAGAGCTTTGACTTTATTTACGCTTTTGGTGGCGATAACACTAACGAATTTTGGAGACATGACATCTCTGGTAACTCTTGGTCTAGTATGTCAACCGCTCCCAGTAATGTAGCTGGAGGTGGAGCGCTAACTTATGATGGATCAGACTTTATTTACGCTTTTGGTGGCGATAACACTAACGAATTTTGGAGATATGACATCTTTGGTAACTCTTGGTCTAGTATGTCAACCGCTCCCAGTAATGTAGCTGGAGGTGGAGCTCTTGTTTACGATGGATCTAGCTACCTTTACGCTTTGCGTGGCAACAATAAAAATGATTTTTGGAGATATGACATCTCTGCTAACTCTTGGTCTAGTATGACTCAGGTTGCAAGCAATGTTAAAGATGGCGGTGCTCTTGTTTACGATGGATCTAGCTACCTTTACGCTTTTCGTGGCAATAACAAAAAAGACTTTTGGAGATATGACATCTCTGGTAACTCTTGGTCTAGTATGGCAATAGCTCCTAGTAATGTGGCGTGGGGTGGAGCACTAACTCATGATGGATCAAGTTATATTTATGCTTTTGGTGGTAACAACACTAACGAATTTTGGAGATATGATATTTCCGGTAACTCTTGGTCCAGTATGGCCACAGCTTTAGGTAATGTAGCAGAAGGTGGAGCACTGGTAATTGGTAAGGGAGTTGAAATCAATACGCCTACTCCTACAGTAGGACCTACTGCAACTCCAGGATCCACCCCCGTACCGACTGCAACTTCTGCGCCTGTTCCCACAAGTTGTACTCAAGTTTGCGCTCAAGCTGGCTACTCGGTAGGTAGTTGCCGAAAGGACTCTAAAAAATGTAGCTCCCAGGGAGAAGTAAATGTTGCAGCTGGTGATCAGTTCTGCACTGGAGGCAAGAACGCCGACACTTGTTGTTGCCAGTAAATTTAGTTTGAAAAATATTATGAAAAATAGCCAAAAGAAATTAGTTTCAAGTATTTCCTCTAAATCTGGCTTTACTTTAATAGAGTTAATAATTTATGTAGCCATTGTTTCTATTTTTATGTCTGGAGCCATTATGTTCGCCTGGGATATTATCTATGGACAAGCCAAATCCCAGACGCATCAGTTAGTCAATCATAATATTAGATTAGTGTCGGGCAGAATTAATCACGAGATACGACAGGCAGAAAGCATTACCACAGCCACTGGTTCTACGCTGTCTCTCGTCATGACAGATGCGGCTCGGAACCCCACGGTTATTAGTTTGGATCAAGGTAAGTTAATGATGGGTTATGGGAGCGGTGGTAGTTGTCCAACCTCTTCTCCATGTGCTTTGACCAGTGACAAGTTGACAGTCACGGAGTTGGTGTTTACAGACCTGTCCACCACGGGTACTGATCACGTGCGATATTTAGTAACTGTGGAGAGCCAGTCGGATAGGCAAGAGTGGAATAAAACTCAAACTTATACTAGTAGTGCGGAACTAAGATGAAATGAAGCAGTTAAATAACAATAATAGTCAGTCTGGATACATAGCTTTGGCTAGTGTGTTAGTCATCACCGTAGTTGTATTGGTGATTAGTACGTCTGTATCCTTGTTGTCTATCAATGATTTACAAACTTCTTTGGGTAGCAAGCAAAGTAGAGAGACTCTGGACTTGGTGGAGGGATGTACAGAAGAGGCTTTGTTATATTTAAATCTCAATAACTCTCTGCCAGATACCGTGACTTTACCTGGTATAACGTGCGATGTTACACTTAACTCACAGACTGGAATTGACTGGACGTTTACAGTTTCTTTAACCAACCGGACATACACTAGATCTGTTCAGGTCACAGCCAATCGGTCCAATACTATAGAAGTTACATCGTGGCAGGTAATTTAGGTCTAATAAAAAAACTATGCTAGGACGCTACAAAACAATTCTTCATTTTTTACCAGAAAAACTGATGGTGGCTGTGGTGAAGCTGGGCCAAACTCCAGTTATAGAGCAGACGGCAGAAATAGACTGGCAAGTTGAAGGGTTGGCTGATGCTTTAGCTCAATTTGAATCACAGATAAAGGGGGAAGTTCGCATTCTTTTGTCGGATGAGTTGAGCTATGTTTTAGAGCTTGAAGTACCCACAGATGTTAAGGAAGAAAAGTTAAGACAGTTCGTAGCAGAACATGCCAAAGCCAAGATTCCAGAAGCTCTACAGGCGGAAGACTGGGATTTTAAGATTTTTTCCCTGCCAGAAGACGAAGTTGGGCAGATCATAGTATTTGCTCCAGTCAAAGATAAGTTCAAGAAAATTAGTCAAGCATTGGCGACAGCCAAGATAAAAGTTGAGGCGGTCGAGCCAGAATTGGTTGCCAAGACAAGAAATGAAGATCCAATGTTAGGGCTGGCGCTTAAGTCCGATATTAAGGGCAAAGATGAGCAGGTACTTAACTTGAATTTAGCTCAAGCAGATTTGCCAGATGAGGAACAGAATTCAGATGTTGATAAAAAGTCTAGTTCTGTCTCAATGGGCGTGCTAGTAGTTGTTGGCATAGTTTTAGGTGTCTTGGTTTCTGTGATCTGGTTAAAGATGAGAACTTAAAAGAATGGTTGACCAAGCAACCAAAATATGATCTAGTAGATATGAGATAAAGCAATAAGTCTAATAAAAGGAAAATATGAATATCTGCCCCCCAAAAAAAAATAAAAGAAAAGCTGGTTTTACTTTAATAGAACTGCTTATAGTGGTGGCGATTATTGCTATCTTGGCAGTGGTTGTGTTTGTATCTTTAGATCCTGTGACTAGGTTTGCCGATGCCAGAAACTCTAGGCGTTGGGCAGATGTGAACAATATTTTAACTGGCGTGCACGAGTACATTGTGGACAATGACGGATCTTTACCTGCTGGTTTAACTACCAGTCAAGCTTCTACAGAGTTGGGCTCTTGCGGAACTTGTGATAATCTGGCTACACCCCTGGCTCCATATCTTAAAACTTTACCCCTAGATCCTTCTGGAGCCACTGCCGTCAATACTGGCTACAGTATAGAAGTTGATTCCAACAACATCATCACTATTACAGCTGGTAACGCAGAAAACAGTGAGGTAATCACAGTTTCAAGGTAGGATAATTATTGTTGGAAGTATTGCAGTCTTCTTGGCTGTTGTTTTCCCAGTTGACTCTTATCATTCCATAGGTTTATCATTACAGCTAATTAGATTAATACCTCCTGTTTACCTAGGGGGACAGAAAAAGAATTAAGGTTATGTTAAACAAGACTCATTGTTTGGTATTTGTTAGCATAGGGGCTCTCCGATTCGCCAGTTGGCGAAGGAGAGTTTTTTAGTTATATGGCAAGACATATTGAAGGTGAAGGTAGGTTGAGAGGAGGGCATGCTTGTGCTTATTGTTACTTTGAGCAGGTGAGGCACACGGGATGCATTGGTGAAAAAAATGTTACAGTAACAGATAGACCACCCATTGATTGGAGAGATAGGTTTAATAACGGTGACAAAAGAAAACTGACTGCTGAAGATGCATCGGGTAGTTAATTTACTGGATTATCTCTAGAAAAATTGGTCAAAAAATTGTGATTATTGTCATCCTCGAACCCCGCCTCAGCAATCCGCCAGCTGGCGGAGGCGGAGCGGGGTATCGGGGATCCAGGGGTGTCACTGTTAATCCTGGATCCCCGCTTGACCCGTGTTTACGGGTCGCGAGGATGACAGAGAAGAACTAGATTCCTACTTCTGATTACTCTTCTTCTCACTCACCATAAACAACAAACCAATTAATAATGGCAGACCTGTGATGAGGAGAAAGCTAATAGGTTCTCTGTAGGTATTAAAAGCCAGGGTAAAGATAAAGGACAGTA
>Ga0233437_1007604_pt1 | contig 10412 bp, 5 predicted proteins | sample SI_122_August201_FD_182714 | JGI IMG/M metagenome (GOLD analysis project Ga0233437, IMG submission 182714) | Seawater microbial communities from Saanich Inlet, British Columbia, Canada - SI_122_August2016_200_MG | ecosystem: Environmental > Aquatic > Marine > Inlet | place: Canada: British... | reverse complement strand
CACGATCATGGCATTCTGGTGGAAGGCACCATCCTTTTGGGCCTGGACCATCACACGGAAGATTATATTCAAAGGCTCGTTGATTTTCTCCTCGAGATCGATCTGGACCTGGCGGAATTCACGGTCCTTACCCCGTTTCCCCACACCAAGGCGTATGAGGATTTAACAAAGCAGGATCGTATCTTTTCCCACAATTGGAATGATTATTCGGCGGACCGGGTTGTCTATCACCCCAAGCACATGTCGCCCGAGAGGCTGCAGGAACTGTTTTATGATGCCTGGGACACCTTTTATGAGGATGAAAGTCAACAAATGAAGATGTTCAAAGTGCTTCAAAAAGTGGTTGAACGGGAAAAGGAGGATAACACCTTCAGACCCAGAAACCGTGAGTTGGCAAAACAGGCTTTTGGCAGAAAGTCAGGGTGAAATGACCCTTGCCGGCCTCATGGTATTTTTCCGTCCAGCACCTCCCGAACCACGCGGGCCAGTCGATGGGAACTGACGGGCTTTGTGAGCATTGCCTTTACGCCCATGTCCAGGGCTTCGGATTCAGAGATCCTTTCGGTGAAACCGGTACAGATGACAATGGGCATGTCCGGGCGGATCTTGAGTATTTCCAAAGAAAGAAGGTCCCCGGTGAGCCCCGACATTGTCATATCCGTAATCAGCAGATGGAACCGGTGGGGATCGTCCTGGAACATGTCCAGGGCTTCCAGGCTGCTGGTGGTGGTTGTAACCCCGTACCCCAGTTCCTCCAGAAGCCGTTGTGCCATTTTGACCAGGGCAGGTTCATCATCCACAAAGAGCACTTTCTCATTTCCTTTTGGAAGGATTTCCGCCCACGCCTCTTCTTCCCCCACCGCCTTCTCGGTCCTGGGAAAATAGATTTGAAACAAGGTCCCTTTGCCAGGGATACTTTCCACCTGAAAGGTTCCGCCATGCCCCTCCACGATGCCGTGCACCACACTTAGCCCAAGACCGGTACCGGCCCCTTTCTCTTTGGTTGTGAAGTAAGGGTCAAAGGCCCGTTCCAGAATTTCCGGCGTCATGCCGTGCCCCGTGTCTCTCACCATCAGATTCACATAGTTCCCCGGTGTCAGGTTTAATTTCCCGTTGTCGCCCTGGTATTCCACATTGCCCAGGGTCACCTCCAGCTTCCCTCCTTTTTCTTTCATGGCGTGTGAAGCGTTGGTGCAAAGATTCATGAGCACCTGATGGATCTGGGAGGGATTGGCCAGGATAACCCCCGTATGGGAATCCAGGTCCGAACTGAACTCGATACTGCTGGGAAGGGACGCCCGCAGCAGGGAGAGTGCCTCCTTTACAATGAGATGGATCAGGGTCGGTTTCAGGTCGGAACTGTCCTGACGGCTGAAGGAGAGGATCTGTGTCACAAGATCTTTTGCCCGGCGCCCGGCCTTGAGGATTTCTTTCAGATCAGACTCGATGCGTTCTGCCGACTTGGTATCCATGAAGGCCAGTTCCGTGTACCCCAGAATGGCCGCAAGGATGTTATTGAAGTCATGGGCAATACCGCCTGCCAGGGTGCCCAGTGCCTCCATTTTCTGGGATTTCTGCAGGGCCGCAAGGGCGTCATCCATGGCGTTTTTTGTCCGGAGGCTCAGGATCCCGTATCCAAGGTCTTCCGCCATCCGGGTGAGCAATGTTATCTCTTCCGTATCAAAGGCATCTTCCGATCCCGAGTAGATGTTGAGGGCTCCCCAGATCCGATCCGCGCCTTTGAGTGGAAGGGAAATGCTGGATGCATATCCCCGTTTCAGGGCATCCTTTCTCCAGAAGGCGTAGCTCGGGTCTTCCGGGGCCTTGATATTCCTGGCCGTATGGGGTTCTCCGGTTCGTATGGCCAAGCCTGTGGGACCCATTCCTTCCGTCTTTTCCGACCATGAGACGATGATGGCATCGAGATACCCTTCTTCGTAACCCGCGTGAACCACCGGCCGAACCGTTTTCTCTTCATCTTCTTCCGCGCTGCCCACCCACACCATGCGGTACCCGCCGATCTTCACGAGGCTGGAACAGGTTTCCTTGAGCAGTTCCTTTTCATCCTGGGCGTGGACCATGAGACGGTTGATCTCGGAGAGGGCGTGGTAAGCCCGGTTCATCCGTCTCAGGTTTTCCGTTCGCTCCCGCACCAGGTTTTCCAACTGGTTCTTCTGCCGGCGGAGGGTGCTTTCCGCCTTGCCGATCCGCAGCATCACCTTGATTCTGGCAGCCAGTTCAATGCCGTCCATGGGCCTTGAGATAAAATCGTCCGCCCCTGCCTCGAGGCCCCTGACCCTGAATTCAGAAGTTGTTGAATGCGCGGTGATGAGGATGACCGGGATATCTGCCGTTTCAGGATTTTTCTTGAGGTGCCGGCACATTTCAATGCCGTCCATGCCGGGCATCTGCACGTCCACCACAGCAATGTCAACGGGGTTCTCACCTGCTAAGGCGAGCCCCTGGGATGCGCTTTGAGCCGAAACAACACGGCACTCGGGAATATATTCAGAGAGCAGTTGTTCCAACACGAAAAGGTTGTCACTACTGTCATCAACGGCCAGAAGTACGGATGTCTTCATGGTGCAGTGCCTCCTGGGGAGCGCAGCCAAAAATTACGCCGGAAATGGGTTTTCTGAACCTGGAGCCCTTTGTGGGACAACGTATGTGGAATACCCTTTTTCTCATTAAAAATCAAGACCTCACCGGAACAATTTTAGTTTGAGTCGTCAAAGGAGTCCATCCATTTTTGGAGCAGGTTTTTCAAAAGGGCTTGCTCCACCGGCTTTGCCATGTAGTCATCAAATCCGGATGTCAGTAATTTTTCCCGGTCGCCCTTCATGGCCTTGGCAGTGAGGGCGATCACCGGAATCCGGTTCAAGGCGGGGTCCTTCTTGATTTCCCGGGTGGCGTCCAAACCGCTCAGTACCGGAAGCTGAACATCCATGAGGATCAACGCGGGGTGCACCCGGGCAGCCATTTTCACCCCTTCTCGACCGCCCCTGGCCACCGCATGGGGGTACTCCAGATCATCCAGGATGGCCGTAATGGCAATGACGTTGTCGGGGTTATCTTCCACCACCAGGATGGTCCTGTTCCGTGTCCCTTCGGTTACCGGATCGTATTTGAGCGGATGGGGGTCATGTCCCTTTTTTTCCGGGGTATCCCCGTTTTTGGCCTTCCGGAGCATTTTTTCCACACAAACCACCAACTGGTCCCTGTCCATGGCCCCTTTCTGGATCAGCTGTTGTATATGATTATGGCTCAAACGGGCCCGGTCGTCGGCGCTCAATTCCTTGGCGGTGAGCACCAGAACCGGCAGGGTGGTCGTTTCGGGCCTGGATCGAATCTCTTCCAGGACCTGGAATCCGTCCACCTCCGGCATCATGAGATCGAGGACGATGCCATCAGGAATCGTTTTCCGGACAAACGCCAGCGCATCTCCCCCGCCCGGTGCCACATGGACGGCATACCCTTTGTTTTCTAAAGCCGATTGAATCTGCAGTGCCGCCACTTCGTTGTCTTCCACCACCAGCACCAGGGGTACGCGCCCTTTTCTTCTGCTGGGTCTTTCCGGAGCAAGACTCTCCAGGACCGCTTCTATTTTTTTGAGGAGTTCCTCCTGGTTCAGGGTCCCTTTGGAGACAACCCGATCCACCGAAACTTTAAGCCGGGCCCGGTCGTCGACGCTCAATTCCTTGGCCGTAAGGATGAGTACGGGTAGGTTCTCCGTATCCGGATTCGACCGGATTTGATCCAATACCTGAAACCCGTCCATCTCCGGCATCATGAGGTCAAGAATCATAAGGTCCGGGGGATCGGCCGCCACCCGGGCGATTCCTTCTCGTCCCCCCGATGCCCGGTCCACTTCAAATCCACTTTCCCCCAGGAGGTTTTCCAGATGCTCCAGAACCATGGGGTCATCATCCACCGCCAGGACCGTGCGAATCTGTTGAGACGGGGAGACTCTCCGCATCTCCGCCAGAAGCGTCCGTTGATCCACCGGTTTAACCACATACCCCGAAGCGCCCAGGGCCAGACCCGTGGTTCTGTCGTTACTCACAGAGACCACAATCACCGGAATCTCCCGGGTATCTTCCGACATTTTCAGTTCCTTGAGTACTTCCCATCCATCCGTTTCTGGCATGATGAGATCAAGGGTAATGGCAAACGGCTTCAGCCGGCGGGCCAATTCCAGGCCTTCCTTTCCATCCCTGGCAGAGACAACGAGATACCCTGCTTCCCTCAAATAATTCTCCAGGAGGATTCGGACCTCCTCTTCGTCGTCAATGACCAGGACCGTCGGCCCCAGCGGTTCAACCGGAGCCGGGGTAGCCGTCTGCTCTCTTTCCGGTTCGGAAATAACCCGGCTGAAACGGGCAAGGCTTTGGGATGAGGATTCGATCCCTTCTTCAAGGGGCCTGACAGGCAGATCCAGGGTGAAAACAGTTCCTTCTCCAAAACGGGAGGTCACGGTGATTTCCCCGCCCATGAGGTGGGCCAGTTTCTGGCAGATGGTCAGACCCAGCCCCGTACCTTCGTATTTCCGTGTGGTGGAGCCGTCTACCTGTCGGAATTCGTCAAAAATATGGGCCAACTGGTCCTGTTCTATGCCAATCCCCGTATCGGAGACCGAAAAAGAGATCCGCCCTCCTTCCTGCCGGACGTTCACCGCTACCCGACCTTTTTCGGTGAACTTTACGGCGTTTGAAAAGAGGTTCAGCAGGATCTGGTTCACCTTGTCTTCATCAGAGCGCATGACAAGGTCTTTTGCCGCTTCCACCCGGATGTCGAGGCCCTTCTCCCGGGCCAGAGGTGCCACGGTTTCCCAGGCCTGGTTCACCACCCGGGACGGATCGAAGTCGGTGATGTAGGTGTCCATCCTTCCCGCCTCGATCTTGGAGAGGTCGAGGATGTCGTTGATGAGGGAAAGCAGTATGCGGCCGTTTCGCTCGATAACCCGGAGGTATTCCGTTTCCTGTTCCGGATTTTTTCCGGTTCCCCGGGAGATCATGAGTTGGGAAAGGGCCATGACGCTGTTGAGCGGCGTGCGGAGTTCATGGCTCATGTTGGACAGAAATTCGGATTTCAGACGGTCCGCCTCTTGCACCTGGAGACGTTGGGCCTCCAGTTCCGTGGTTTGTACCCGCAGTTCATCCGACTGGGTCTGGAGTTCCTGGGCCTGGGCCTGGAGTTCGTCATTGAGGGCCGTGAGCTTTTCGTTGGCCTGGTTCACTTCCTCCGATCTCTGCTTCAATTCCTGGTTAGCCGCTTTGGACTCCTCAAAAAGGGTTTTGATCCGGGCGCCCTGGGCCGCGGTGTGAAGGGATATGGAAAGAATCTTTCCGGCCAGGTCCAGCAGTTCCCTTTTGAGTGGGGTCAACGCCTCGAAAGACGCCACTTCCATGACTCCCAGGAAATCTTTTTCGTAGAAAAGGGGGAGTGCATAGATGCTTTTCGGGGGCTCACTTACGGTCCCCGAGGCGCCCACCGCTTCTTTTCGGGTGATGTTGCCAAGGAGGATCGGTTTTTTCTCCACCGCCACCTGGCCCACGATCCCTTCTCCGTTCTTGAAACGGGTTGAAAAACAGTCTCCCTCCGCCAAGGCGAAAGAAGCCCTCAATTCACTGGTACCCTTCTCCCGGTCTTGGGTGTAAAGGGCGCCGCTGCAGGCCCCCACATGCCTCGAAATAAAGCGGATGCCTTTTTTACACAGTTCGTCAAAGGAAAGTTGTCCCGACAACTCCCGGTTCAGGGAATTCTGGCCGTCCCTGAGCCAGAACTGGCTCTCGAGCCGGTTGATCAGTTCGTTGAAGTGGGTGGCCATTTCCGCGATTTCGTTTTGTCCCGTGATTTTTGATCGGGTAAAAGTCCCGGTTTTGGTAATTTCGGCCATGGTTTCCTTGAGGCTTGTGACGCTGGAAAGGATGCTCCTGGCCATGAGATAGGCGGTCACCAGGGTGAGAAAGGCCACCAAAACGATAAAGAGAATGGTGTTTTTAAGGATATTGGCTTCCACCTTCTCTGCTTTCCCCATAAAAACGTCCGCCTTTTTCCGGGCATAGGCAGTGAGTTCCTCCATTTCCCTTTCCAGTTGCAGCACGTAGCGGGCCCCCTTGCCCCGGGTGATCAGGGCCGCTTCCGATTTTTCCCCCCTGTTCACCAGTCCGATCACCTCATCCCGGATGTTCTTCCAGTCCATGAAGGTTTTACGTGTCCGTTTTGTCAGTTCTTGTCCCGCTTCGCCCAGGATGTTTTCCCTGATTACGTCAAGATTTTCATGAACCGCACGTTCCTCCTGTGCCACCGCCAGCATGGCTTGATGCATCTCCGTTTCACCTCGGGACATGGCCAAATCTTTCATGCTTCTGTGCATTTTGATGACGCCCATGCTGGCCCGGATGGCGGCGTTTGAAACCTTGAGGGGGTGTTCGTAGAGGGTGGAGGTCAGTTTTCCCAGCGTCTGCATTTCAGACAGGGAAAAGAGGCCGAACCCGGCCAGGGGGACCAGGAACAGCGTGAAAGCGGCAATCATTCGAGTTCGGATGGTTATCTGATTGAGCCAATCCATTGTTTTCGCCTCGTCACGGTTTCCGGAACACGCGGTTTCGTCCATTCACAATGTTGAACTGCTGCTCCATGGTTTTGTTCAGGCCATCGGAATCGCCCAGAATCAGGTATCCCCCCTTGCTCAGGGAACGGTGGAGTTTTTCCAGCACCCGTCCCTGGAGGGCCAGTGAAAAATAGATGAGAATATTCCGGCAGAGCACCAGGTCGAAGGACCCGAATATGCTGTCTGCCGGGGCAAAGCGGACTGTGGAGGCAAGATCGTCCTTTGAAAAACGGACCATTTTTTTCACAAAGGGCCGGACTTCATAGCGGTCACCCGCGCGTCTGAAATAGCGGTCCAGGATGCCGAGTTTCGTTTCCACGAGGCTCTCCCGGGAATAGGAACCGGCACGGGCATCCTTCAGGGCCTTATCGCTGATGTCTGTGGCAAATATCATGGGGTTCCAGGGGGATTTGGCCTTCTTTACCGCCTGGTGTATGAGGATGGCCGCGGAATAAACTTCCTCGCCGCCTGCGCACCCGGCACTCCACACCCGGATTTCCCGGCTGCCCGCACGCCGTTTCTTTTCCATGATCGAGGGAAGAATTTCCTGCGAAACAATTTCAAAAACCATTGGGTTTCTGAAAAAGCGGCTCCATTTGATGGTGATGGCTTCAATGAGGCGGTCACACTCGGACGGATCTTTTTGAAGCACGTCCCTGTAATGTAACGGTTCGGTGATATGGAGTGCAGTCATCCGCTCCCGGACACGTTTTTCAGGGATATGGGGACGGTACTCACCCAGTTCCAGGCCTCTTATCCTGTGCAATTCTTCCAGTATCAGTTGTGTCGAATCATCCATTATGAGGTTTCCTGCTTTCAGGTGGCTACTGACAGTCCAAAGCCTTGAAAATAGCGTACATCACCGCATGCTACAGGTGAAGAGAGATGGGGTCAAGCGGATAATCGTGACAAAAAGGGGGGGGAACTTTGATTTTCGAGTATCATTTATGTTTGTGTGCGAAAAGTACCATCGTGATGGAAAACCCTCCGGGTTTAAGGTTCTTAGCGGACACGGTCCCCTTGCATGCCTGTACACAGGTCTTGACGATGGCAAGTCCCAACCCCACACCCCCACTCCTGTTGTTTCTTGCGGCTTCCGGCCGGAAAAAGGGTTCGAACAAATGGCCGATGGCACTTTCCGGTACGCCGGGACCCTGGTCATTCACCGCAATAAGGACCTTGTCGCCTTCCCGGTGTGCCGTGATTTCAATGGGTCCCGCGCTGCCTGCGTATCGGGCGGCGTTTCTCAAAACGTTTGAAAGCGCCCGGCGAAGCAGGCTGTCAACCGCCCATACGGAAATGTCTTCGGCCACACGGTTAAGGATCTTTACACCCGCCGTCCCTTCCTGATCCATGATGGCAATTATCATGGGCGTCAAAGGAACGGATGTTGTTTCGAGTCTTTCAGGTCCTATTTCGGCCCGTGTGAAGGACAACAGCTCATTGATCAGTTTGGACATGTGACGGACTTCTTCGGCGATATCCACCAGGCGGTCCAGATCTTCGTCCTTCAGACGCTGCTCCAGGATGCTCAGCCCCAGGTTCATCCGGGCAATGGGGGAGGCCAGTTCGTGGGCGACGTCACCCAAAAACCGTTTTTGGCCCATGACCAGGTTTTCCAACTGGCCGGACATGTGATTGATGGCCGACCCAAGCCTGCCGATCTCGTCAGCCCTCTGGTCGTCAACATGAACATCGAAATTGCCGCGGGCGATTTTTTCGGCGGCCCGGGTTATGCGGCCGATGGGCCGGGTGATGTTCCTGACCAGGGGGATCCACAAAAGGATGGAGATGGTCAGTACAAATCCTGCCAGCAGCAACCACGGCAGCGGATTGAAAAACAGCCCGTTCCCGGTGACGGACCGGGAAGCGGCCAACAGGAACAGGGTCCCGGCCGATTTTTCCGGTCTTTCGTGAAAGGGAAACGGCACGCAGGCCCAGTAACGGGTAGGGTCCGGGGTCCGTAACAGGTAGGTGAAACGGAGCCTTTCGGGCGGGGGCAGGGGAAGCAGTCGAAAGGGTGGGCGGCCGCCCTGCTTTTGGGCGGCAACCGATGGCGGCCGCCCATGCCTCGGGGGAGCCCCACGGCCTGGCCGTTCGTTTAGACCGGGTGGAGGGCGCCGAGGCGGTCGGGTATCCCGCGCAAGATCCTTTTCAAAACGTCCCAGGGCATCGATTACCCTGGCTGGAATCCTGCGGTCCGGTCCCACCAGAATGCGCCCATCCGGGTGACAGAGGACAAGATCCAGATCATAGGCCTTACCGAACCGCAGAAGGATCGACCCCCACTCGTAATAATTGGAATCATAAAGCTCCCTGAGGATCACCCGTCCCAGGGCTTTCCCCTGGCCGCCAAGGCCGCTGATGAGGGCCGAATCGGGCCGCAGGCGAAAATCCAGATTGAAAATTCCCGCCACAAGCGCAACCAGCAGGAGCAGGCTCATTAAGAACCAGAGAAGAACCTTGATGAACAGTGAACGTCTTGGGTTCATGATTTTTTCGCTTTTGAAGACGGCATGAACAGGTACCCCACACCGCGTACCGTGCGGATGAACCGGGGGTTTCTGGGATCATCACCCAGCTTTCCGCGCAGGGAGGAGATATGCATGTCAATGGACCGATCAAAGACATCAAAATTTCGGTCGGCCACCGCATCCAGGAGTTGTTCCCGGGTCAGGGCTCTTCCGCCCGCCTTTGCCAGGCGCACCAGAAGCTGGTATTCGATGGGCGTCAGCTCAAGACGATGGCCTTCAAAAATGGCCTCATATGCATCCTCATCCAGCCTGAGGTCCCCAAATATCATGCCCCGTCCGCTATCCTCTCCGGGAGCAACGGCCATGTGGGACCGCCTGATTACCGCGCGAAGGCGGGCCAGCAGTTCGCGGGTGGAAAAGGTCTTGGGCAGGTAGTCGTCGGCACCGATTTCGAGCCCTACAATCCGGTCGGTTTCATCGCCCCGGGAGGTCAGCATCAACACCGGGACGTTGGATTTTGCGCGCAATTGCCTGAGCAATTCAAACCCATCCATTTCCGGCAGCATGACGTCCAGGATGACAGCGTGAAATTCGCCACTCATTGCCCTTTCCAACCCTTTCGCCCCCGTATAGGCGCTTTCCACTTTATACCCCATGGATCCCAGGTATTCCTGCACCAGCCGGCATAGCTTTTCATCGTCGTCCACAATCAATATGCGTTCATTGCTGTTCATGGTGTTCCTCCCGGGTTTCGAAACCAGGATAACCCAAACAGGCTTTGAATGAGAACCTTTTTTACAAAACATTTACAAAGCCATGAAAAAATCCTCATAAGGGGTTTACCGTTGAATGGTAAATTGAAAACAAGAGCGCGTTTTTTTGGATAACGATTGTCACGAAAAAGATTGAACAAAGGGAGGTTGAATGATGGTAAAGCTGAAAATGATCCTGAGTGTCTTGTTTTTTGCGGTCATGGCAATGGGTTCTGCATCCGCATCCGATGAAAACCGGGGAAATCCGCCACGGGGCATGATCGAACGTCATGATCAGGATGGCGACAGCAAGGTGTCTAAAGAGGAATTCCCCGGTCCGGATGAACATTTCACCCGTATTGACCTGGACGGCGACGGGTTCATCAACCCGGAAGAGGCCAAAAAGGCCCCCCGGCCGGAGAACAGAGGCGGCCGTGTGCCGGGGAAATTCCATGAGGACGATGCCGATGGGGACGGGGTTGTCTCCCGCACCGAGTTTTCAGGCCCTGCCGATCATTTCGGGAGGCTGGACCTGAACGGCGACGGTGCCATACAGGAAAGTGAGGCGCGGCA
>Ga0233437_1007603_pt1 | contig 10415 bp, 7 predicted proteins | sample SI_122_August201_FD_182714 | JGI IMG/M metagenome (GOLD analysis project Ga0233437, IMG submission 182714) | Seawater microbial communities from Saanich Inlet, British Columbia, Canada - SI_122_August2016_200_MG | ecosystem: Environmental > Aquatic > Marine > Inlet | place: Canada: British... | reverse complement strand
AGAAATTCCATTAGCTCCTCGGGGTTATAGTTGTTAACTCTTTGTGATATAATAAGTTAACATGAAATTCTTTCTTTTTAAAACAAAATTAAAAACTATTTAAAAAATAGTTTTGCAATTACCTCTATTGTTATATATTTTTCTTTTCCCTGGCTTTTTATGTATATCTCATCCATGCCAATTACTGTTACATTTTTAAGTTTGATTGTATTGAATTTCTTTTTTAGGTGTCGTTTCTCGCATTCTTTTACTGTTCGCCAATCGAGTTTAAAATAATTGGCAATAGCTGATATGCTCATTTCAGAGCGCAGCTCTATTATGCTTCTTTCTAAAGAAGTGGCGATTCTGGATTTTGGATTAGATAAAAATGGTAATTTTTCAGATGTAATACACTTGCAGTTTCGACAGTATATTCTGTGTATTTGTACTTCCACAATGAAGTGTTTGCGCATTATATTGCCACAGTTTATCCTTCTTATTCTGCCAGAAAAAAGAGAAATATTCTCTGAAGAGCATTTGTAGCAGGAGAACCTCTTCCGTCTGACTCGTTCGATTACATTACATCCTTCATATTTAAAGGACTGATGTTGAAATCCGGATATTCTGACTGTATGATACAAAAGACTGGTTGACATAATGATACCTTTCAAATTTTTGTTCAAATTTAAAAGATATGTTGCCAGTCTATATCTAAAAGCATGCAGAAGTAAATTTATTCTTATTGCACTGAAGTATAGTCTCTGCTACAAGTGTACGGGGGTAAGCTGTAGGGGGTGTCCCCCTTAAGACCCTGTAAAGCCTAAAAATTATATTTTAATATTGATGGGTAAGTTACAAATAATTCTGAAATAAACCTAAAATTATTCAATCATAATAATAAAATTACTGTAAATGGTATAGCGAACTTATATTCTTGACATTACATAAGAATTGGGAGAAAAAATCTCTTGATTAAAATGCAGAAGAACCTTTTTTATATTACCTCACTAAAATTATGTTTAAGTTTTTATTATTTTAATAATTTTGATTTCATTGTTTCATTCAGGCTTTTTAGCTACAATTGATATCCAGCCTTTATCAGGGCAAGTATGTATTTTTATGTCCTGGAATCCTGCTTCCTGCAAAATTTCTTTGTATTGTTTTTCTGTATACACTTTTACTTTATCAAGTTTTACCGCATTAACCTGTAACTTCGGCAAAAAACGCTCATAGTCAGGATACATGTATACTTCGTTTACAAGAACAATCAAACCATTAATTTCTAATACTCTTTTAATTTCAGCAAGCCCTTCCTTTTTGTCCAGCCAGAAATGAGATGTTTCAATACCAATAACAAGCTGAAACATATTATCATCAAATGGAAGTTTATCTACAGAGGCATGGTGGACTTCAAGCCTATTGTTTTTTATCAACTCTTTATGTGTTTCCTTTGTTAGCTCCACCATGTCTTTAGAATAATCAATTCCATAAAAACGGGCGTTCTTAAAGTTCTTATTGAAAATGTTAATTCCTGTTCCTGCTCCACAGCCTATATCTAATATTTTGATTTTTTTTGTGAAGCTACCATCTGCAAAAATATTTTTTATAGCCCATTGAACTGATGGAGTATGATGTTTTGTCATATCCAAGGCTAGAGAAACTCCATACTTGCCTGTAGGCTTTCCTGCTTGTTTTACCAATAGTTCGGGGTAAGTCAGGATACGTGTGCAAATGACCAGTTTTGACTAATTTTGGCCTATATCTTGTTTATTAAAAGTATTTTATAAATATTTTATCAAATTCGTCTTTTTTATCTATTTTTTGTAAGAACAGCTTTTCCTGCATCTCTCAAATTTCCTTCAGGATCAACATAACGATACAATGTTTGTCTTGAAACAGACAGTTCTTTGCATAAATCACTAACAGTGGTTTCTTTTTTACCCATTGCAGCTTCAGCCATCCTTACCTGAGCTTTTGTCAAAGAATATTTTCTTCCTCCTTTTTTTCCTCTTGCCCTAGCTGATTCTAAACCAGCTTTAGTTCTTTCAGAAATCAACTCCCTTTCGAATTCTGCAAGAGCAGCAAAAAATCCAAAAATCAATTTTCCTGCTGGTTTGCTCGTATCTATGTCCGCTCCAGCACCGGCAATAACTTTAAAACCTATCCCTTTATCATTAATATTCTGTACCGTATTTATCAAATGTCTAATACTTCTTCCCAGGCGGTCTAATTTCCATACAACAAGAACATCATCTTTTCTTAGTGCTTTCAGGCATGCCTCAAGACCTAGACGTTTGTCATTTTTCCCTGATGCATAATCATGGTAAATGTTTTCTTTATTTACACCATTTTTCATCAGAGCATCGATTTGTGAATCCAATGATTGAGATTTATCTGATTTTGAAACTCTTGCGTAGCCTATTAGCATATGTCACTTAATCGATCGTTTAATTTACACCTTTAAATATTAACCTATAAACTGTAATAGTTGTATTATAATCCGTAATTTATTCTATGTAAACTATATGTTTAATATTTTTTGATTTATTTACAAAACAGGAGATAATAATGGCATCAATAGAAAGAACTGCATATCCAAGATATTTTAAGAGAACAAAAATTAAAGCATCCGAACTGACTTTTTCGTATGCTTTAACAAGAGGCGAATTATTATTCATAAATAAAACGGCGAACACTGATACATCAAGACTCAATATTGCTATTCTACTCAAAACTTTCCAGAAATTACGATATTTCATAGAATTTACTGGGATACCGAAAGAGGTAATACAGTACATTAAATTGTCCATGGGGTACCGATATAATTTGGGTTATGGTTATAATTCTACAACTACTTTGTATTCGCACAGGCAGAAAATAAGAGAATACCTTAAAGTTGAGCGCTGGGGTTGGGAATTCATTAAAAATGGAACGAAGGTCCATTCGGGAATGAAAACAGCCATTAAATTTACCTATGACACTGCCAATATAATGAACAATATACCTGATATTATTAATGCTGTTGTCGAATATTTGATTCAAAGTGGGTTTGAACTTCCAAGCTTTTATCGATTAAATCGAATGGTAAGACATACAAGACACACAGTTAACAACAGAATATTTCTTGAGATTACAGAAAAATTAAAGTTATCAGGAGATATAGAAAAGCTGGATAGTCTGCTAAGAAATGAGCCTGGAAGACAACGGTCATATTTCAATAAACTAAAAGAAATACCCAGGCGGCCGACAATTAGAAACTTTAGTAGATTCCTGGAGCACTTTGACTGGCTTGAAGAGTTTGGTGATTTTTCAAATTGTCTAAAAAGTGTAGCTAAAATAAAAATAGATCAGTTTGCAGAAGAAGCCAAAACTATGAATATTGATGATCTTCTTGATGTTTCGGAATATAAAAGATATACGTTTATTGCTTCACTGATATGTAAACTTCAGCGGGATGCCAGAGAAGCATTAGGTACAATGCTTTGCCGATTAGTAGCAATTTCTCATAGACAGGCTATTTCTATGCTGGATAAAAAACTTGAAAACAGCAAAGAAGATGTTTGTGATACTGCAGGGCTGCTGCTTTATATAACCAAGGCAGCAAAAATAAAGGAAAATTACTGTAGGTTTGCTCAAAAAGTACACAGTAAAATAAGAAGCCAGGGAGGATATGATAACATTATTGATAAATGCAGCAATGTTTTAATCTCCAATAGTAGAGAGCATAGGATGTTTTTATCGCAAAGGTTGCAGAAAAAGCGATCACTATTGTTTAAACTTTTAAAAGCACTAAAGCTTAACAGTCCTACTCAGGACAGTGATATTATTTCAGCAATAGAATTTATTTTAAGTAACCATAACAGGCGCTCCAAATATATTGACGGTGACCTGGACGTTAAATTCGCCTCAAGCTTTTGGAAGAAAAGAGTTTGTCCTAACGATAAAGATAAAAGCCAAATGAATAGAAGAGAACTGGAAACCTGTGTTTTTGAATATGCTGCAAAGGGCTTAAAATCAGGAGATTTGTTTATTAAGGAGGCTAACAATTATGCTGATTATAGAAAAGAACTAATGCCATGGAGTGAGTGTGAAAAAGTTCTGGAATCTTTCTGCAGTGAAATAGGAATCAGTAACACATCAAAGAATTTTATTGTCAGTTTGAAAAATATGCTGACAGAAACAGGAAAAAATGTAGATGATAATTACTTTGAAATTCCAGATTTTGTGATAAATGAAGAAGAAGGAGTTCCGGTTCTAAAAAAATATGATCCTAAACCCAAAAATGAGCATGCAGAGAAAATTGAGCAGAAGATAAAGGAAAGAATGCCGGAACGCTCTCTTCTGGATATATTATGCAATGCCCATTATTATTCAGGGTGGGCTGATGTTTTTGGACCGGCGTCAGGTACAGATTCAAAACTTGAGAACCCTTTGGAAACTTATATATTATTGCCTTTTTGTTATGGCACGGGAATGGGACCAACTCAAACGACAAAGCATGTGAGATTTAATATTGAACCCAAAACTCTATCCAGAGCAAATAGAAAACACGTAAATATCAAAATGCTTGATAAAGCAAATGTCAGAATAAACAACGTAACAAACAGTTTACCTTTAATTAAAGCATGGGGAGGAGGTTTGCGTGGAGCAGGAGATGGAACATTCGCAGATATACATGATGATAATCTTATTTCAGAGCAGCATTTCAGATATAGGCAGAAAGGCGGTATTGCCTATCATCATATAGCTGATAATTATATTGCAATATTCTCTACATTCATACAATGCGGTGTTTGGGAAGCAATATACATAATTGATGGACTACTTGAAAATGCATCTGAGATTCAACCTAAAATTATACATTCTGACACTCAAGGGCAATCCCTGCCAGTATTTGGCCTGACTCACTTACTTGGAATCGATTTAATGCCAAGAATAAGAAACTGGAAAGAGCTGAATTTATATAAACCATCAAAAGGGACCACTTACAAAAATATAGATACTCTTTTTTGTGTTAAAGAAATAGACTGGGAGTTTCTTGAAGCACATTGGAAGGATTTAATGCAGGTTGCAATTTCAATAAAATATGGTAGAATCTCATCGTCATTTGTTCTTTCTAGACTCAATTCCTACAACTATCAAAACAAGCTCTATAAAGCATTTCAGGAATTAGGAAAAGTGTTGAGAACTGTTTTTCTTTTGAAATATATTGCAGATAGAAATCTGAGGCAGACGATTACTGCAACAACAAATAAAGCAGAGTCTTATAACGGGCTATCAGATTGGATTAAATTCGGATCCAGATATATTACAGCAACTAATAATCCGGACGAAATGGAAAAGGCAATCAAATATAACAGCCTGATAGCCAATGCCATTATATTACAGAATGTCATTGATATCACAAATATTTGCAACGAACTGAAAAAAGAAGGATGGACTATAACGAAAGAAGATATCAGTTATATATCTCCATATCTAACTGGTGGAATAAAAAGATTTGGAGAATATATCCTGGACTTAAATGTAACGTTGCCAAGTCTGGCTGATTTTATAAATGAAGATGTCTTTAAAAACTAAAAAAACAGACATAGTTCTGGCAATTGGATAACGTTTTTGTAAAACTCTAACTGAAAGCAGTATACAAAGTAAATTCTCTTAAAACTGGTCATTTACACACGTATCCTGACTTGCCCCGTAGTTCAGCTTCTTTGTTCCATTCACCTGATAAATTTTTCATATTTTCTCCTATTTTATAGCTTGATAATTTTTCTGTTCATTTTATTAATGATATAAAAATATAATATAGCTCTAATTGTACATTTGTCCAATTAGAGCCCAAAAAAAAATGGGAATTAATTATTCAATGCTTTATATAAGCTGTCAACAATAAAGTTGATATACTTTTTCTGAACATTTCTAGGAGCATTAGTATCAAATGTTCCAATATCATGTTCAAGTGCTCCTATAATAACACTTGCAATTAGCCGAGCTATAGAATCAACATCAATATCTTGCCTGATTTGTTTTTTGTACTGCATTTTGACAAAGGCAGGACGAAAAATTTTTACATATATAGGGTGCTTAAAATGCAAGCCTTCCTCTGTTTCGAGCTTTTGCCATTTGATAAATCTTAATATCTGAGGATTATTTCGAAAAAATTCAAATCTATCATCTACATATTTAGACAAAAATGACTTTAAATCATAGTTATCAGATAATTTGGGAGAATATTGTTCCGAATATTTATCAGCCAACATGTCTCGAACAGCTTCCCATAGTAATTTTTTCCTTTTAAAATGATGGCATATAAGATTCAAATTGACACTAGCAGTTTTTGCAATCTTGCGCATTGTTGTAGCTGAATATCCATTTTGAGCAAATTCCTTTAGTGCTGTCTCTAATATTACTTTTCTCGTTTTATCAGCTGAAGATCGCAGAACCTTGTTACCTGACATATTTTTCAATCCAGAGTCCTTCATAACCATGCAACCTTATTTATGCTTTTGAATGCCATGTTTTCTTACCCATTTAAGTATCTATAAAAAGTTCTTTTCGACATACCAAATTTATCACAAATGTCCTTGACGGAAGTTTTTCTTTGCTCATACAATTGTTTTGCCATTTCAAATGTTTTTACATCTATAGCCTTAGGTCTTCCCCCTTTTCTTCCTCTTATCCTGGCTGCATCTAGTCCAATCTTAGTTCTCTCTCGTATTAGATTTCTCTCAAGTTCAGCAAATGCACCCGTAACATGAAAGAAGAATTGACCAGTAGGCGTAGATGTATCTATATTTTCTGTTAGGCTAATAAAATTAATGTTTTTCTTTTGTAAGTCATTAATTAAATCAATTAATTTTCTCAAACTTCTTCCCAGCCTATCAAGCTTTAACACGACAAGGGTATCATTTTCCCTTAAATAGGTAAGTGCATTATCTAACTCAAGCCTGTTGGATTGAGCACCACTCGCTACTTCCTGAAAAACTTTATTACAACCAGCCTTGGTTAAAGCATTGATTTGAGAATCCAAATTTTGATCTTGAGTTGATACTCTTGCATATCCTATTAACATATTTCTCTATCTTTTGTGTCAGAACCCATGGAATATCGATTAATTGTGCTACTTTGTTTTTGTCATTAATTATGGCACATAAATATGAAATATCTATGTGATTTTCAAAAATAAAAACACATAATGGCAATAACGGTCGTTTGTGCCACCCAATATTACAAAGGATTAGAGATTATGCCGGCAATTTACGAAACAGCATATCCAAGATTCAAAACAAATATGTTATTGGTAGAGCTTCAGATGTGGTATACACCAACTTCTGATGAGATTGAATTTGCTTCAAACAGAACAAATCAATCGTCTTCAAGGCTAGCTTTTCTTGTAATGTTGAAAAGCTTCCAGAGATTAGGTAGATTTATGCAAGTCAAAAAAGTACCCCAGTCTATTATTGAGCATATTGCCAAGTCAATAAATATAAACAGAATTCCAAAGTCATTGAAGCATTATGACTCTTCAGGGATAAAGAGGGTTCATTTAAAAATACTAAGAGATTATCTGGGAATTAAACCATTTTCACAAGATGTACGCAAGACGGCTAAAACTATAGGGCTAGAAACCGCAAAATCTAAGAATGACCTGTCCGACATAATAAATGTAATTCTTGAAGAATTGATCAGGCTTAGAATAGAACTACCTGCATTTAATACACTTGTCAGAATTGCAAGAATGGCACGTAATGAAGCTAATAATCTTATATTCGACGAATATTTATTGTTGGTAGACGATAACAAGTTGCTGCAAAAAAGGCTCAATCAACTTTTTCTGAAGTCAAAAGTAAATCAATACACATTATGGAATAAAGTCAAAATTGAGCCTAAAAAGCCAACTGTTAGAAAGATTAGAAAGCATATTGAACACCTTAAATGGCTTGAAAGCCTGAACACTAATTTGCCTGGAATTGATGGAATAAAACCAGCAAGAAGAAAAGCCTTATATGACGAAGCTATGAGTCTTGATGCTAGAAATATGCTAAATCTTAAATACAAAAAACGCATTACATTGGCAATCGTTTTAGTTCAGACAATAACTTCAAAGGCAAGGGATGATATAGCAGAAATGTTTGTTAAGCTGGTAAGAAATATGCACAATAATGCTAGAAACGACCTAAAAAAATTTAGAGATCAGCAAAGCGACAATGCTGATAATCTTATCGCATTATTGCATAATATAGTATCATGTTATCATGCTGGAGAGGATGAAGAAAAACGCCTCAGAGCAATCTCTAAATCATTGGAATACAATGATCCAGAGAAAATTCTAGAGAATTGCAATAAACATATGGCTTATTCTAAAGACAACTATTATCCATTTTTGCCGGCAAAGTTCCGCCCCAAACGTGCTGTTCTTTTTGAGTGCATAGAAGCGCTAAAATTATTTACCAGTTCTAGCGACAATTTTCTGATTTCTGCAATAGAATTTCTTAAGTATCACAAAAATAGTAAAAAAGATTGGCTGTCTACTCAGTTAATGGACAACAATGAACACAATGAAATAAGGCATCTTAATTTAAACTGGATACCTGAAAAATGGATTAGATTGGTCACAGGTAAATCAAACATTTCGAGCGATGTATGTGCTATAAATAGACGCTATTTCGAAATTTGTGTGTTTAGCAGATTAAAACAGGAGTTAAGCTCTGGAGATGTTTATGTATTGGGTAGCTTGGAATATGACGATTACAGAAAAGAATTAATTTCAGACGAAGAATTTTATCGTTTGATTGATGAATATGCTAAGCAGGCCGGCATAAAAATCAATAAGAACGAGTTCATAAACGAATTAAAGGGAGAATTGGATTCAACAGCAATTAATGTTGATAAACATTTCCTGAAAAATAAATATGTTAGAATCGAAAACAATGAGCTAATACTAAAAAAAATCAGTAAAGATGATCCCCCTAAAGAACTGGGAACAATAAATGCACTGTTTGATAAATATATGCCCAAAGCAAATATCCTTGACATAATTACAGATACAGAGAAATGGTTAAATCTTAGTAGTAAGTTTAAACCTCTTTCCGGTAATGAGCCAAAAATGGATGATCATAGATTGCGTTTTATTATAACACTGTTTTGTTATGGTTTTAATCTCGGCCCAACTCAAACAGCTCGTTCTATAAAAGGAATTAGCAGAAAACAGGTCGCATGGTTAAACTTAAAACATATTACAGAAGAAAAATTGGATAGAGCTATAGCCGAAGTTGTTAACACATATAATAAATTTGAACTTCCAAAGTATTGGGGAACAGGAAAAAGTGCTTCCGTTGATGCTACCAAATGGGATTTGTATGAAGAGAACCTATTGTCAGAATATCATATAAGATATGGCGGATATGGAGGCCTTGGATATTATCTGTTATCTGACAAATATATTGCCCTATTTAGTCACTTCATTCCATGTGGTGTATATGAGGCTGTATACTTACTAGATGCCTTGATAAAGAATAAGTCTGATATACAGCCAGATACGATTCATGGCGATACTCAATCCCAAAGTGAATCTGTATTTGGTTTAAGCTACCTTTTGGGAATTAATTTAATGCCAAGGATGAGACGTATTAAAACACTAAAGCTTTATCGTTCAGATAAAAATATGAAATTTAAAAATATTAATACCTTATTTAGTGAAACAATAAAATGGGATTTGATAGAAACACACTTCAAGGACATGCTAAAAATAGCTCTATCAATAAAGGAAGGCAGAATTTCTCCATCTACACTATTAAGACGGTTAGGAACGTATAGCAGAAAAAATAAATTATACTTGGCTTTCAGAGAGCTTGGGCGTGTAATGCGAACAATCTTTATTCTTAAATATATTTCTGATCCAGGCACCCGTAAGATGATAAATGCAGCGACATGTAAAAGTGAGGAATTCAACAACTTTTTGCAATGGGCTATGTTTGGCGGCGGAGGTATAATTGCCAGTAACTTGCGACATGAACAACGAAAAATTATAAAATATAACCATTTAGTGGCCAATATGATTATTTTGTATAACGTTGCTACAATGACCCAGGTCATTAACAGAATTATGGAAGAAGGACATTTTATTACAAGTGAAATTTTAGAAAAAATGGCTCCATTTAGAACAGAACATATTAATCGGTTTGGAACGTATTTTCTTGATCTGGAGCGTGAAAAAATGGAGCCAACCTACAATATCCCATTTCTAATTGGCTTACAAAGTGCTGCCAATTAAACTGATACAAAGAAAGAGGCTGTATTTTACCAGGATATCGGCCGCCCCTCTGCAAAGGGAATATTTTCGATTTTCGACAACCTCAGGGTTTTCAAGGTTTTCGGAAGGTGTTGATTTTTCATTTGCTATTGAATTTATTTTATCTCCGACAGATTTATCACCT
>Ga0233437_1007602_pt1 | contig 10416 bp, 8 predicted proteins | sample SI_122_August201_FD_182714 | JGI IMG/M metagenome (GOLD analysis project Ga0233437, IMG submission 182714) | Seawater microbial communities from Saanich Inlet, British Columbia, Canada - SI_122_August2016_200_MG | ecosystem: Environmental > Aquatic > Marine > Inlet | place: Canada: British... | reverse complement strand
GTATTCATTGCGTTTAATAAAAACCAGATAGGTGTTTCCTTTCGATACGTAAAAGAGGGCCAGGACAGCAGCCTCTACAGGATCTTTTTGCTCATTGAACTCACCTCTGAAGGAAGGCGACATTCGGAGTTGGGCCTCCTCTCCCGGAAGTTTCTGGCGCAGTATGTCTATCCAATCCCCTTTATTGAACATGGGCTCATCGCTAATTAAAGCGGATACTTTTGTCAGGTGAGATCCTGGCAATGATTCCTGAAGGAATCAGAAGAAACAGGAAGGTGATAAGCATGGTTCCTGCATTGAGTAAGAGCAGATGGGTCAGGTTCAGGTTGATGGGAACCGTATCGAGGTAGTAGGAGGTGGGATCGAGCGATACAAGTCCCAGGTATTTCTGAGCCAGACAGATAAGTATTCCAAACAGGTTTCCCCATAACAGGCCCACCAGGGTCAGGTAAGCAGACTGGTACATAAATATTTTACGTACCGAGATGTTGCTTGTACCCAGTGCTTTCAGAATTCCGATCATATTGGTTCGTTCCAGGATCAGGATCAGCAGTCCGGAAATCATATTAAATCCGGCCACCACCAGCATCAATACAATCAGGACAATCACATTCATATCCTGGAGGTTTAACCAGTCAAATATCTGGGTGTTTTTCTCACGGATGGTTTCCACCCTCAGGCGGCTGCCATCATCCAGGAATTCAAATCCGACCCGTTCCCTGACCGCCCTTGATAGTTCAGGTAAATCGTCCATCTCATTGATAAGCACTTCATATCCGCTTACCTCCCCGTTTCGCCAGTTGTTCAGGCGTTGTACCTGCTTGATATCTGCAAAAATATAGAGCTGGTCAAACTGCTCCAGGCTTGTATTAAAGATGCCGCTGATGGTAAATGTCCTGGCACGTGGAGGGTCCTGTATGAAGTACATGGTAAAACGGTCGCCCACACCAAGCTTCAGCAGGCTGGCAGTGGAGCCTGAGAGTACAACACTGTTGGTCCTCACGGTATCACTAACAGTGAAAAGCTTTCCTTCCGTCAGGTGTTTCTCAATAAAAGACCAGTCATAACTTCCATCAATTCCTTTCAGAACGGCTCCGTGAATTTCTTCACCGGTTTTTATGATTCCGGCCTTTATGGCGAAAGCCTGTACATTTTTAATCCCCTTGATCTCCCTGATCTGTTCTATACTTTCCAGTTCACCCGGAACCGGTGCCGTTTCGTAGGACAGGTTCGAATCCATATTCTGGACCTGAATATGGGCACTGAACCCGGTGACTTTTGCAGAGATCTCTTTTTTAAATCCTGTGATTATGGCCACTGCCACGATCATCACAGCCAGGCTCAGCGCAATACCAAAAATGGCAATGCCTACAATGGAACGGGAGAAGCTGCGCCCCTCTCGCCTGCTGCCGATCATTCGGCGAACGATAAATAGTTCGGTATTCAATGATTATCAATTCAGTTCATCAAATGTAACCATCTTTTAGCTATTTTTGGACGATGAGCAGATTGTTGATATCCACATTTTTTCTTTTGAATGCTTTGATGGCTTCTTGTTTCACTGAGACCCTTCCGGTGCGATGTGGGGCGGATCGAATGGATCACTACCTGCATTTGATAGAAGGAAAGCAAATTGCTATTGTTGCCAATCATACCTCTGTAGTAGGAAAAAGGCATCTGGTGGACACACTGCTTGCCAGCGGAGTGGAGAAGGACCAGATCGTGAAAGTGTTTGCACCGGAGCATGGGTTTCGCGGAGACCATGCTGCAGGGGCCAAGGTAGAAGATGGTATTGACCCTCTTACAGGTATAGTGGTAGCTTCTTTATATGGCAGTCACAAGAAACCTGAAGCAGAAGAGCTGGCCGGCATCGAATTGATAATTTTTGATCTTCAGGATGTGGGGACACGCTTTTTTACTTATATCTCGACCCTTCACTATGTAATGGAGGCCTGTGCGGCTAATGATATCCCTATGTTGCTCCTGGACCGGCCAAATCCCAACGGGGGATATGTGGACGGACCCATGCTCGATTCATCATACTCCTCTTTTGTGGGGATGCATCCTGTGCCAGTTGTATATGGACTGACCATTGGTGAGCTGGCAGGAATGATCAATGGTGAGGGATGGCTCGGTAATGGGATCAGGTGCGAGCTGACAGTTATTCCCTGTGAAGGCTACTTCCATGGGAGCTCATACTCCATGCCGGTAAAGCCCTCCCCAAATCTTCCCAATGACCATGCCGTTCTCTTGTATCCTTCTACCTGTTTTTTTGAAGGGACCGTGATCAGCGAGGGAAGGGGAACTGGCATGCCTTTTGAAGTATATGGACATCCCGAATTGCCGGGAAGCTTCAGCTTTACCCCTGAAGTAATACCCGGGGTATCGGGACAGCCCAAGTTTGAGGGTCAAACCTGCTATGGGGCCGACCTCAGGGAGTTTATTCCGGAGGAGGGATGGAGCAGGATCCAGCTACAGTGGCTGCTTGAAGCATACAGGGCATTTCCAAAAAAAGAGCTATTCTTCAGCTCCTATTTTGATACCCTGGCAGGTACAGATGCATTGAGGATTCAGATAGAAGCCGGATGGGGGGAAGAGCGAATCCGGGCTAGCTGGAAGAAGGACCTGGAACAGTTTAAACTAATACGAAGAACTTATTTGATCTATGATGAGAATGAATAGAGTAGCATTAGGAATCCTTACATCTCTTACCCTTCTTGCCGGTAGCAAGCATATGGATGCCCAGGTAATGTATCCCGAGGCGGGTTTTTTATTTGACGACGCTGAGGTTCCACGTATCGATCTGACCATATCTGAATCGAACCTGCAGAGTCTATATGCAGATCCGGAAAGCAATAATGAGTACTATGCAGTATTCAATTTTACCCGGGGCGATAGTATTGTTGGTCCACTGGATGTGGGACTGAGATTCCGGGGTGACACCATCCGGAATAAGCAGAAAAAATCCTTCCGAATCTCATTTAACTCTTTCGATAGTGATGATCATCTGTATGGAATTGAAAAGATGGATCTCAATGCCGAGGTGAATGATCCCTCCCTGGTACGCTCTAAATTGGCCTGGGAGATGTTTCGCTACCTGGGTGTCCCTGGTTCGAGAAGCAACCATATTCTGCTCTATATCAACAACTCGTTTTACGGAGTCTATCTGAATACGGAACATATAGATGAAAGGTTTGTGAAATCGAGATTCGATAACAATGACGGCAACCTCTACAGGAACCTCTGGCCGGCCGACCTGGCCTACCTGGGTTCAGCTCAGAGTGCTTATAAATATGAATATGAAGGTCGTCGCGCCTACGCCCTGCGCACCAATGAAGATTGGGATGATTACATTGACCTGGCCAAATTAATTACGACCCTGGACCAATACAGCGGGGAGCAGTTGAAAGATGAACTGGAAAAGCTGATCAATGTTCAACAATACCTGAAGGTAATGGCTGTGGATGTGATGAGTGGTAACTGGGATGGATATTCGGGAGATAAAAATAACTATTATCTCTACCGCGATCAGGCGACAGGCAGGTTTGAATATATTCCCTACAACCTTGAAAACAGTTTTGGCATTGATTTCAGGGGAGAGGACTGGTCGGCCCGTTCCATCTACAGCTGGAACCTCGATCTTCGACCCCTGTATGAAAAGATACTTGAAGTAGAGGAGCTCAAGGCGCAGTATACCATGTACATCAAACAGCTTGCCGCCTATTTAGCTTCAGCCACACTCGGTGATGAGTTGACACGCTGGAATCTGCAGATCAGTGATTATGTGGCCCTGGATCCTTATTATTCACTGGACTGGGGGTATGCCTTTACTGATTTCCAGGGAGCCATGACCAGTGCCTGGGGTCAGCATGTGGAGTACGGTGTTCAGGATTTTATGACCGCCCGTGCAACAACAGCACTGGCTGAGTGTATTGATGTGGATGCCCTTCCACTTTTTTCTTATGTGAAGGTGGAGCCTCGTTCCGACAGGATTGACCTTGCCTGGACCGCCGAGGATGATGATCCGGGATTCACCACTACGCTGCATTACAGGATCGGCCAGGGTAGCTGGAACACGCTATTGAAAGACACTCCCACAGATATTGACCCTGTTTCGGGTCATTATAGCTATCGTGATACCATCCGCCCCCAGGCTGATACAGCTGAGGTGGAACTCTATTTTACACTTATTGATCAGGGCGGACAGGAGAATCGCTTTCCCGATACCAGCATTGTAATTTCTTATCCGCTTATTTCCGGACCGCTTTATATCAATGAATTTGCTGCTTCAAACCAGAGTACGAAAAAGGACGAGTATGGAGAATATGAGGACTGGATGGAGATATATAATGCCTCCGATGAAGAGGTCTGGCTGGCCAGCTATTTCCTGAGCGATAATATGGGATCGCCTGGGAAATACAGATTTCCGGAACTCTTCCTTAATCCAGGTGGGTTCTACCTGGTATGGCTCGACGATGATGAGGACCAGGGCGTCAATCATGCTTCCTTTAAAATAAGCAAGGATGGTGAAGAACTGCGGCTCTCGAAGATGCCTTCCTCCGGTTTCCAGCTGGTGGATTCAGTGAAATTCGGGCCACAGGAGTCAGATATATCCATGGGCCGCCTGGTGGATGGAGGAGCAGAGTGGATCCCTTTCCCATTACCCACACCCGGCTATTCCAATCTGAGTACCAGGGTGGATGACATAGCGCTTATACTGGAACCACTTAGCATATACCCCAATCCGGTAGGTGAGGGATTGGTATATTTTAATAAGAGGGTCAGTGGTGTCATTTATAACCTTATGGGCCAGCGAATGATGGAACTTGAGGATGCCGAATATGCACGCATACCCAAGCTTGGTGCGGGTGTCTATATATTCAGATCGACTAAGGGTGAGTCCCTTCGATTTATCGTAAGCCGGTAAAGGGATTAACGGTTTTTAGGACGGTTTCCGGATCGCTTGTCGTTGTAGTTTCCCTTACCCCGGCTTTTGCCGCCGCTTTTACCTTTTCCGCCACCTCTGAAGTTGCCGCCGCGACCCCTGTTTTTGGTGGGATCGTATTCAGGTGTATCCCCAAATTCTTCGGGTACTGAAGACTTTGTTACCTCTTTTTCCAAAAGCTTTTCAATCCGGCCAAACTTAAACTGCTCCTCCTGACTGATCAGGGTGATGGCCACACCATCCGATTCGGCCCTGGCGGTCCGCCCGATACGGTGAATATAGTCTTCTCCCTCGTGGGGTACATCGTAATTGATGATCAGTTCAATATTATCCACATCAATGCCACGCGACAGCAGGTCGGTGGCTACCAGGATGTTGAGCTTCCGGTTCCGGAAATCCAGCATGATTTCCCCCCGCTCCTTCTGGGTCAGGTCCGAATGGATGTCCTGGGCCTTCAGGCCCTCTCTCTTTAACTGTCTCCCCAGCTGTTTGGCAGCCAGCTTGGTGGAACAAAATACAATTACACTCTTCAGGTCGCGCCCCTTCAGCAAGTGTGTGACCAGGGGCAGCTTCTGGGTCTCGTATACCACATAGGCCACCTGCAGAATCTTCTCCGCCGGTTTGGAGATGGCTATATTCAGCTCCACGGGCTGGTGTAATACCGACCGGGCCAGCTTCCGGATATCATTTGGCATGGTGGCCGCAAACATCAGGTTCTGTCGTTGTTTGGGCAGGTACTTAATGATCTTCATGATATCTTCATGGAATCCCATATCGAGCATCCGGTCCGCTTCGTCCAGAATCAGGTATTTTAAGCTGTCAAACTTAACATAGTTGTTGTGCAGGTGGGCCATCATCCGGCCCGGTGTACAGATCACAATCTCTGTTCCTTCGCTCAGAGCTTTCTTCTCCTGGGCAAATACGGTTCCGTCTCCACCACCATAGACTGCAATGGAGCTAACCGGTGTAAAATAGGAGAATCCCTCCATATGCTGATCAATCTGCTGAGCCAGCTCCCGCGTGGGAACAATCACCAGGGCCCTGGTCTTATTGGCCTCCCGGGAGGCAATAATATTCTGAATCACGGGCAGTAGAAAAGCGGCCGTTTTTCCTGTCCCGGTCTGGGCAGAACCAATTAGGTCTTTACCTTCGAGGATGGCAGGAATGGCCTGTTCCTGAATAGGGGTGGGCGATTCAAAGCCCATGGCACTGATCCCTTCCATCAAGTCGGGATCAAATCCGAAATCACTAAAATCCAAATTCTTTATTTCTTAAGTTAAGTGGGGCAAAGGTAGTTAATAAATAATGAACCTCCTTTGTTAAAACACTTTCCGAATCAATTAGTTCGCCCTGGATAGGCTTTCAAGGCCTCGGCCAGGGTCTCCATGGCCATGGCCAGGTCCTCCTTCTTTAATACATAGGCGATACGTACCTCCTGTTTGCCCAGTCCGGGGGTGGAATAGAAGCCTGAAGCCGGGGCCATCATCACCGTCTGATTCTTATACTCAAAATCATTAAGGATCCACTTGGAGAAGACATCTGCATCATCCACAGGAAGGTGTACTACTGTGTAGAAAGCACCTTTTGGTGTGGGACACTTGACACCGGGCATCTTGTTCAGAGCCTCTACCATAAAGTTGCGTCGTTCAATATATTCATCATAGACTTCCTTGAAATAGGAGTCGGGTGTATCCAGAGCCGCTTCACCGGCCACCTGTCCGTAGGACGGTGGACTAAGCCTGGCCTGGGCAAATTTCAAAGCTGTGGATATCACTGCCTTGTTTTTAGAGATCAGGGTACCAATACGTACCCCGCACATACTGTATCTTTTGGAGACCGAATCGAACATGACTACATGCTCTTCCAGTCCCTCCAGGTCCATGGCCGAAAAGTGTTTTTCGCCATCGTAGCAAAACTCTCTGTATACCTCATCGGAGTAAAGATAGAGGTCATGCTTCTTCACAATTTCACCCAGCATCTCAAGCTCCTCACGGGAATAGAGATACCCGGTGGGATTGTTGGGATTGCATATGATGATTCCACGGGTCTTTGGTGTAATCACTTTCTCAAATTCCTCGATGGGAGGCAGGGCGAAACCATCATCAATACTGGAGGTGATGGGAACTACCTTAACGTTTGCCGCCACTGAGAATCCATTGTAATTGGCGTAGAAAGGTTCCGGTACAATTACTTCTTCACCCGGGTTAACGGTGGACATCAGGGCAAAGGAAATTGCTTCGGAACCACCTGTGGTGACCAACATTTCGGTGTGATCCACATTGATGCCGATTCCCTGGTAGAAGGATGCCAGTTTCCGGCGGTAGCTTTCGTTTCCGGCCGAGTGACTGTACTCAATCACTTTGGCGGTCATGTTCTTTACCGCATCACGGGCCACTTCGGGTGTTTTTATGTCGGGCTGACCAATGTTGAGGTGGTAAACCTTTCTCCCTTTCTTCTTGGCCTCTTCGGCAAAGGGGACCAGTCTCCGGATAGGAGATGCTGGCATTTGCTGTCCTTTTGTTGAGATACCTGGCATGCTATCTTAGGCTTTGAGTATTATAATTCATCATCTATTACCGGGACCACTTTCCCTTTAATCTGTAGTTTCACAGGCGAGTTGGCTGCTGTGGAGTATACAACAACCGATTTCAAAAAGGTACCAGTCGTGGCCGTATTATACTTGACAGTGATTTCACCGGCTTCCCCGGGTTCAATGGGCTGGCGGGACCAGTCTGGTACGGTACAACCACAGGTGGAACGCACCCGGTTGATTACGATGGCTTCTTCCCCCAGGTTTTTAAATGCGAAGGACCAGGTGCCATCACCATCCTCCTCAATCTGGCCATAGTCGTGCATGTATTCTTCGAACCAGATCTCCTGGCCATGATCTTTTGCTTTCTCTTCAGGAGTGTCGGTGCATCCTGTGGCCCAGATGGCCATGGCCACAAAGGCAATTGTTAGTAGTCTTGGAATTCTCATAGAGTTTAATAATTGGACAAAAGTACTTCATTTTCATGAAGTGGAAAATGATAAACAACAGGAAGTACTATATTCATGCGAATTTTATAGTTGAAGCTATGAGAAAAACGAATCAGGAGATTAAAGATGAGACGATATTGAAGGAGATATTATCGGGAGCCACCATCTGCAGGGTAGCTATGATGGATGGGGATTTGCCCTATATCATCCCTTTTAATTATGGGTACATGGATGGATGTATTTATATCCATTCGGCCCCGGAAGGGAAGAAGATTGATTTGCTCCGACAGGACAGGCGGGTCTGTTTTGAGGTGGAGGATACTGTTGAAATCCTTTCAGGCGATCAGGCCTGCGACTGGACCACCTCTTACCGCTCGGTGGTGGGCTACGGAACCGTGGAGATCCTTTCAGATGAGCAGAGCAAACAGAAGGGACTTGAAATGATCATGGCACAGCATGGGGCGCCAGAACTGAAGGAATTCAAGCCAAAGAACCTGAACCGCATGGTGATCCTGAAACTCAGAATTACCTCCATGACCGGGAAACAATCTGGCAACTGGAACAGCAAGGTTAACCACTAACCATTACCCACTAACGAAGCGAGTATATTAACGACTGATATCAGAACTTGCCTAATATGAGTCTACAACATCCCATACAAAGGCGCGGATACCTACATCCTTATTCTCCTCGTCGAGCTTTTTTACTCCCTTGAGTACGGCGGCCACTATATCATCTTCCATTACTGCCATCCTGGCCGAGTTCTGCTCCGGCCAGGTGTGGGTGTTCATGTGTGGGGGGCCAGCCACGCTGCCCCGGCCCGTGAGGTCGGTCCAGCGTGTAAATCCCCTGATGTTCAATTTGTCGAAAAGATACTCCACCTTTTCGGTCTGGGCCTGGTTATATACGATAAATACTGCTTTCATTGTGCTATTGGTTTTCGGGAAGAGTCTCCCCGTTTCCGTTTAAAAAATCAAACTCCACTGCATTTTTCCTTTGGTCGCTCCTGCGAAGCATCATGTGATAGATCACCGGAACCAGTACCAGGGTCACAATGGTCGAGAAGATCAATCCGCCAATAACCGCAATTCCCATGGGGCTCCAGATCTCCGATCCGGAACCGGTACTCATGGCCAGAGGTAACATAGCCAGAATGGTGGTCAGGGAGGTCATCAATACCGGGCGCAGCCTTGATTTACCTGACTCTACAATCGCGTCCTTCAGCTCCAGACCACGTGCCCGCATCAGGTTGATATAGTCCACCAGTACAATGGCGTTTTTCACCACGATACCGACGAGCATCACTCCCCCTACCATGGAAATCACACTCATGGTGGTGCCTGTGACCAAGTGGGCAAGGATCACTCCAGTAAAGGCGAAGGGAATGGAGAACATAATAATAAAGGGCATTCTCATGGATTCAAACTGGCTGGCCATTACCAGGTAGGTGAGTACCAGGCTGAGCATCAGTAGCAGAGAAAGGTCCTTCATGGAATCCTGCATCTCTTCCACAGCTCCCCCCATCTGAATATTTACATCCGAAGGAATTTCCATATGGTCGATTATGGCCTGTACCTGTTCAGCCATGATGTTCAGTGGCACCTTGTAGGGTGTGATGGAGACGGTAACCATCCTTTCTCTGTTTCTACGCTCAATATTGGGAGGCGACCAGCGTTCTTCAATGTCGGCCACTTCACCCAGGCGGATGACCTGGTTCTGCATATTCACCAGGGCGATATCGTTCAGGTCAGAAAGTGAATTGCGTTCTTCTTCTACGAATCGAACCACAATATCGTACTCATCTCCTTCCTCCCTGTAACGGCTCATATATGGGCCCTCTACGCGGTTACGTACCGAAGATGCCAGCGTATAGGTATTCAGACCATGCTGGGCCAGTTTCTCCCGGTCAGGTACAATCTGCAGCTCCGGCTTGGATGGATCGCGGCTTACATTGACATTGGTGGCCCCGGGTATGGTTTTTGCACTGTCGGCCAGGGCTGCGGCTATCAGGGAGGTGGTTTCGAAATCATAGCCATAGATCTCCAACACCACATTGTTCTCGGTGGTGCCTCCCATGCCCCCGTTGGGAACCACATCGAAGTTGACAATCTCCGGGATGGTCTCCAGGTACTCGGTGAGCTGGTTGGCCAATTCCCAGACATCCCGCTTCCTGGTTTCCAGATCAGTTAGTGTAAAGTTAACGTTGATCCGGTGGGAACCGGACTCCATAAACAGGGACATGAATCCTCCCTGGTCGTCCGATCCCGACGAGGTATAATAAAACTTTGCCTCGGGCATATTCTCTTCGATGAATGCATCGATTTTGCGAGCCACCTTGGTGGTCTCATCCACCCGAAGACCAGTTTGAAGCTCAATGGCAGCAGTCATGGATCCCTGGTCGGCTTCCGGCATAAACTCGAAGCCCATGCCACCGGCCATAATCATGGATCCCAGGAAGATAACAATAGCAATAATCAGGGTGCCCCATCTGA
>Ga0233437_1007601_pt1 | contig 10417 bp, 6 predicted proteins | sample SI_122_August201_FD_182714 | JGI IMG/M metagenome (GOLD analysis project Ga0233437, IMG submission 182714) | Seawater microbial communities from Saanich Inlet, British Columbia, Canada - SI_122_August2016_200_MG | ecosystem: Environmental > Aquatic > Marine > Inlet | place: Canada: British... | reverse complement strand
TTTTGTCTGGCTGGGTGATCCTGAAGAAGGAGAAAAACTGATCCAGCCCATCCGGGACTTTGGGGAGACCATAGGAGATGGCTCCGGCGTGAAACCCTGGACGGCCTGGCAGGCAGCATTTGATGGTCTGGTGACGCATGGAGCACGCAATTACTGGAAATCACACCATATGAAATCTCTCTCCGATGAGTGCATCGATGTCATTACTTCTTATGCAGCGAAATTGCCACATGAAGAGAGTGAAGTTTTTATCCCCCATATGGAAGGAGCCCCATCTCGCGTCGATCCACTCTCCACCGCATTTCCACACCGAAATACGCCATTTCTACTGAATCTCCATACACGCTGGCGCCAGGCCTCTGATGATGAACCTTGCATCAAGTGGGCAAAAGAGTTTCATGATGCCACCCGGCCCTTTAGCCAGGGCGTCTACGTCAACTTCCTGAGTGAAGAGGGAAGTGAGCGCGTCAGGGAGGCCTATACCGAAGAGGTTTGGGCCCGGCTCGTAATGGCAAAAAGGAGATGGGACCCGGAAAATGTGTTCCACATGAATCAGAATATTCCTCCGGATTAAACCTGACTATTCAGGTATTATATACTCATAGGGTAGAAAGTCAGCGATCCGTTGCTTGGACATTGTCCCGGTCCACAAAATGGCCGTAGGATCAAAAAAGCCATCCTTCTCAAAGTAGACCTTCTCATTCAGAAAGTTGATATAACTTTGATAGGGATAATACTGGATCATAAGATCTTCCAGATATTGGATATACTTTCTTCCCTGGAGATCCTCAAAAACCAGGTGTTTATACATGAGTCGCTTCTCACTGATAAAACCGGAGACTGCAAAACCTTCTGACTGCAAAGTCTTGGTCCAGAGGGCTCTGAAAAAATGCTTACTGGAACCGGTATAGGCATATGCTCTTCTCCTGGAATATCGCTTCAGACTCGCTTCGTCTGCAGCCAGATCCCGGTTAAATACTATGCTCCCGTTATAGCGCATCGTATGTGTTTTTCTGGCATACTCAAAGCAATCCAGGTGGTAGGTAAATACATAACCAAGGGAGAGATTTTGAATGCGTAAAGGTTTGGATGCATATGCTCTGAGGGTATCTTGATCGGATCCGTAATTAAAGCTAATATCCTGCTCGTTCAGAATATAACACCTGCGCGCATTGCTGGTGAGTCCAATGAACTCCCTTTTGAATAGCCGCATGCAAGCCCTTCTTTTCCTTACCAGGGATTGGGTGCTGACCGATACCTCTTCAATGCTAAATATTCTGGGGATCAGCTCTACCCGGTGAATCTCCCCGGAAGTCAGTGTTGCAATGGATTCTGAATAGAAGCCAACCGCACTGACAGTCAGGGATCTGGAAGAGTATTTTGTGATGTCAATCTCAAAATTACCCAGTGAGTCAGTGGTGGTCCCAACAAAAGTGCCATCAAAATAGACTGATGCAAAGTCGATGGGTTCCCGGGTCTCCTGATCAAGAACCTTTCCCTGAATTAGTTGTCCAAATCCTTTCATGCATAGATGGAGAAACAGGATTATCAGGAGTGTTTTACTTATAATTCGTAGCTGAGAAAGCACGGTACAAATATCTCAAAAATCAGACCAAAAGGGTAAGGAGGACTTTTCTCATAAAATGTGATCTATTCAATCACTATCTTTGTGGAAGCACTAATCCAGGAGGAGCTTCTTTTGTCCCAAATGCGGACCAAAAGGCTAAGCGGATTGGCAAGCTGCGAACCGGTAAGGATAAAATTAGGAGCTATTTGGGAATGTACCTCCTCGGTATCAAGCATGGAATCACCAAAAAGATCGGGTTCATCCAGGATCACATTTCCTTCCGCATCCTCGACCACCATACTCAAACCCAGGTGTACCTTCCCCTCTTCTTCGGCAAAACCTTGCAGACCTTCAAAGAGGAGGTAAAGGTTTTCATTAAATCCCGCCTGACCATTAGTAATGGCATGGCTTCTTTGCTGCGAATATAGATAGATCTCTCTGAAACTTACCTGGTCGCTTTTCACCAAGATTTTCTCGTTATGGATAACATCAAAGTCCATGTTTGCCCTGAAGCTACCATCCCCCTTTCTATCCCTGATATTTACGTTCAGGGTGTGGTTCTCTCCGGTATGGATGGGATTTGCAACAGTGAGCTCTGCAGACAATTGCAAGGGTGAAATATCGATCCCGTCCTTATAGCCTTCATACATATCGCGGATATATAGCGCTGTATCACCCCGGTCATTGATTACGATAATCTCCATTTCCGGGAAGGCACTCTTCCCCTCCTTTTCAAATCCTTCCACCCCATCGAAATTCACATAAAATGTCTCCCCATATATAAAGCTGTTTCGTTTTATGATATTCTCTCCATCCGACAGGTAGACCTCTTCGCAGGAGAGCCCATCTCCCCTGGTAGTTAAGCCGGTGATCAGATCCTTTTCGCTGGATTGGGAAAAATTACAGGCATTGAATGTCATAAGCAGAACTGCAAGTGCAAGTCCCTTTGTTGTAAACTGCATAGTATGTGCAAGCATAAGCTTTTCCTTTGATAATACTATTAAGGTAAGAATTTTAGTACAATTACCTACCATGAAATTGAATTTGAATTTATTCTGTTGTAGTTTTACGTGCATGTCAATAACCACTTTAAACTAAAACCCAAAACCCTTACCCATGAAAAAAATCTACACCCTTTTTCTGCTCATTCCCTTACTCTTTGGAAGTTGTACCCAGGAAAAGAATTCACCCATGGAAGGCGCATGGAAGTTGGCCTATGAATATGAAGTAAAGGGAGAATCGTCAACACTGATATTTCCAGGAACATCGCAGGGAAGTGAAATAAAGATGTGGTCAGGCGACAGTTGGGCACTTGTGGGAGTATTTATTGAGGATTCGATTGTTACAGATAATTTTGGAGGAGGAAAGTTCACACTGGAAGGCACCAACTACCAGGAGATCGTTGAGTACCACAGTGCCACAGAATATCTCGGTCAGACTGTGAAGCTGTTTCTGGAGATTAAAAATGACACCCTTACCCAGATCTGGCCTGTAGATGAAGCGGGAGAGCCAGTGAGAAGTCATTACTACATGGAGAAGTGGGTGAAGTTTGAGTAGAGCTATAGCTGCTTTGTATTCTTATGAGAAAGTTATACTATGTCATCCTCCGGGAAAATCGGACCGAAAACATATTCAAACATCGAGAAGCCGATATTACCTGCGTTCCATTCCAATAGTACTGGCTTACCAGAATCGTCAATACAAACATCCCAGGAAACCAAACGAACATAGGGATATTTTCTATGTGCGCTAATACATGCCTTTAAAAGCTCCTGAAACATTGGTATTTTCAAATCCGCAAATCGATATCCGCTGTTCTTGTGCCGCTCTCCCATATCATTGCCCTTAATATCATAAGCATTATTGGAAGGTTTCCCGTCAAGGTCAAAGTAAATGTACTGTCCACCAATTGAAAGATTATCGACCTTTGATCCATCTACACCAAATCTTAATACCACGAATTTAACTTCCACAGATCCATCATTTCTAATAAAAGTTGTAATCCTGAAGGTATTTACGCTGTCAGCGTACAAATCGCTAATAGGCTTGTATTGTTTGACATAGGGTTGAATAACATAGCTTTTACTGGGTATTAGAGTGTCAGTCTTAAATTCAGAAGAATGAATCATGCGAACCTGCAACCCCTGGAGGCCTTCATCCTCTTTTATTACAATGGTAGCATCATACTCGTATAATATCCTTAGAATTTGTTCTTCCTCAAATAAATCGAAATCTGCATTCAGGAACATACCCGAGATATATACAAACAAGGGTTTAAGTGCGAAATCATCAAAAATCTGGTAATCAAAAGTTTTATATTTACTCATTTCAAAAGAAAGCCCTGTCGTGATCTGAGGCATTAACACATATCGAAAATAGTCATGGGGAAGCCATCCCTCTATAAACCGCCCCCTGATTTCAGTATAAAGTGCCAGATATGGCCAATAGGATTTACTACCAAATCGTTTCTTGGCATACTGCTTTATAGATCTCTTGATCTGCCTGTTAACTACCTTCTTTCCTTTCTTACTGATGACCTCTTTTCTGAACTTTCGCGCCTCATATCTTGAATACGCAATTTTTATCCTAACAAAGCATTTATTCGATAATTGTATAAGCTTGAAATACAAATCTCCAATTTTTTCTTTTTTCATATGTTCCTTAATTAATTATTCACTACCGATAGGCATCACTTAAGTTATGGAAATTTTCCAAGGTATTCTGGTAATTGTGATTAAGAGCCCTATTGCAACCATGAATCATTGATTTTTCTTCAGCCAGTCTCCGGTCTGTGCAGGAAGTCAGTTGGGGAAAGAATACCAGTGATGCACCTGATGTTCAGAAATTATAATAAACAAACAATCCGGGATCTTAAGTTCAATAAAGGATATTAAATCTCTATCCATATGGCTTAAACTTCATTGTAGACAAAAATTTTGGTGAAACCATCAGGGTCAAGTAACATAATTATCAAAGAATCTGCCCTTGCCGGAATAATAGCCCTTATTATAGCTCTCCTAACAGTAAGCTGGCAAAGCTGGATTGCAGCCACAAAAACCAGGTGGAATCAATGCGGTATGAATAAAGTAAGGGATTCCTCCCTTGCTGAGCTCGGTCGTGATCCGGGGTGGTGAAATTATACTATGTCATCGTCTGGGAAGAACGGACCGAAGACACTTTCAAATGTCCTGAAACCAGGATTTGTGTTCCACTCCAGCAATAATGGCTTGCCAGATTCGCTAATACAAACATCCCAACCTACCAAACGATCATAGGGATATTTTTTATGTGCGCTTATACATGCTTTCAAAACCTCTTGAAACATTGGTATTTTCAGATCTGCAAAACGATATCCACTATTCTTATGCCGCTCTCCTACATCAAAACCCATTTTACTATAAGCACTTTTTGAAGGCTTCCCCTCGGCGTCAAAATAGATGTACTGTCCACCAGCTGAGATATTATCGACTTTTGATCCATCTATACCAAATCGTAATATCACGAATTTAACAAGCACAGATCCATCATTTGCAATAAAGGTTGCAACCCTAAGGGTATTCACGCTATCTGAGTACAAATCACTCATAGCTTTGTGTTGTTTGACATAGGGTTGAATAACATAGCTCCTTCCAGGCAAAAGAGTTTCAGTCTTAAATTCAGAAGAATGAATAATGAGAACCTGCGCCCCCTGGATTCCTCTATCCTCTTTTACTACAATAGTATCATCATACTCTTGTAAGGTCTTTTTTACTTTTTCTTCTGCAACTGCGTCGAACTCTGCATTCAAGAACATACCTGAAATAAAGACAAACAATGGTTTAAGTGCAAAATCACCAAAAATCTGGTAATCAAAGGTTTTATATTCACTGATTCCAACGGCAGCCGCTGAACTGATCTGAGGCACTAATATGTAGCGAAAATAGTCATCTGGAAGCCAGCCCTCCATAAACTGCCCCCTGATTTCAGTATAAAGTGCCAGATATGGCCAGTAGACTCTAGTACCAAATCGTTTTTTGGAATACTTCTTTATAGATCTCATGATCTGCCTGTTAACTACCTTCTTTCCCTTCCTTTTAATGACCTCTCTTCTGGATTTATTCGCCTCAAACCTTGAATACAACATTTTGAATTTCACAATACAATTATTCAATGATTGTATAAGATTGAAATACCTTGATTTAATTCTTGCTACTGCCATAGGTTAATTATGATATTCCTTTAAGATAGTTAATCATTTCTTTACTTTCTGTTTAATCTCCGTTTTCTGCAGCAGCCACTTTTTGCTCAAGTCTGGGAATTTGACTCAGAAAGTAAAAGGTCATAACTTGCATTATACCGCCAATTATATACATAGCCTTATGGTAGACAAGATCAGACAATTCTTTTTAAGCATAATAGGAGTTGTAGTATTTGGCTTCATTTTCTATTTGGTATTTAAAGATAATCGGAGTGTCCTGATAGGATTTCTTGCTCTTGCAGTTGCTCTTATCATCCTAATTCTTCTTGTGGGACTTATTCTACGAATAAGAGACAATCAGGTACAGAGAAAAAGAATGAAACCTTTTGATCATAAGATTTCCGACATACCACCAACAAAAAAAAACTAATGTTCAGGAATTATCTTAAACAAACAATCCGGGGTCTTAAGACCAATAACTTATCCCAATTCCGGCTTATATCCATTCTATTCATAGTGCCCTTTTTCTATTTGTTTGGTGGTAATGGTCTTGCACAAAATCAGCCTGCAATAGACTCTCTGAAACTGTTAGTGATTGAATCAAAGAACGATACAAGTAAAATAAATGCTCTATATGAAATTGGGGGCCAATATATGTACATTCTACCGGACACTGCTCTCTCATACTACACCAAAGCGCTTGAAATATCAAACAATACAAACTCAACTAAACTCAAAGCTCTATGCCATAGACAAATTGGAATTATTAATGAATCCAAAGGATTATATGATAAAGCATTAGAAGAGTATTTCAAAGCATTAAACATTTATGAGGAAATGGAGGAAAAGGATGGTATTGGCAGATGCTACAATGATATTGCAATCATTCATTATATGCAGGAATCATTTGAAGTCTGCATTGAATACTTATCGAAATCCTATGAGATAAAGAAAGAATTAGATGATATACAAGGAATGGCCAACTATTATACCAATATGGCTTCAGTTAAGAATGCACAAGGTCAACATGAAGATGCGATTGACTTTGTTCTCAAATCAGTTGATCTGTACCAAGAACTTAATGACACATTAGGAATTGCAGTTGCTTATGGGAATGTAGGTACTGTAAACTTTTTTCTTGGTAATTATGAAGCATCATTAGAATACCATTTGAAATCTGTTGGGCTTCATCAGGAAATTAATAATAAAGATGGACTAGCGCATTCTTACAGCAATGTTTCAAGTTTATATGCACTAATGGCAGATTCTACTGCTAAGTCAAAGAATCAACGATCTAATTATCTAAACAAAGCTGTATTCTATGGCAATAAATCATTTGCAATTGCAGAAGAAATTGAAGCAATTTATACAGAGAACTTTATTGCAGGTGAACTTTTGACAGTCTATAAGATGCTGGGTGATTACAGAAAAGCACTTGAATTCGCTGAGGTATTTATCATTACCAGGGACAGTATGTTTAATCAAGAAAGAACCAGTGCTATCCAGGAAATGGAGACAAAATATGAAACTGATAAGAAACAACAACAGATAGAATTGCAGGAATCACAAATAATTGCCAAGGATGCGAAAATCAAACAGCAAAAAATATATAGAAATGCTCTGGCAGCAGGGTTCGGTTCGGTTGTACTCATTGTGTTAGTCATCGTTTATGCTTATATCCAAAAAAGAAAGGCCAATAAGAAGATTGTAGAGCAAAATGAGCAGATCTTAGAAGCTAATGAGGAACTGAAGGTTTTAAATGAGGCTATAAACAATCAGAATCATGAGATCATCGATAGCATCAATTATGCAGAGAGGATACAATCTGCCATGTTGCCTCCTGAAACCTATATTACTGAGCTTCTAAATGAGAATTTTATTCTGTATAAGCCAAGGGATATTGTAAGTGGGGATTTCTATTGGATTAAACAGGTTAACCAATATGTAGTACTGGTAGCAGCCGATTGTACTGGTCATGGTGTACCCGGTGCCTTTATGAGTATGCTTGGCATAAGTTATTTAACTGAAATAGTGCAAAGAAGGGAGATAACAGAAGCAAACCAGGTTCTTAATGAACTTAGAAAACAGATCAAGTATTCCCTCAGGCAACATGGAGAACGCGATGAATCAAAAGACGGCATTGATCTGGCCTTGTGTGTATTGGATCTGAAAAATAGCATGATGCAATATTCAGGAGCAAATAATCCATTGTACCTGATTAGAGATGTAGATGGTAAACCTGAATTGAAAGAATTTAAGGCAGATCGTATGCCGCTAGGGTATTATCAGGGTAAGGACAGTGCATTCACCAATCATGATATAAAGCTGGAACAGGGTGATACATTTTATCTGTTCTCTGACGGATTTATTGATCAGAAAGGGGGTAAGGATAATAAGAGATATATGAGCAAAAAATTCAGAAGCTTGCTTTTAGAAATTCAGGACCAACCTATGCATGATCAGAAAGGGATTCTGGATAAAACTCTATCTGCCTGGATGGGGAATAATTCTCAAATGGATGATATATTGGTTATTGGGGTGAGAGTGTAACTCCTGTAGCTTTTAATCTTTTCTTCAACTCAACAAAAAAAGGAGTTAGATCCGATTGATCTAACTCCCTCTCCTTTAATCGTGGGAATTACTGGAGTACTCTCCGCCTGCGGCGGATCGTGATCCAGGATGGGGGGATCAATAACAACAAATAAAAACCCTGTATTTCGCTAAGGCTCAATCCAGTTTTGCATTCCAGTTGTCCCCTTACAAGAGTAAACTCTTGACGGGACCACCTGAAACACAAAAACCCGTCCACTTGCGTGAACGGGCTTTTTTTGTTGTGGGAACTACTGGATTCGAACCAGTGACCCCCTGCTTGTAAGGCAGGTGCTCTGAACCAGCTGAGCTAAGCTCCCTTTAGCGGCTGCAAATATAGATGATCTGATTGAAATCGCAAAAAATTGAATTGCTTTTTTTGTATATTTCCAATGTTAAAGCCTAAACCTGTTGCAATGACTAATTTTCAGCTGATTTACAGGGGAATACGATTTCCCCTTCTCTTCATTTTAGTATTGTTCTCTTGCCTATCCTGTCAAAACAGTAACAAAGATTCCAGGGAAAGTTATGAGACCATGGTAGAGATCGACTCTTCTTACCATGCCATGAATCCCATGGACCTGCGGTTTGACTCCGTGGAACAGGTGATGATCGATTCAGGAATGGCCGACCTGCTTGATGCCTACAGGGCCATCAGGGCCTACGACTTACCAAACTCAACTCCTCCGGCCATCCAGTTTAACCCACTGCCCTATGGCTTCAAAGTTCCGGAAGCAACACCAAAAATCAAGTGGGAAATCCCGGAAGGAGTTTCCTTGCCGACCCGGGGGGCCGACCTGGCCTTTATGTCCATCCCTGAGCTGGCCTCTCTGATACGTTCAGGCGAAATATCATGCCTTGCACTTACCGAGTTTTTCCTGAACCGACTGAAAAAGTACGACCCACAACTCCATTGTGTGGTAACACTCACCGAAGGATATGCCATAAAACAGGCAAAAAAGATGGATGCGGAACTGGCCGCAGGAAAGGATCGGGGGATCCTTCATGGCATTCCCTATGGAGCCAAGGATCTCTTTTCATTCCCGGGACATCCCACCACATGGGGTGCCGGAGCCTATAAAAATCAAATGCTGGATGAGAAAGCGGGAATCATTCAAAAACTGGAAGATGCTGGCGCCATCCTGGTGGCAAAGACCTCCCTGGGGGCCCTGGCCATGGGAGATGTCTGGTTTGCTGACACCACGCGCAACCCCTGGAACCTGAATGAGGGATCAAGTGGTTCTTCTGCTGGTTCAGCTTCTGCCACTTCGGCCGGACTACTGCCTTTTGCTATTGGAACAGAGACTTGGGGATCCATTGTCTCCCCAGCCACCCGTTGCGGTACGACCGGACTAAGACCCACCTACGGCAGGGTCACCCGATCGGGAGCCATGGCCCTGAGCTGGAGCATGGATAAGGTGGGTAGCATATGCAGGAGTGCCACCGATTGTGCCATTGTTTTTGATGCCATCAGGGGCTTGGATCCTAGTGATAAGACCCTCATTGATGCTGGCTTCACCTATCCTGGTAAAGTGAATCTTTCAGACCTGCGTATCGGATATTTCAAAAGTGCTTTTGATAGTGAATACGGGGTATCCAGGTTTGACAAACAGACCCTTCGGGTACTGAAAAAACTTGGGGCCGATCTGATCCCGGTGGAACTGGACAGTGATGAGCTCCCCTACTATGCCATGTCAATCATCCTGGAAGCCGAAGCTGCGGCTGCATTTGACGAACTTACCCGTTCCAACCGCGACACCATACTGATAAGGCAACACCGCTATGCATGGCCCAACCTTTTCCGTACTGCCAGGTATATTACAGCTGTGGAGTATATCCAGGCCAACCGGATCAGGCACGATCTGATTGAAGATTACAACAACAGACTTAAAGAATTCGATGTGGTGGTAATCCCTTCCTACCAGGGAGGTAACCATCTGCTGGCCAGCAATCTTACCGGCCACCCGGTGGTGGTGGTTCCCAACGGCTTTAAGGATTCCGGCTCACCCACCAGTATATCCTTTCTCGGCAATCTTTTTGACGAGGCAAGCATCCTGGCTGTGGCAGCAGCCTACCAGGAAGCT
>Ga0233437_1007596_pt1 | contig 10423 bp, 11 predicted proteins | sample SI_122_August201_FD_182714 | JGI IMG/M metagenome (GOLD analysis project Ga0233437, IMG submission 182714) | Seawater microbial communities from Saanich Inlet, British Columbia, Canada - SI_122_August2016_200_MG | ecosystem: Environmental > Aquatic > Marine > Inlet | place: Canada: British... | reverse complement strand
CTGAAGAATACAGTAACTGCAGTCGAGGGGGCAATTGGTGGCCACATTGAGAATTTGATACCCGCAACAGATGTATTCCTTTGTCCCCGGGCAGGGTTTTAGAAATTCGCCCTTATAGGCAAGCAGGTGCAGCGTATCTTTTCCCATATCACCGGAAAGGTTTTCCGCTGAAGGATTTTCGTAAGATTTGTGGGGAACCCGTGCCAGGATTCTTCTGCTCATGGGGTTTCTATTGAGGCCTTCCTCCACCATGGCCTTTTTGATATGAAAATTGGCCATTAAATACCCTTGTTCCAGGGATCCTCAAAATTTGGCAGCCCGTCTTTTTTTTGAACAGCCAGGAGTTTTTCCAACAGGTCTTTTCCATCTTTAAATGAAATCTCCAGTTTGTAATGTGGGCCTTCAAAAAAAGGAGGGGGTGTTATGTGGGTCCCCGGGGGAAGTTTGAGCTTCTCCACCATGCGCTTAAAACCCTTCTCAGCCTTCACCAGACGCGGCACCCGGCGGGTGCGCAGAAGCCCGATGAGCGATTTGGCCTTTTGCGGATTGTTCAGGTGTTCGCTATCGCGAATTTCAATCAATGGGGATTCATCCAGTAATTCCAGGACGGGGATTCTTTCAATATGCGCTAAATCGTTAACACATTCGATAAATTGCGCCTGCTGGTTCCGGCTGAATTTGATGACGGAAAAATAACGGCAGAACCGCTGTCGAGCAGTTGGATCCATTTCCAGCAACAGCTTTGCGCCCTTCATTGACAGATCCCCACCGGCAAGCAGATCTTTGGTGCGCTTTTCGAAATCTGTTTCAATCTTCGCAAAAAGGCGCAGGGTCTCGGCATGTGAAGGGAGATTAAACAGAGGCATGAAGGATTTAAGCACCGCTTCAGGGGGAAACAGTTCCACCAGGCGCGTAAGCGCCATGGCTGTTTCCACGGGGTTGAACGCCCTGACCGTCAGGTTGTCATAAAGGTTCAGCAGCAGACGCTCACGAGACGATACATCATCGGGCAATATGCGGCATGGAAACGGTTCCACATGTAACGATTGCAGGGCTTTTATCCTTCGAAAGCCGGCTACCACGCCAAACTCGTCCCGGCGCCCCCCCTCCCCTTTTCGGGTCAGAATCGGCAAATTGACCAGACCAATTCTGTGGATCGAATCCGCCAGGGGTTTCGTGTCAAACCCGTAGCTCATGCAGCAGGGACCCGGTGAATCATCGATTTGATTCAGATTGACCGGTTGTGGCAATACATCGATTATGTTGAGTCTGTCCATGGAAAATTCCTGTATCATCCGGTGCGCTTGAGAGCAAACATGGCCCACACTGCGCTAATCTCTCGACAACGCAACAAACGAGCTATGAGAAAATACACAACAATGCCGATTAAAACAAGGGTTGAAAGGGACAGTATTTTTTCCAAAAGCGCATCGGTGGCGGTTGTGTAAAACCATTTGTCGTGGCAGATAAAAACAATTGCCCCCATTGCCAGGGTGGCCACAACGGATTTAAAAACGGATTTAAGCATCGGTCCGGCATGGATGAATAATCCTTTTTTCCGAAGAAAAAGAGCCAGCAGCCCGAATTGAACAGCGGAAGCAACAGACAATGCCAGGGCAAGCCCGGCGTGTTTCATGGGACCCATCAGCACAAGGCTCGAAATAACATTGACACCCAACGAAATGATGGCAACCTTCACCGGTGTTTTCGTGTCCTGAAGGGCATAAAATGCGGCAATCAGTACCCGCATGCCGGAAAACGCCCAAAGACCAACGGTGTAACAAATTAGGGCATCCGTTGTCATGGCCGAAGAATCAGCGCCAAAGGCACCCCTTTCGAACAGCAGCACCACAATGGGCTTTCCCAGTATGAGCAGGCCGGCGGTTGCCGGCAGCACAATAAAAAATACAAGACTCAAGCCATGGTCCAGCGTTTTTTGGAACCGCGCATGGTCCTTCCGAGCGGCGTCACCGGACAGAGATGGGAGAGCGGCCGTGGCAATGGCAATGGCAAAAATGCCCAAGGGAAACTGAACCAGTCGGTCGGCGTAATATAGCCACGAAACGCTACCTTCCTTTAAAAATGATGCCAACAGCGTTCCCACAAACTGATTGAATTGATACACCGCCGAACCGAACACGGCAGGCAGCATGAGCCAGCCGATGCGTTTGACCGCCGGATGAAATGGTTTCCATTTTGGAAAAAGCCTCAATCCCGCCCCATACACCCAGGGGATCTGCAGCGCCACCTGCAAAACGCCACCCAGGATAACCCCCATGGCAACCCCAACGATGGGTTCATCACAGTGGGGAGAAATGAAACAGGCAGCGCCGATGATGCCCACATTAAGTAAAATGGGCGCGGCAGCAGGCGCGGCAAAATGGCGCAGGGAATTGAGCACCCCCATAAAAAAAGCCACCAACCCGATAAAAAAAATGTATGGGAAAGTGATGCGGGTGAGGAGAACCGTCAGATCATACTTAACGCCCGAACTTCCGAAACCAAAGGCTTGAACTTTTACGATGAGGGGGGCAAAGAGAACGCCCAGGACTGTTACGACGGCCAGGATCAGGGAGAGTATTGTGAACACAATTCTGGCCAGATCAAAAGCATCCTCCTTGCTTTTGAGTGTTAAATATTCCGTAAAAACCGGGATGAATGCAATGGTAAGCGACCCTTCGGCAAAAAGACGTCGCAGCAGATTTGGAATGCGAAGGGCCACAAAAAAAGCATCCGCTGCCATGCCGGAGCCAAAAAGCGTGGCCATCACCATATCACGAACAAGCCCCAGGATTCGGCTCATCAGCGTGAAAAATGCAATGACGCCTGCGGCGCCGCTGAGTGTTTTTATCTGCAACTTATGCGATTGAGCTGCCAAAAGATCCAAATTTTCGGGACAAGAGGATCATCATCGATCACGAGGATGTTGTATTTGAGTTTTTCATTTTCCTCTTACCTCTGCGTTATATTGTTCAGATGATAAAATAAATTTTTCAGCAGCAACCGCCAAAAGCTCTGAACGTTTCATTCCGTGCCTTCCGCGGTATTCATCTACATTTTTCAAAAGAGATTCCGGAAACATCACATTGAAACGTTTTTTGGGTTCTCGTAATCTTCCCGCTTTTGGCGCAGGTATTGGCTTACCGTGTTTCTTTGCTGCCTCAATCCACAATTCCATAGCTGTTTCAATTTCTTTCAGAGCCACTTCCGGGGTTTCACCAAAAGCAGAACATCCCTTCAGTTCTTCGACTTCGGCGATATAGTCTCCATCCCCTTCTGGATCGGGAAAGATCTTTACTGTATATTCCATAATCATTCTCCATCTATTATTCTAATCACGGGGTTGGAGAGGGAAATACCTGGCATTTTGTATCCAACGAGTACAGAGGAAGTCCAACGAATCGTGAAGATTGCAGACCTATAGCGGACACACCCTGGTACCAACTGCCGGTCCTGTCCCGGTCTCTTTATGAATTCGAGGAATTCGTCAAAAACATGTTTATGCGCCCGAGACCCATCTTGCAAGATTTTGTCTTACTCTAATGAGTCGATCATCATATTCTTAGCTTCTTTAAAGCTGACTGAAGGAGCATTTTGTTCTTCCTTTTTTGCCTCACGCAGAAAACGAAGGTCATCATAACATGCAAGCTCTTCCTGTAGTTTTAAAAAGTCTTCATACGGAAGAATTGCAAATTCCTTTTTCCCGTTTTTTTCGAGTATTTGTGAGTTTATTGAAATCATGATCTCCCTCCGCTATTTATAGACATCTTTACGATGACGAATCCTATAAATGGTTAATTGTTCTTCCTCAATTTCAAAAAGAATTCTGTAATCGCCGACTCTTAGCCGATACTCTGGTGTGAAATTTGTTAAACGTTTTACATCTCCTTTTAACCCTCCTGACATATTTTCAATGTGCTCAAAGATGTGTGCCAGTTCAAATTTGGAGATTTTTCTGCAATCCTTCAAAGCTCTTGGTTTAAATTCAATTCTATATTTCATTTATTTGCCCATAACTGAAATTGAAAATTTTGATAGAGAGCAACAGGATATATGGATTATCAAAAAGATGTAAAATAATATCATCTTTTAGGATCCTAATTGGTTAGCCTAAGCTCCACTAACAGGGCTCTGTCATACACTTGCTTTCATACACTCTCTCAAGAAACCCAACGCCCCTAATTATGTAACTCGATTCATTGAGGTTTATACCATCCTCTTAAAAAGTCTGTGTGGGTCCGTGTGGGTCTGCCTGTCGAAGATGCCGCTAAGCGGTGCCCCATGAAATGCCCTTTTCTTTTCTATTTCATTGGGGTGGTTAATTCGTCATTTCCTGACAGCAACGAAATATGCCTGCTTGTTGTATGGGTTGTCTGATTTGAAAAGGACCTTGCTGAATCCGATTTCGTTTATGAGCAGATCAGACAGGTGTTCCGAATCGTAAAACGTGGCGATCTTCATCAGTTCCTTGTTGGCGTCACATATCTTTTTCAGGTGATGGACGTTGGGTCCGTCATAACTCCCGTTCATTATGTCCTGAATGACACCGGGTTTTGCTACCCCCCCCCGTAATTTCTTGGATCATCTGACCATAGGGTTCCTGGATTTTGGTGGTAATGGTTCTGGTCGTAGCGACAATCGTCTCGGATCCGTCGTCATTCATAACAAAACCACCGTAAGGGATTGCATACGGATCAAATTTGTCGATGTCCAGCCGCCGCTCATTTTCTTGCTGAAGGTAATTCATGAAATCAAAAACAGAATACCGGAGTTGGAAATACTGGAGGAGCTGGTCTTTATCCGTAATCTGTTTAAAAACAAAGGTATCGGAGAGTTCTCGTTTTTTTGGTTTTTCCTTGCTGAAAATTACGCCAACCAGATCAACGAGATGGGGTTTGATGAGGGCATGCGTGACAGGTTTTGATACATATCTGTAAACGCCGTTTTCTCTGGAATTGATGACGGAAACATCCGTGGCGTACCCTGTAACAAGAAGAGCACCTATTTTTCTACCGGCATACGCCCACCGCATTCTGCCGACAAATTCAGATCCGCGCTCCCCGGGCATTCGTTCGTCAACGTGGAGAAGCTGCACAAGTTTCGGGTTTTTCTTGAAGTTTTTCTGAAGAATTTTATCAGCTTCATTTGTGTTTTTTGCCTCCGAAACAGATCCGGAAGCCTCTTTCCCAAGAATGCCATCAAAATCCCCCAGAAAAATCATATCCTTGTACATTAAAGCAGTGTCCTTAAGGACAAGAGGGTCATCGTCAATTACGAGGATGTTGTATTTGATAGTCTCGTTGCGCATGGTTATTATCCCTCAATCTCCCTCAGGACGTTTATTCCTCATTCAGCCGTCTTTTGACAACCACCAGGTGTGTCGGGCAATCCAGGATGTACACCACCTTCAGTTCAACGCCCAAACCACTTAACAGCCCTGAATCGGACATCAGCTCCTTCCATTCCTGGAAATTCATGCCAGCCTGAATGGAGTTAAGATAAATCTCCTTCTGAAGCCCTTCAGGATAAACCGTACCGAATTTGGCTGCATATTCGGTCCGTTTTTCTTCGTTTTCAGGCCTGCAAACGTCCTTTATGAAAATTGCACCGTCGTCTTTCGTAACCCTCTGAATCTCTTTCAACACCTCCAGCATCTTCGTTTTATCCGGAAGGTGATGAAACAGGTGATTGCAGACCACCAAATCAAAATACCCATCGTGATATGGCAATCTGGCCACGTCGCCAACATCGTAATTTATCAGGCCGCCTATGCCTTCTCTTTGGTTTAGCTCTTTTGCCTTACGGATCATGGTTTCAGACAAATCTACGCCATAGACCTCATATGACTTATTCTCTTTAAAGAGCATTGACGCAATTGTTCCTTCGCCGCAACCAACATCAAGGACCTTTCCTTCAGTTACACCAAGATTGACTGCTTCTTTTATAAAGGGTTTGTTGATTACAATGTGATGGGTCAGGCCCGCAACCATTTGTTCATACTCCATCACTTCAACATGTTCAGCCATGGCTTCTTCAGGTTCCAGAATACGTTCCGAAGGTTTCTTGCTGTAAGCGTATGTGATCGGAGGAACCGCTTCAAACCGCGGATGAAAGCGGTTGGACCTGGCAATGCTTCTGCTGTAATCATTAACCGTTCTATAGTTATCCACCAGATATGGATAATATGTTGAAAAAATAGCGTAATCGCTTCTCGCCTTGAAATCAACCAAGCCCCACTTGCCAAGCATTCCGCTTGCTCTGGCGCTCAGGCAATGTTCGTCAGTGAGGTTGATAGCGTAGCCTGCCTCATACAAGCGTTTACCCATGGTGGAAGTCAGTTCAACCATTTCTTTCCAGGGTTTCCCGTTCAAGTGAACGGGAACATCAGGCCAGGTCTTCGGATCCTTGGCAAGTTCATAATTGTACCTGAGCCATACCTGCAAAAAATCGTCCGGGACTTCAAAACCGAATTTGTCCTTTTCCGTTAGCCATCGAGACCCGGGAAGCGGGCATGAAGGTGTTATGAGAACTGAATCTGCCTTGCATCCTCTATCCTCAAGTCTACGCAGAAAATCTATATTGTCTTCCAGAAGCACTTCCTGTGTCACGGTTGAATCCGGGAGCAAAGGCGCGGGATAGATGAAACTGAGGCCGACATCAACGTGACGGCTCATTTTTTTTGCGGATTCTTTCAGGGCAAGAACCGTGTAGAACATGTCATCGACGGCATTACCTTTTTCCATTGCATGGTCCAGGACCTCCTGATTGGCGGCTTCAACACCCAAGAAGATAGCCTTCAAACCTGCTTCAATCATGGCCTCGTACCGTTCAATCAGTTTCCCGTATCTCGCTTCTGCGTTGTTTTCCGCCCTGGTAAACATGGAAAATTCGAGGTTTATCCCTTCTTCCAGAATTCTCCTGGCGATTTTTGCGCCTTTAGCAGAAGAAGTGGCAGAGCTGGACAATCTGAAAAGCCCCACATCCTGGCAGATGAGCTCCCGAATTTGTGCAATCAGATGATCTATCTTTTGCGTTCTGTAACCCCCCATGGCGTTATCATGACCGCAGAGCGCACACCCTTTTCTGTAGTAACAACCCAATTCGTCCTCAACCACGGCAATGTTTACTTTTCCAGGGGAAAAATCATATTTCGGCATCGGTTTTTCTGTCATGGGCATGAGGTTCTTGTCTGATTTCTTGATTTGTCCATTGTCCCGATAGATCAAGTTGGGGATTCCGCCCTTTCTTGCTTCTTCAACAATCACTTCCATGATGGCATTTTTCTTGAGACCGGACTCTTTGCTTTTCCTGATCAATTCAGATACCTGGACCAGCGTCTTTTCGCCTTCCAGATAAACGGCGAGATCAATTTCATTGCCCACCAAGGCTTCTTCGTGGAAATTGTTTATCTGGGGGCCGCCTGCAATGATAAAGGTTTCAGGAGAAGCCGTTTTTAATTTTTCAGCGAATCTTTCCGTGCAGGTAAACCGTTTCCCCAGCCACGTCTTCATCCCCACAATATCGATTTTTTCTTGAATGACCTTCTCAACTAATTCATCAAGATATCTCTCCATTTTTTCTTCAGTAACCGCGGAAAGGACCTCTTGGAGGTCATCCCATTTTTTCTTGAGTTCAGTCTTTTCTGAATCGGGGATGGTGGGTGTGAAAACATCCGGCGCCAGGTTGTTGAGCAGAATTGACAGTTCCGTTGAAGTGTATCCAAAGCGATCCTTTTGATCCGGCAGGTCAGTTTTCACGAAGTTGTCCATGAAATCGATGTCTGCCGGGTCTTCAACAACCACAAGTATTCCGTTATCCTCACAGGCGGCCTTAAGCAAAGCCAGACCATTATCCAGGAAGCCGTCACTTGTTGAATAGACTTTGCCCAACGTTGAGTTCCACAGCAAAACTTTTGTCATCTTGTCACCTATCATACAGAGTACCCTTTTAATGGGCATCCATCGCTTTGATCAGCTTCATAGCCTTCTTGCTCAGCATAGCAATCACCATTGGGGCAGAAGCAGAGATATCTGTCTTTAGAGAGTTTCCCAAGAAACTGGCTATGCACTTGTCGTTGCACTTCTGGAGGCAAATCCTTTTTCACATCCTGAACCATTGCAACTGTTATATTCTGGACCTTGTTTTCCAAAAAGATATCCATATCCGGCAGGCGCCGCCAACCATATTTGGCATACATGGCTTCATGCCTCAAATCGCACTGGCCAAATATAACGCTGATTCCATTGATCAGAGAATGTGTAATCGCCAAAAGAATTGCTGATTTTGAAAGCCCATACCCTCTGTAGTCAGGGTGATCAATAATCCTGCTGTATTCCCCGTAGCGCGCACCCTGTTTTCTGTAATTCCTCAATACATGCTCAATATCCAAAGCCTCGGCAACCAAGAAATCAGCCCGTCTTTTTATCTCAACAAAACTACCGAGAGAATCAACTACACCCGTGTTAATGGATCTATCGATCAATGATATGGGAATTCGCCCCCCCGAGATTTCTTGGATCATCTGATTATAGGGTTCCTGGACCTCGGTGGTAATGGTACGGATCGTGGCCACAATGGTTTCTGAGCTATCCCCGTTTACGACAAACCCACCGTAAGGAATCGAATACGGATCGAATTTGTCTATGTCCAGCCTTCGTTCATTCTTTTGTTGAAGATAGTTCATGAAATCAAAAACAGAATATCTCAGCTGAAAATATTGGCGCAACTGCTCTTTATCCGTGATCTGTTTGAAAACAAAGGTGTCGGTAATTTCCCTTCTTTTGGGTTTCTCTTTGCTGAAAATGACTTTTACGAGATCATCGAGGTGCGGCTTTATAATTCCTGGCGTGACAGGCTTTGAGACGTATCTGTAAACCCCTTTTTCTCTTGAGTTGATAACCGAAACGTCCGTTGCATATCCTGTAACAAGAAGCGCACCGATCCTTCTGCCGGCATAAGCCCACCGCATCCTGTCAACAAACTCAGAACCCCGCTCATCAGGCATTCGTTCATCAACGTGGAGAAGCTGCACAAGTTTGGGGTCTTTCTCGAAGTTTCCCCGAAGGGCCCTTTCAGCTTCCTTTGTGTTCTTTGCTGCCGAAACTGAACCTGAAGCCCCCTTCCCCAGAATATCATCAAAATCCCCAAGAAAAATCATGTCCTTATACATCAAGACGGCGTCCTCAAGGACAAGAGGATCATCATCTATCACGAGGATATTGTATTTGAGGTTTTCGGTAGTCATTGTTGAAATTCCTTTTCTTTTATTGGCCACGGACTCACACAGACAGACACGGACAAAAAAACATGAACCGTTTCATTTCGGAAAAAAGAAGCATCTGTCCCATTTTCCGTAATGGGTTGTGTCACTTCACTAGAAGATTTTCCATCTTCGTAATGAAACCAGCGCCCTGGTCGAGAAATATCCTGACCTCTTCGGCCTCGAAGACCCGGAGCGGCTGGTAATCGCCTTCGTGGCGACTGTCGAAAATTTTGTTGTAGAACTTACCCCAGATTGGTTCAACAATACCCGTCTTTATGAGGTCTTTATGGAGCGCGGCCTTCACCCCCGTGTGCTTCTTGAAAGAGCGCCCCTCCTTTAATAAAACCGCTGTCAAGGCATAGAAGCAGGCATAATACAGATTCCTCACTGCCGTTGTATTTCTATCTGAATCGTATTCGCTCTGGGCCGCTTCCATGGACTCATGAGCTTTTTCCACCCAGTATCTGATGAGTGCAATCTTATGGGAATTTTCTATGGGACCTTTCTCTGTCATGGAATCATGACCCCTTCCTTGTCGATTTCCCCGTGGATCGGGAGAACAGTGCAAATTCCCTCATGCCAATCGTAAATCGTATTCACCACAATGCTGATCAGGACGCCGTGTCTCATTTCCACATCAAAAAGAGCTTCAATGATTGCATGTCGCTCCTTCCAATGAAGAGGTTCCGTCGTCAATAAAAGCAGATCAATGTCCGATTCCTCACGGCTATCTCCACGGGCCTTTGAGCCAAAAAGGATGACCTCCTTCACCAAAAATTTTTCCTTAAGCATCCTTGTAGCTTCCCGTATGGCCTTGTTTTCATTGTTGTTCAAAGACAGGTCATCAACAGTTTTCATGTTATTCCTCGATTCTTATTTAGCCACGGACTCACACAGACACGGACAAAACTGAATGAGTGAAGATACTGAAGAACAAATCGGTTTATTCTTTTTCAAGCCCAATGTCTGTGTGTGTCCGTGTGGGTCTGTGGCTAAATCATTCCTTTTCAAGATCCAGTTCCACCACCAATTCTGTGGTGTACCCAGCCAGTTCCGATTCCCGGCAATATATCTTTCCGTAGTCCAGTTCATCAAGGATGAATCTTGCGGTGTAAAGCCCGAGGCCAGTCCCTGATTCCTTGGTAGAGTATTTCTTCTCAA
>Ga0233437_1007595_pt1 | contig 10424 bp, 11 predicted proteins | sample SI_122_August201_FD_182714 | JGI IMG/M metagenome (GOLD analysis project Ga0233437, IMG submission 182714) | Seawater microbial communities from Saanich Inlet, British Columbia, Canada - SI_122_August2016_200_MG | ecosystem: Environmental > Aquatic > Marine > Inlet | place: Canada: British... | reverse complement strand
GCAATTCAGAAAAATGTTGCCATTTTTCAACTTTGAACAAGTTCAAAGCATCGTCCTCGCTATTCGATGTCTTTTCTTTAGCTCTGCTTCCCCGTAAGGGACGTCCCCCTGCAACGAGCATGATGGATTACTCAATGTGCTGCGGTATTGATGCTTGGTAGGGTTTCATATTAGCCATTAAGACTTCAATCACTATATACTATAGTGTAAATAGTGTGAAATATATACATTATTGAATAAAACTAAATAGAAACCTGAATATTACGTATTACATAGGGGAAATCCCGAGGCAAAAAAAAATGATATCAGCTCCATCAAAAACTAGTGACACTGCAAACGTTGGGACAATAGTAAGTGAAGCAATACGCGATTACCATCCTGGAACCGATAGACAGGTTGCTGCACGCAATCTTTTATCATACGGAATGTGTGGATACGCTGTTCATATAGGCGAAATGTCATTGGGATTCTGTGATCATCAAAACGTTTCACAAAATCCTGGACAGGTTCCAAGAAGTGATGTACCAAAACTAATTAGAACAGCCATGAAAGTTGCACAAGCCCAGGGACGTGCTGATTATGCTGCAAAACTTAAACCATATGCACGAAGGGACGTGGCGTGCTTTAATCCTGGCAAATTCACTGCAGTTAAAAACTAGAGCATAATTCTTTGCTCTTTTATTGCCTCCTCGAGTTACTCTTAAAAGAATTAGAATTCTTCACCCTCATCCCCGGCTAATATGAAACCCTCTCACTTCATTCGCCAGCATCGTCCTCACTAATTACTATTTTACACACTGGCTCTGTTTTCCCGTAGGGAGCGTCCCCTAGCAACGAGCACGATACATTTATCGACGTGCTGCGGTATTGATGCTGGTTAGATTTCATATTAGCCTCATCCCCACAATATTTAAATACTTTCCAGAAACAAAAATGATATGTCAATATTTGATTCCGTGCTAAAAGAATCTGAAAGTCTTTTCAAGAATGAACTTGCACTCTCTTACGAATTCATTCCTAAAATGATTCCTTTTAGGGAGAGTCAACAACGGATTATTGCGTCGTGCATTGCTCCTCTTTTCCAAAACAGAAATGGAAGAAACCTAATAATATATGGTCCTCCTGGTGTTGGGAAAACTGTTGCTACAAGACATGTATTGATGGAACTTGAAGAAAAAACGGATGAGATATTCCCAATATACATAAATTGCTGGCAAAGAAACACTTCTTTTAAGATTATGCTTGATATATGTCAGCAGATTGGATATAGCTTTACGCATAACAAGAAAACTGATGAATTATTCTCTATAATACGAACTAAACTAAACAAGATGTCTACTGTTTTTGTCTTCGACGAAATTGATAAAGCAGAAGATAAGGATTTCTTATATTGGATACTGTCTGATATATTACAAAAATCTGTTATTCTTCTTACTAATTATAAAAGCGTCATAACTGACATGGATATGCGAATAAAAAGCAGGCTTACACCTGAAACGGTTGAATTTCTTCCTTACAATAAAGAAGAAACCGTCGGTATCCTTGACAAACGACGTGAACTTGCATTCCATGATGGTGTATGGAAGAAAAATGCGTTTCAAAAGGTTGCTGATAAAACAAATGAGATAAGAGACATCAGAAGTGGACTTTATCTATTGAAAGAGTCTGGCCTTGCTGGAGAGGAGCGTGCATCTAAATTAATTGAGGGTAAAGATGTAAATAGTGCTATCCGAAAGCTTGAGGAGTTTAAGATAAAAAATTCAAATGAGCTTGAAGATGATATCAAATCTATTCTTGCTTTAATAAAATCCAAAGCATCTGGTAAAATCGGTGACTTGTATAAAGAATACCAAAAACAGGGTGGAACTGCTTCCTATAAGACGTTCCAAAGGAAAATAAACAAACTAACAGAAGGAAAATTCATAACCGCAAAACGCATCACTGGTGGTGCTGAAGGCAATACTACTATGATATCATATAATACTGCTACAAAAACGCTTGATGAATTCTAAATCTCAATAAAAGATATATTTTTATAGAACCACTTATAACATTCTCTTAATGACGGTTATGGGAGCAATAGCAAGTGGTGTTGGAAAGTTACTTATAGGAGCTACAAGTGAGGGCAGACAACAAACACGTCGTGCTAAATTAGTAGACAAACAAACAAATGAATATGTTCTAAACGTTACAAAGGCCATTGATTTTGCAAAACATGCACGGGAAACTATGTATCTTATACCAAAAGACCCTAAAGCATCTCAAGATCTTAGTAATGCATACGTTGTAAATGCTGAATACGTCAATAAACTAGCTCTTCACATTCAAGCTCTTCTTGCAACGTTTTCAGACACGAATGCTGTAGGAGCACTTAAAGAGAATGGTATAATGCCAAAAACACTTAATGAGGTTCAAGAACATGAGTTTCTTAGAACTAGTATAGGCGTTGTTATAGAAGATATGTCATTTTTAGCGTCACAGTTCAAGACAAAGGATATAACGGCTACTAAAGAAAGAATTCTTCAATCTATTCCTAGGGTTATTGGGGTATTTGATAAACTGAAAATAACCATAAGAACATATGTTATATGATTCTGCTTTATATTAACCATAGTTAACTTTATATATTCAGTGATGTGCATTTTATTATTCAGCAGTGGGGTGAATATAAATAATGGCAAAGAAACATACGAAGAGAAGCACTTCTCATCATGCTACAAAGAAAAAACCAAGCAAAAATAACAACAATATACTTACAATAATATTAGCTGTTGTGATTATTGGACTTATCGCATATATAGCGGCAGACAAGATAGACTTAGGTCCTGCAAAGACTAATACTACAACAACTACAACGACAACAATCACTGATCCTATAATCATTGAGGAATTCTCTGATTTTGAATGTCCTTTCTGCTCGCGTGCTATTCCAACCGTGGAAAAGCTAAAAGAGAAATATGGTGACCAAATAAAGATTGAATTCAAACAATTTCCTCTTAATTTCCATGCAAGCGCACAGAAAGCAGCAGAAGCTTCTGAGTGTGCACGAGATCAAGAGAAATTCTGGGAATACCATGATAAACTATTCGATAACCAAAAGGCACTAGGTATTGCTGACTTAAAGAAATACGCAGCTGACCTTGGACTTGATACAGCGACTTTTAACACCTGTCTTGACGGTGGAGCAAAAGCTGCTAAGGTTGCTAGCGATATAGAAGAAGGACGTAGCAAAGGCGTTTCTGGTACACCTACTTTCATTATCGAAGGAAAGAAACTTGTTGGTGCTCAGCCTATATCTGAATTTGATAAGATTCTAAAAGTTGCTTTAGGAGATGGTAGCGATACACCAGCTAAACCAGCTGCTGATATCGGACTTACTGTAATAAACGACCCTAGTTGTAAACTTTGCGATTCTGCAAGGATTATTCAGGTCATACAGGAACAGCTATTCCCAACAACAAAAGTAACGGAACTTAACATCGACGACCCAAAAGCTCAGGCTTTACTGACAGCAACCGGGATCCAAGCAGTTCCTGCTTTCATATTCGGCTCTGAGCTTGCTGATGATGATAACTTCGGTGAGATTGAACAGGTTGTACAGAAAACAGGAGATAAGTACTTTATAGTACCTGCAGCACTTGGTACGGTTAAACTACTAAAAGATATCTCAATTGAAGGACGACCTGCACTTGGTGACGTAAATGCGCCTATCACAATGGCTATCTATGATGACTTTGAGTGTCCGTTCTGTGCTAAATTCGAAACTGAAACGTTTGGATTGCTAAAGGAAAACTACATAGATACTGGTAAAGTATACTTTGTATACAAGCATTTCCCACTTAGCTTCCATCAAAATGCACAGAAAGCTGCTGAAGCTTCTGAATGTGCATTTGAACAAGGAAAGTTTTGGGCTATGCATGATTTGATATTTGAGAACCAGAAAGCTCTAAGTATCGATAATTTTAAACAATGGGCATCAGATATCGAGCTTGATACTGCACAATTTGACACATGTTTAACGAGTGGAAAGTATGCAGCACAGGTTCAAAAAGATATGACTGAAGGACAAAGTGATGGTATAAGCGGAACACCTGGATTCATCATTAATGGTGTTGTCGTAAGTGGTGCATTACCATACGATGTCTTCTCACAGATGCTTGATGAAATATTGGGCTAAATGCCCTTTTTTTTCTTATTTCATAACTCACTACATAAATGTTTATAAAACACGTTTCTTAACATAGTATAGGGTAAATATATGATTCCTCTAAGCACAAAAAAAACTCTCCAAATACATAAAGAGAGGATTGAAAACGACAAGAACAATTGTACTCTCTGTCATCATTGTCTTGAAATATGTCCAGCAAGCCTTAGTGATGTTGTGAACATGAATGAATTTCTATTTGTACTTGACTCAAAAAACGAACCAAGAGGTCCACTTAAACGTTTTATATTAAACTGTTCTCAGTGTGGATTATGTAGCGATGCTTGTCCGCGTGGAAATAGATTTGATATGATGGTGCGTGAACTAAAGGGTAGAATAAGAGAAAAACCTGCAAGTTACATAGCGGGAACTGCGCTAAAAAAACAAAAACTTACTTTTTCAGAAAACTTTCAATGTAAAGCGAAATATTTTGCAAATAAAAAACAATTAAAAGAGCTTATGAAGTATCTTGATAAGATTCCACCAAGAACAAAAATACTTTTTTACGCTGGAGAACACATACTTCTACCTACATCTCACGCTCAATGGGAGCTTGTAAAGCAATATGCTCCTGACGCGCAAATAATGGGCGGATTAAAGCTTGCCTCTGGATATGACTTTCTTGTGCAAGGTGACATAAAAAGAGCATCTCATCAATTTGATGTGCTTGCTAGTGCACTTAAACGTGTCGATCCTAAAATTGTAATTGTTCCAAGTGTTGCAGCATTTCATGCAATGTCTGAGGTGGCGTATATGCATCATAAACCGTTTAAGATTATGACGCTTACAGAATGGATACAAAAGCAAGACATACCATTTGGAAAACTTCCTCCAATTGCTATATATCACAATCCTATGATGATGAAAATGTGCGGTATGAATCTGGGTGAATTATTTGTAAAATCAACACGTGTTACTGATGTTGATAAAAATGGGAATTGTCCTACGATGGAATACAATTATGATGAGGATAATCATAATCTTACGCTTAGACATAATATTATCGCACAAGCAAAAGAAAACGGAGAATGTCTTGTGGTTGATTGTGCTTATACTGCCGAGATATTAAAGCAGGCTGTAACAAAAGAAAATAAAATACGAATTTATGATGTTGCATCATTCATAAAAAAACATGTGGGTGATTCTAATGACTAAGTATGTCATTATAGGTAACGGCGTCTCTGCTTTACTTGCAGCGAAGGCTATTGCCTCAATTGATTATGCAACTCCAATAAAAATCATATCTACAAACAATCATAAAACTATAAGCAAACCTGCATTGTCTTATCTATTGAAAAATAAGCTTACGTTATCACAGTTACAGCGTTTGCCTGATGACTTCTATGTACAAACAAATCTTGATATGATAAACAAGAAAGTGCAAAGAATTGATCCAATAAACAAGCAAGTAGTCTTCACAGATAATAAAAAGCAAGCTTATGATAAACTTTTACTTGCTCAAGGAAGCGAGCCTGTTATTCCTGATTGTGGTGGCCTAGAAAAAGATAACATAATTACCTGTCATACTCTAAGTGATGTACAAAAAATAAAAGAATCTCTTCAGAAAATAACAAAAGCTGTTGTAATCGGAGCAGGACCTACTGGTTTGGAGATTGCAAGCGTACTTGCTGAAAAGAAAATTGATGTTGTTATAATAGAGAAATCTAATTATATTTTAAACAGTATTATTCCACTTGAATATATGGATATCATAATATCTCAATACAGAAAAAAAGGTGTGAGATTTATACTTAAGGATGAAGTCAAACATTGTGGCGGTGTGGATAATAAAGCAACGTATGTTGAAACCGAAAAAGGTGCACGCTTTGAAGCACAACTTATAATACTATGTTGTGGTGTGAATCCAAAAATTGATATCATTGAAAAAACCAAGATAAGAAGACATCGGGGTATACTTGTAGATAACACCATGAAGACCACCGTAAAAGACATATGGTCTGCAGGGTCGGTTACTGAACTTGAGAATGAATACACAAATACACGTGCTGTTTTGCCATACTGGAATGTATGTTCCCAAATGGGAACGGTTGCAGGGTATAATATGGCTGGAAAGCATAAAGTACTTGAGCTTGGAAATAATTTATTTTCATGTGAGTTGGCGGACAAACAATTCCATCTTGTAGGTACTATTGAATGTGATGATACAAGAAACAAGTGTTCTGTAATTGAAGACATAAATCGACTGGAGGGTCGCTTTTTACGGTTTGTATTTAATGATAACATGCTTGTTGGTGCTTGCTGGTATGGCAGAGGCCCAAACCCATTTACGTTAAAGCAACTTATAGATTCTGAAACTATTATTGAAGCATCAAAAAAAGAACTGCTTTCGAAGACTTTTAATTGGGAGCATTTACTGAAGGTATGAAAATGATTATTGAAATAGGTACTATATTGCTTGTCTTGTTAGTTGCACTAATAGTAATGGCACTTCCTTTGTATGTTTCTGCAAAAGTGCTTGGTGGAAGAATAACTTTTCTTAAAGCGATATTCGTAAGCGTTGGTTCTGGAGTTATAGTTGCATTGATTCAAAATTATTATGCTATATGGGGCGGAGTACTGGCTTTTCTAGTGCTTATTTTAATATACAAATATGCCTTTCGTCTCGGATGGCTTAGAGCTTTATTTGTTTGGTTATTACAGGGCGCAGTAGCTATAATTCTTGTAATGATTGGAATGTCATTAGGGTTTATTCTTTAGAATATGGAAATCTCATAAATTTATTACATTCTTGACATGTGTATACTACGTGCTCACCCTGTGTTCTGACTCTACAATTTTTTCCAGGGATTAGATATGAATAACAATGTTTACAGAAACGTCTTTTGTGTTCTCTTGGAAGACGCATACGATGTTTCATAGCTAAGTTTCTTGCTTTTCTAATTAGATCTGTGCCTTTAGCTATATCTTTTTGTGCTAAAGCTTCAACGAATAATTCATTTACTTTTATTCTGGCTTCTCTTTTTAATCTTGTTTTGTTTTTAGCCATGAAGATAAGTGTATGAGAAATGGTTTTTAAGTGTTCCTAAAGTTTATTCGATGAGAAGGAGATGCTTTATTATTCTAATTTCTTTGCTATAATTCCTTTCTCACTGTTTCTTATTATGCAAGCTAAGCTTACAACTTTTCCTTTATCCCCTGCTGCTCCATTCACAGCAACATGTGTGTAGAAAAAACCTAGTTCTCCTTTTGGTCGTTTGATATGGGCGAGTCCTACGAATTGCTTTGAATCTGGTCCCTTTGGACGTGAGCCGGTTATAGGAAGGTTATGTATTAAGTCACCTGGTCTATATCCTTCTACTATGGTATGAATAGGTTTGCCATCTGGGCTAAAAGCAACGTCTTCTGGCATTATGTTTGTAACTGGTTCAACAAAAGTAATCCTTCCATCTCGACTAGTTCCTTGCAGTCTTACAATCATAAAGTCTCCTGGAACTATTGCCTGTCTATATTTTGATCCGAAAATTAAATTATTACCCATTTCTTGATCTGCATATAATTGTAGCATATCTCTACCTAGAACCCTTCTTGAAAGATGTCCTTGTGGGGGTTGTATAAAACCAAAGAGTTTTTTTGATGATCCATTCGCAAATGAATACATTCGCATTGAGGGATTACCTTTGTCACTAAAGGCTAAGCATCTTGCCAAATAGATATTTTCACCTGTTAAAACACGTTTTGCTAAATAAGCTTCAAACTTGAATACTGGTATTCCTTTGCCATCTGTACCTATCTTTATTTTTCTTGGTGACCCTAAAGCAAAATATTCACCACGTCCTCCTGGATTTGCTATAACTCTAATTCTAAACATACCTGCTGTCTCACGCTTATCGCTTATATCCTGACGTATCTTATTTGAAACCTCACCATGATGTTCGCTACGACTATATACTACCGTAACTTCGTGCTCTGTTCCATCATGCCCTATAACTTGTACTACTGGATCTCTCTTACCGTCTTCAGCATTGATTCCACCTGGCCTTAGAAATTCTGCACTATATATTCTTGATTTTACAAGTGGTGCTCCTGTATATACTTTTGAATTTACGGTTGTAATTTTTATTCACCTTATTATTCTACTTTTTCTGCATAAGTTACGTCTTCTTCATCTTTTACTATACGAACCAAACTTACTTGCCTTCCTTTATCTTTTTCTGCTCCAGAGATAACAATAGGTTTGTAAAAGAATTCACTTTCACCTTCTGGACGCGCAATATACCCAAGTCCTACAACTTCTATAGGTCCGTCTTGGCGTTTTGCTGATCCAATTATTGGAAGGTTATGTATTAAGTCACCTGGCCTATATCCATCTACGATTGTATGGATAGGTTTGCCATTTGGATCAAAAGCAATATCTTCTGGCATTATGTTTATTACCGGTTCGACAAAAGCAATATTTCCTTTTGGATTTGTTGCTTGAAGTCTTACGGTCATATAATCTCCTGGAATCATAGCCTTAAAGTGTCTTGACCCAAAAATTAAATTAGAACCAATTTCTCGATCTTCACATAATTGTGCAACATCTCTTCCGAGAGGTCTTCTTGCCTCTTCCCCTTCTGGTGGTTGTATAAAACCGAATATTCTTTTTGATTCTCCGCCCATGAATTCATACATTCGCATTGCTAGGTCTCCACCCTTGCTATTGAACATACATCTTGCAAAATAGATATCTTTACCTGTCAAAACCTGTTTGGCTTCGTCGGACTCCATATCATATTCATTTCTTTCGAAAGATTGTGTTTGAACACGTTTTTTACTTGGCACTCCTACAGCCACATATCCATTTGAGTCTTCTGAGGTTGCTATGATTTTAACTTTAAATGTACCTGCTGCACTTTGTTTTTTGCTAATACGTTGACGTGCAGTATTTGCAAGTGTGCCATGGTGTCTATTTGTACTATAAACAACTCTAGCTTCGTAACGTTTTCCATCAGGCCCCGTTATTACTACTACTGGGTCTTTTTTGTTATCATTATGATTAACTTTTCCTGCGTTTAGATACTCTGCATTATATGTTTCCGCTTTCCTAAGTCCTGTTGCTTCAGCTATGTTGCTATCTGTTATTCTTATTCACCTTAATTATTCTACTTTTTCTGCAAAAATTACGCTCTCATCATCACTCACTATACGAGCTAAACTCACGATTTTTCCTTTGTCTCTTGCTGCATCAGCTACAATAATAGTTTTATAGAAAAATCCTTCTTGTCCATCTTGTCGTTTAACATTTCCGAGACCCGCAAACTCGTTATCTTGTGTTCGGGAACCTGTTATAGGAATATTATGTATGAGATCACCTGGCTTGTATCCTTCTACTATTGTGTGTATAGATTCGCCAGTTGGACTAAAAGCCTCATCTTCTGGCATTATGTTGATAACCGGTTCTGCAAAAGTAATATTTCCTTTTGGATTTTTTCCCTGTAATCTTACAATCGTATAATCTCCTGGAGCTATAGCTTTACGGTGTTTTGATCCATAAATTATACTAGCACTGATTTCTAGATCTGCATATAATTGCGTAATATCCCTTCCAAGAGGTCTTCTGGATCGACTTCCCTCTGAGGTCTGCATAAAGCCGAATAATCTTATTGATTTTTTAACGTCAAACCCATACATTCGTATTGTAGGGTTACCGCTTTTACTCAAGAACATACATCTTGCTAGATAAATATTTTTACCTGTTAAAACCTGTCTGGCTTCATCAACTTTAATGTCAAATTCGGGTTTGTCTTGAGTATATCTTTTTACTGGTACCTTGGTTGGTACTCCTACGGCTAGATATCTGTCATTACTTCCATTATTTTTTATGATCATGACTCGAACCTGACCTGTTTTCTCTTTACCGTCAATAAGCTGTTGTCTTACTACATTTGAAGTTTTAGCATGCTCACTGTTCGTACTTTGTACAACTCTCACTGTATAACTTTTTTTGTCTAGACCTACTACTGTTACCAGAGGATCATTCTGACTATTGTCACAATCTCCTGCATACATAGCGGAAAACACTCTGAATTTTGTAAGTGCTTCTGGGGTGGGCGTATTTGAATTAATTGTTATTCTTATTCACCTTATAATTATCTTAAAATGGGAAATTCTGAGGTATATTTAAGCTTTGTCGTGATTAAATGAATTATTCTACTTTTCTTGCAAGAACCATCGTTCGACTGACTGCTAATATATTAGCTGATCTTACATATTTTCCATT
>Ga0233437_1007591_pt1 | contig 10426 bp, 9 predicted proteins | sample SI_122_August201_FD_182714 | JGI IMG/M metagenome (GOLD analysis project Ga0233437, IMG submission 182714) | Seawater microbial communities from Saanich Inlet, British Columbia, Canada - SI_122_August2016_200_MG | ecosystem: Environmental > Aquatic > Marine > Inlet | place: Canada: British... | reverse complement strand
AATCATTTATATTTTTGTATTCGTCCAAATCAAACAGGATGTCAAACACTCAGGCTAATGCCACTTCTCAGGTTTGCTCTTGGCTGAACTCTCTATTGGTAATTGTAATAGTTTCCATTTTATTTCTCCTTACTTGTCACTTAGTTTCATTATTTCATCTTCCAACAGCACTTTAAAATCAACTAAAGTTGACCTCAATGTACTTTGATTAAGCAATTCAGAATATTTACTGTAGATTTTTCTCCATCTCAGAACAGTGCTATCACTCATTGATGTTTTTTTTCGCAGATATTCAATGATTCCAGCATGTGAATAGCCTTCATTCAATAGTGTTTGGATTAGATGCGCTTTGACATAATCGTTTATTTCTAATGTTGAATTAAGACCACTCAATGCATTGAATATATCAACTTGTTTTTGACCTTTGAATAGAAATATCTTTGTATACTCTTCGTAAAACGATTCAAGAAGATCCAAGGGATGTATTCACTTTGTTAATGTACATTGACCATCGTTATTTTTCTTTAACCTATATTCATTTATCACCATTTCGTACCTCGCGATCTCGTTTGGATGATGGTTAATCAATTTCTTTGCATTCAATTGTTTTGACTTGTTATAAATTCTTAATAATGGAATGAATTTCTCTTTACCACGCTTGAATTTTGAAAGTGTTACAATGTAAATTGTGTTAGAAATGTAATTCAGATGGTACCTCAAATTAAAGGCAGGATTTATTGCAGCTTTGTGCTGTTTTTCAATATTCTGATATGAAATATCTTCAGGAAGCGTGTAATCAATGAAGATGTCCATTTTATTAATGAGAATATCTTTCATACCTACCTTTGCCAACCCAATTGCAACTAGATAATTATTGATAATTGATAAGATTAGAAGCCTATCAAAATAATCTGCATTGGAATTGATTGTTGGTGCGTATGGTAGGTGTATCGTAGCAGTAAAGAAGTATCCACCAATATTTTGTCTGATATTAGGATGGGTTTGCTTACTAGCTGCTTTGCACAGAGACCAATTAATATTGTATCCAGTACCTTGAGTTTTTTCAATCCAATAATCTTTACGAATAATTTTAGGATTATTGATTCTGATGTGAATTTTATCCACTCCATAAGTGATACCCTCAGTATGCATGAAGTATTGATAATTTCCCCAACTTCAATCTTGCATTAATTTAAGCTTATTATCAATGTGGTTTGTTGATTTGTCAAAATTGGTCATAGGAGACCTCCTCATGTTTAGTTTGTTATTGTTGATGCTGTTGTATGGTAGTTGGTTGATTTCTTTCATATGATTCATATTTATGCCTCCAGATTTGTAGTTTATTTTTTATGTTAGCGAATGTATTGGGGTTGTTTGATATTTTTGAGTAAGCAATAGCGCGCCAAAAATATTTTTAGATGTGGGGAATATATAATTTTCAAAAATCTAAAACTTCCTTTTCTTTTTTTTCTATTAATATTATCACTTCAACTCCCACATAAATATACATGACATCCCATTATTTGGCCTTTTTCTTGCAATTTTCCGCTTTTATTGTACACAGTTAAATAGTCTTTTAGAGATGATTGATGGGTGTTCAGCTTGTTTCCATACGCCCTTATATTTTACCTCACCTAAATAGGCCCTGTTGTGCAGTATGTGAGCTACGCTAGCATGCGATGAAAATGGATTGTGATTATTTGATTCGCTTAATTGGTCAGAAATCGTATCCAATATTTTTCTGTAAGATAGCTTCCTCTTTCTGAGCCTGTAAATATTGTGTACGAGAGTAGCACCATACGGATCAATAGCCATTTTCCCAGAAGCATCCTTAACGTAACCGAATGGAATACGGCCATGAGGTCTTGATCCCTCCTCATACGCTCTCTTTTTCCCCCCATTGATACGCTCTCGCAATAATTCTCTTTCAAATTCAGCAAAAGTAAAAAGTAGATTCAATATCATTGAACCTAAAGGAGTTGTTGTATCAATTAGTGGTTCTGATAGTGATTTGAAAAATATCCCTTTTTCCTCAAGAAGAGATAAAAACATTTTTCCATCGATTAGGCTTCTTGATAGTCTATCCAGCTTCCATACAATGACTCCGTCGATCTCATGAATTGATAGAGTATTTTTTAATTCGTTGATACCTGCTCTGTCCATTGAAGTGCCTGATTCACAATCTTGAACAATTCCGAAAAGATTCCACCCATCCTTCCTGCAGAACTCTTGAATATGAGATTTTTGAATAGCTAGAGAATGCTTCTGCCCTTGTTCTTTTGTTGAAACTCGTATGTAACCAATTACTGATGTCAATATTGTGTCCTCCGTTTGAAGCAATTTAATAAAAACGGATCATATTGATATTATTGGTCTTAGGATTTTTTTTTCTGTGAAGCTTACATAAATGTACAATAATTTAAAATATTGTGTACAATTATGTTATCTATGTGTTTAGTTATTAATTATTTATGGTCTATCACTCGTAATTAAGCAATTAAATGTGGGACAAGTCACTACTAATTTGATTTAACTAACTGTTTCGTTTTGCCCTCCCCCTCATGTAGTCAGATCTAAACCTTTGTTAGATTTTCCCCTAGTCAAATTCTTTTCCCGACTTCGATAATGTGGGACGATCAACCAATAAAAACGGTTTGCCAAATACCTCTTCGTATGTTTCTAAAAAGGTATCCGTTTTTCTATATTCAAGAAATAGTGGCCAATTCCTATACTCAGACTTTCTTATCTCATCATTTTGACCAATTGCTTTCATGATTTTACTCGCTTTTATGAAATCATCCAATACTACGGCTTCGGCGATCTTAAATCGGTTCGAGCAGGCACTCCAATCTTCAGACTTTATAATCCTGAATGCTGTGGCATTGTCACCACTCCATTTATGTGCAAGAGCTAGGTTCACTAGTACCATTTTTTTTGCTTCATCATTCGAAAATTTATTGATGTACTTATGAGCAAAGTCGTGAAACATGATCACTAAAGGGTATTGTTCTGTGCAGAGCAATTCAAACGTTATTTCCATAAATGATCTATCTGCAGAATCTACCTGTGAAGGCAAGGTTTTCCTCCATAGCACCTGACTTAGCTTGACCCCGACTTCCAAAATGCACTCATAAGAGTGATTGAAATATTCTGGAGTCACATAAAGTTTAGTCCCAATTTTTACTTCATTCGGATCAATCGATACACCATGTTTCGCACAGACATTCAAGTATTGATCTGAAACAATACCATTGCAATGGGCAAAGAGGTTCCTTCGTTCCGTCAATTCAACAAATTGAGGCCAGATATCTAGTCCTACTTTTAGCTTAATGCTGAATTTTTTTGCTAACCACTCAAACTGCTCAGTGTGGCTCTTCCTCAATAAACTCTCCACTTCCTTATCAAGTAAGAATTCCTTGGCGGATTGCATTGACTCAAACTCCAGCAAATCAGAGAAATCAATTTTTTTCTCAATCGTAGCACATAATTCTGGCTTATGCAGGAATAACTGTTTGGTAAGTCTCCCAAGAAAGAAATCATACTTACTTATAAGAGCAACAATAAAGCTCTGCGGAATTGTGTTAAATCCGTTTACAGCTTTCCTTAACTCTTTACTCCTTTGTATCATATCCGAAGCGTACTCTGCAGGAACTTGATACTTCACTCCCCCATCTGCATCTTTAACTTCAGAAGCCCTCTCTTTGAAGAATTCATCTAATGCCAGAGCTTTTGCAGTTATGGAGCTACTTGCCGTTTCCATAACGAGAAGAAAAGTTGATCTCAGTGACTCTAGATCCTCAACAAACTGCTCGATATCAGCAGATATATTTAGCAAGGGTATCTCACCCATTTCAAGTTGCTGTTTTGTCATTTAGTCCCCCACTTTAATTAAACATATCTAACGCTTTAGGCTTGAGCTGCTTCCTGAGACAGACTCACTGTGTCCGATAAGAGTTTTATTCATGATATCATCCTTCAAAAGACCCGGAACTTCCAGATACAGACAACTTTCTCCACATTCACTATATCTTGGTTGATCCTCTTCAACACCAAATTCCTTTTCCACCCTTAATATTATTTCATTCAAGATAGCATTCACATTTGGAGTTAGGTCGAGATAATATTAAACCATGTTATTCTCCTTAATTCAATTGGATATTCGTCCGGTTTTCACCTCTGAGACCTGTCTTGCCCAATATTATAACTTTATCGAGAAATTCCTGCTCCGTTATGTCATAGTTAATTAGTTGCTTCACGAAGGCTTTATCACATATATACATCAACGTATGATTCTGGTGTCTAGGTGATTCTGATAGAAATGATCTTGATGCCCATTGTATCACGACGATATAGCCATTAATTACATCAGCATTTCTAAATGTCTCATCGATAGATTTAATAATATCAAAAGTGTATTTCTTTGTTACTTCGGCACTTTGTTCATTATCATTTAGTCGCACCTCATTGTAGATATCTGTCATAAATAGGTCGTCCAATAATACATAATTTTGATCCTTGAATTTGCATAACCTGAGATTCATTCTCGACTTGCTTTCTGGGCTGGAATAGATTGTTGAATTCATTGAGCTATAAATCGATTCTATATCAATACCCAAATCCATCATTTTTCTAGTAGAGGTATCATCAAGACAGTAGTTCTGAAGCTCTTTTGTATCAATAAATTTATCAGATTTTGACACATCACCATTCATGAGCAGAACAAAATCCATATCCATAGCAAATCTACAGTTTAGTGTGAATGTGATAGAGGGTTCAAAATATCCAAAATCAAGCATCTCCTCTGTTACCAGCTTTGACTGTTTTGCTGATCCAATTGTCATAAGCAATGTTATTGGAATTATCCATTTCACATTTTTACTCAAATTCATAATCCCATCATCCTTTAAGATTGATGCCGTTCAGCTGATCGTACTTTTCATACTAACGCTCTAGGCATTAGCTGCTTCATCAGAAGCAGTCAAAACAGTTCGGCAATCTTGTGTTCGTGAGTTAATTTTTTGTATTCCCATAATGAGTGTGAGTCAGTTCTAAGCCTCTGTTATATGCCACTTTGATTAAATAGCTTTTCTAAAGCATGCATTAAAAGCGAATCAGAACTGTGGGATTCGAATTCATACGCGAGAGCATTTATGCCCTTTTTAGCACTTGAAAGTTCTGATTGGAAAACATCGACCCAATTTGTGATATCGACATTGAGATAGTTTTCCATAAGATATCTGTACTCATGTGTCTCCAAAGAGTCATTTTTAAAGTAAATGCGCATTTCAATGGGAATATCAAACAAATCTAATGAAGTATATGTTTTACCGTAATAGCGAACGGATGTGTTACTAAATGTGAAATCATAAACACTATTGATTCGCTCATCAGATTGTGCCCCCAGCTCCTTTTCGACATCATATGATGCCTTCCAGCTATATGTAGTTGGTTTGACAGTCTCTTGACTCCACCTGCATCCACCAGAGGCGACAACTTTTCCAGTGACTTTTGGAGATATTTCATAGTGAAACGCTCCCCCCTCAAGTTTTCCCTTAAGTGGAGTAATTTTAAAAAATGTTGTTACTGATTTTACGCCAGAGTTATACTCATAATACTCAACATCAGTACCCTCAAAATTGACCTTGAAATAGCCGTCTGGATTTTCAGAATTATACTTGTCGCGCAGAGAATAAAATTCCGAGTCAATCTTAGTCTTATACATATTCAGCTTTGCATCCAGTTCTATACTATGAATACTGTCAGCAAGACTCTTAATATTTTGCACAAAAGTTGAATCGACCGTGGATTTCTTGTACGCCAGGTAATCCGGGTATGTCAGATCTGTAAATTTGCTCATTAACACAATATTGTCAGAGATTAATTTTCTCGTCGCGTCAGCTTCAAGAATTACATCCTCATACATCACGTCTTGAGTTAATAGGTCTTTGACTGCATCTGCTGTCAACTCTTGAGTAACACTGGTTGGTTTTGAGCAATTGATCAAAATCTGGATGAGTATAGCAACAAATAATAACTTCTTAAGCATTTCCCTTCCTCCCTACTTAAATGTTTTGTGCATATATTGTTTTAGGCTTGAGCTGCTTCCTGAGAATGCATCGCTTTGTGAGTTAATTGTATCCATCCACATCATTTTCGTTTTCTATTCCCTTGCGTGCGAGTCAGATCTAAGCCATTGATAGAGGGGGGATTTTTTCTTTTTCTCATCAGCACTTCAATTCTATTGGCTATCCCTAACGCAGCGAACTGAATATCCACCAATCCTATATCCAGTCAAGCGCCTAATTCCGGAATTAATTTGGTTCAGCTCTCTGCTCCACGCGTAGTCATTGTTACTAGAAGGTTTAGGTGTGCTTGTCCAGAAATAGCAAGTCCCCCCCTCATTATAATAATTTCCGTTAGCATCTCGCTTTCCGCCAGGAAGCGCATTAAACCCACTCGCACCGAATTCCGAATCGATCCTTAGCTCATTCATACTCCATTCTTTTGACGGCGAATTACCCGCAAGCTTACTACCTTCATTGGTTCCACGAAAATCATTCAAATCAGCCTCAGCTTGACTCATTCCTAAAGACATCTCTAAATCTTTCCACTCATCATCCGTAGGAATGTGCCAACCCTCTGGGGCTAACTTATTTTCATTAATTACAGCATACCAATTATACAGGTTCCCATAATAGCCACCCATATTATGATTATAAGATGTGTATGCACCTGATTCACTATCATCTAAGTTTCTCCAATCAAAAGTCCCATACACATCCTGAATTTCTATGCCATTTCGATACTTGGAGACTTTCAAATTTTCAGCCATCCATTCCTGAGATCCGATTTTAACTGTTCCGTATGAATTGCCATCAATGTCATTAACTGAGCCAATTGTCCAATCATAAGTATTGATACTGATATTCCAAACTTCAGAAGTATCTATTCCATCATCAACACTGCATGAAATCATTATGAAGCCAGCATAATTTGGTGTGTGATATGAGATTATGGACTCTTGAACATCGATGTTTCCATCAGAGCTGTGCCAATTGTAATTAAGAACATCGCTATCATTATCTATAGCCTCACATTCAATCGTGATGATCCCGCCTGGTTCACAGGATATTGGTTCTGCGTTTAAACTCATGATTACCGGTGAAGAGTTGTTACTATCGTTGGGTTTGTCGCTCTCCAGTGTACCACAATAATAGAAGCTTATCATGATTCCGAATAAAAGATAAACATAATATTTCCGCTTCAATTTGAATTCCCTCTAACGTCCCAAGCTTGAGCTGCTTCCCGAAACAGACTCGTTTTGTTCGATAATTGTATCCATCCACATCATTTCCGTTAACCAATCCGCCTCGTGTGAGTCAGCTTGAAGCCTTTGTTATATTTTCACTGCACAATCTCTATCAATGCATCGGTATGGTAGCCCTCTCTATTGTGATCAAATAACGTTAGCTAATACCAAGGCCGTAGCTCCCATCGCTTTTGAGCCAGATACCAATCCGACTTCCATCGAATGTACAATTCGTCATTTGAATGCCACCTATTTTCAAAACTTTGCCGTCACTATCAATAACTTGGGGAATGGGTGTGTCCGTACTTTTTACAAAGAATCCCGTGGGAGTATATAGTTCTGCTTGCGTCCGGAAAGCGTCACCTTTTTCGTGAGCAATCTCGAAAAGTGTTTTTCCGTTCATTTCACAAACTGTAATATTATTTAGATAGCGCATTTCTATCCCAGATTTTTCTCCATCCTTGGTTGGATAGATTCGAGTACCTTTAACTTTAGCGAGATAAGTACCGTCAGGATGGAAGATTGGTATCTCAGTAGTAAATCCCAAGGCTTGTTCCCTAATAATCGAAATTAATGGTGTGTCGTCATATTGGAGAATGATTGGTACATTTATAAATTTGTTGGTTGCCAATGTGACAATAGGTGATGTTTGAAAAATTAGTTTTTCCACTTTCGTCCTCCATTAAAGATATTATTCTGATTTTGATAAATATAACGCCTTAGGCTTGAGCTGCTTCCTGAGAAAGCATCGCTTTGTAAGTTATCTGTATCCATCCACATAATTATCCTCAACTTACACACTGCATGTGAGTCAGCTCTAAGCCTTTGTTAGGTTGGTCTTCAATATGATAGATTCATCAATTTCTTTAGTTCTAGTACTAAATTTTACTTGTTCATGAGCAATGGTTTTTCGGGCACTAAATAGTAGCCAAGTGGGTTGAGAATCACATCCAATTTTTCAATTAGGTATTCTTTGGATTTTATCAAAATCCACTTTTGGGTAGTCCCAGCTTTTGCACCTCCATAAGTAGGGACAATCGAAAATGTGTAGGAACCTTTCTCAAGTTCTTTGACACTTAACGTAATAAATGTTGTCGCTTCCCTCATTATATCACCAAGCTGGATTTTTGTTGAAGAGGATCCCAGCAGGGGACTTAAAGAGGACAATTCGAAGCTAATACCACTATTCTCGAATCGGCTTATTATTTTCCCTGAAACTCCATCCACAACTGAATCTGATGCGTAAATCAGAGTAAGATCAAAATCGATCTTGTTTTCCATATTTGGCGGAACCGCTATCTGTTCTCCCGTAATGGGATGTTCAACGAATGAAACACATCCCGCGATGATCATAATTATGATGCTGAGAAATAGATTTTTCATCTTTCCTGAACCCCTTTTTTCATACTCAACCTAACAGTGTTTATACGGTCTCGTATAAGACGAAGGAAACCTCAAAACGCCCGTATAAACTTTTTTTGATTGTTTGCGTAAGTTTCTGATATTCATAAGCCTACCTCGGAACATCTCTTCAAAGGGAATTTTATTGTGACCGCATAAGATGAACTGAACATGTGCTCCCCACATAGCTTTTGAATATTATGTAAATGTAGTCATACAGAGTATTGAATCAAGGCTCATCATTTTCTTACTCATGAATGGAACTGCATCAGTAATATAGCACAAAGCGTTATAATACATTGATGTGAGTCCATATATGCTTACTGGAGTACTTCGATTGAGTAGTAATGATATTATATAGGAAGCGCATATTTTCTTACCATAGCTGAATATGCCTATTACGACACCTTCGGTAGAGATGTCGTAATATAGCTTTGCCGCGACGTTTAATCCCCCTTCAGATCCAGATGAAGTTAACTGGAAAGAAACGAGGGAATATTTATGCCCATAGTTAAAAGTGGAGAAGTTCTCTCTCTACTATTATGCTTCAATATGATATTCTGCTAATAGAATATTATATTGAAGCTCTTATTATTTCTTAACTTATATAGATATCATCATTATTATACATAATACCAAGGCTATCAAGCAAATCAATCACAACTTTTTGAATTTCATCGAAAATGATTTCAATGTCTAAACTATTTGAGGCTAGTGTATGTTTAATTGCAATTCTAATACATTTTTGATTATTCATATCATCAAACAATAGTGGGTTATATGGCACATTGTCAAATTCTTTGTGGATAATGGTATAATGAGTTAGATTTTTAATGACTCTATAGGACTTAGAATAGACTGCAGAATCAATTTTTATATTTTGGAGTGCAATTTTACACTTAAATATCAATTCATCTTTTTTATTTTTATAGACATAATTCAAGGGTGATATTTTTTCATTGAATTTTTCATAAGATGAGTTCACATTTAAATGATTTTTTGTGGCATCAAAAAATGGCAGGCTCATATTATTTAGTTCTTGGAGTCTTAAGTTACAATGATGGCTTTTGATTCTTTTGTCTAAATCTTCTTTGTATTCTTGAATGGTTGCAAAATTATTATTAAGCATATTTTTATTCCTTTTATATTATTAATATTAGTTGATTTATGTATTAGTTGATGTTGTTATGGTGCTCTTGGGAAAAGCACGGCCCAAAATAATTTTTTAAAATTATTTTCTACCATCACTATATTTTTTAAATACTTCATACAGATAAATAGATAACCGATTTCCCAAACGCCGTTTTTTTGGGAGACTGGTTACTTTTCTATCTATCTGTTGGGGATAAAGTGCTGAAACACTCGTCCAGGTACCATTTAGAGTCCTAGAATTTATTTGCATTATTGTTTGAGATTTAACCTTGTATGATGTCGAAGCAATGAAATGGAATTGATGATATTCTGGAAATACTGGATAGAATTGATAAACGTCTATTGCATTCTTTGCAGCTGTAATCAAGCAGCCATAAGTGATTATTTGTTAGATCTGAGTATTGTAGAAAGAGAATGCATTTTTAAGGAACACCGGCTGATGCTGCTTTGGTTGGTGGCGGACGTATTCCACGTCCAGGAGAAGTGAGTCTGGCCCATCATGGCGTATTATTCCTAGATGAGCTGCCTGAGTTTCAGAAAAATGTACTGGAGGTGTTACGCCAG
>Ga0233437_1007590_pt1 | contig 10427 bp, 12 predicted proteins | sample SI_122_August201_FD_182714 | JGI IMG/M metagenome (GOLD analysis project Ga0233437, IMG submission 182714) | Seawater microbial communities from Saanich Inlet, British Columbia, Canada - SI_122_August2016_200_MG | ecosystem: Environmental > Aquatic > Marine > Inlet | place: Canada: British... | reverse complement strand
CAAGTTTACAAACAAAGCAACTTCGATAAACGTTGCAAACTCATGCATAATCATCAGCATTCCAAGCTGTTTTCCACCATATTCAACCATAGGACCAGATGCAATTTCTGCTGGTGCAATAAAAGTTTCAAATGGCTTTTTACCGAGCATACCAAGTAAGGAGATAAACGCCACGATTGTTCCAACCGGCATTTTAACCAGGTTCCAGCTTAAAAATCCTGCTTGCTGCTGGATTAATGCAAGTTCTGAAATAGAACTTGTTTTATGCCCGAATATAATCGCAAGAACCACAACCATAAACGGCACTTCATATCCAACCATCTGGGTTAGAGCTCTCATAACGCCGATGCCTGCTAATGGGTTACCAGACCCAACAGCGCTCATCGCCATTCCAAGCATTCCAACCGCAAATAGATAGACATAGATAAAGAAATTATCCATACCCGGGAACGCCACATATGTGACCACAGGCATAAACATAACCGTCGCCATAATGCCGCCAAGCGCCATCATAACCCCAAAGTCATAAACCCAGCCGTGTGAAATACCTCTTTTACTCATCAATTTAAATATATCTCTAAATTGTTGATACCATTTTGGGCCATACCTTTTATGGAATCTACCAACAACTTTTCTAGTTATCCCGCTTAATGATGTCTGCCATAAAAACGCACACGCCAATATTCCGAGAGCTATTAAAAGGCCATTCATTAAAGTTAAAATCATAAGATACCACCCCACAATAATATGATTGTTGTAATCATAATCCAAAGTATTGCTGTGCTGGGCTTGTAGCTAAACAAAGAATAGCTAACCAGTCTGCCAAGCTCATCAATCTTTTTAACCAATACCCCATACCACTTTTCAGTATTAGGAACTTTTTCATACAACCTCTCAAATGGTGCATAGAAGTTATGTGCATAATGTAAAAGCTCTGGTGTGTAAATAAACTCTGATGCAGTATAAGTATCCATCAGCTTGACTTTTCTTGATTTTGGATGGATTAAGAATAAGATCATCGCAATTGCAAAACCAACACCAAAGATTATTACTATTAATGATGGGTCTAATGTTCCGTTGTTTCCAATAATCTTAGTTCCATCAAGCTTAAGACCTTCCATATCAACCGACTTTTGAATACTGCTAAACACTTTTAAAGCTATGTTTGGCACAACACCGAAAAATACAGTCAATAATGATAGAATAACCATCGGTATAACCATAAGCACCGGCGCTTCTTTAACTTTTTCATGTTTTGGTGCAAGCTGTCCTAAGAACACTGCACTTAGTGGTCTAAATACATATAAGAAAGATCCGATACTTCCAAAGAAAGCAGCTGTCGCAACAAATATCATTCCTCTGCTTATCATTGATTGGAAAATCATCCATTTAGATATGAATCCTGCCATCGGCGGAATTCCTGCCATAGAGATAATCGCTATTAGATAAACAAGATAAGTTATAGGCATCCTGTGTATAAGTCCGCCAAGCTCGCTCATCTTTGTTGTTCCTGTTCTGTGTGATACTGCTGCAATAGAAAGGAAAGCCGCCGCAGAAGCAAGAGCATGTGCAAAGATATGCATAAACGCGCCGCCAACACTCAAATCATCTGCCATAGAAATTCCGATTATTATATAACCTGCATTTGCAACAGAAGAATAAGCGATAAGTCTTTTAAAATCATCTTGCTTAATCGCCATTAAAGTTCCGACAACAATACTTATTGCGCCAAGTCCAATTAATATAAAGTTTGTAAGCGGCATTCCGTTAATAGGCACTTGTGATGCAAAAGCATCATAAGAAGGCATAACACAAACCACTAAAAATGCTGCAAATCCACCGGCTTTTACAAGCCCGCCCGAAAGAATCGGAGAAAATGTATCCGGTGCGTTTCCATGTGCTTTAGGAAGCCAAATATGGAAAGGGAAAACTCCAAGCTTAACTAAGCCTGCTATTCCGATTGTTATGAATGCAACCAGTGCCTGCGTTGGGTTTTGTGCTGCCTCTGCTAATGCAGGTTCTATCTCGAAAGTACCTGTGTTAGCATAAAGATAGAATATACCAAACAGCATTGCAAGCGACCCGAAAGCACTGAATGCATAATATACTATTGAAGCTTTTCTTGATTTACCGAATGGGATGATGAACATTGAAGCCCATACAATCATTTCCCAGAAGATAAATAAGACTATGAAATCTTTTGCCATAAAAGCACCAAGTGTGCCTAAAAGCGCTAAAAGATATAATGCATTATAAGCCGCAGGGTGAATGATTTTTTCCATCCAATAAATATTGAAGAATGAAACACATGCGAAAACCGCAAGCATTACAACCGAGAAAAACCATCCGTATTCTGTAATTTTAAATTGCATGAACCCTAACTCATGTGTCACGCCTATATCAGATCTAAGCAAAAACATTGCTACAAAAGCAAGAGTTGAACCTAATACAGTAACCCAGGCACCAAGTTTTTTGTTTGCTTTAGTTAATAAATATGCAAGCACTGCACATACCAACAGCCCTATTATAATGGTATCCACTCTCATCATACTTAGAACAGTATTAATATCCATTTAGGCACCTCCTATACTATTTGATAATATTGATAAGAAATCAGCATCAAAATATTTTTGAATGTTTTGAAGAGGCAGTATGCCTGCTGCAATGATTATAAGCCCGATAATCAAACTAACAATCCCTAATTTCACGAACTTTTTCATTTTAAAATCATTTACATCTTTAAGTTTTGCTAACTCACCCTCTTCACCTGGGTTCCAAAGATTTGTTAGAATTCTCATAAAGTAAACACCTTCAACAACACTTACAAGCAATATTACTATAGGGAGCCATATGTTCCCTCCTTGTAATAAGCCGATTAGTGCATTTGCTTTTGCAACAAATCCAAAGAAGAAAGGCAAGCCCACCATAGACATAGCAGCAACTGTAAACCCTATTCCAAAACATCTGTAAGAAGCAAATATACCTTTAAGATCATAGATGTTATCACTTCCAGTATTCTCAGCCATTTTTGCAGAGACAGTAAACAATACAACTTTAGAAATTACGTTGTTTGCAAGAACCAAAACCGCAGGAAGGATAAGCCCGTTTAAGAACAGTACAACTACAAGACCCGATTGTGCTATGCTCGAAAACAACAATATTTCTCTTAAATTCTTTTTAGAAAAAGCCGCAGCCTCCGCCAAAGTCAAAGTTAAAACTGCAATAATTGTTAAGCCGATTTTTAATCCATCGGATAGAATGAATATCGAATTTATTAATCTTCCGAACATGACCAGCATTGCTGTTGCATATGCAGAGATTATTAATGTTCCGACTAATCCATTAGCTTTTTTCAAAACACCTTTAACCCATCCGCTAAAAGGCAAAAGTTTTGCTTCGACTGAAAGACCCACAAATATGAAGATTAGCGGTAATGCCATAGCTGCATATACTGTGTTTCCAATTGATTCACTTAAATCAATTATGTTAAGTGTTCCAAAAAGGTTATAGATTATTACTATGCCAAAGAGATATAACCCCGATGCTAATGTCCCTAAAACCAAATAATTAAATGTGTGTTTATATCCTTTGTCCATAGATGTCATTATATATGCTGCAATCGCTCCGATTTCCATGAAGACAAATAAGTTAAATAAGTCTCCTGTTAAGATTATGCCGTTTAGAGCAGCTAGCGAAACTAACAGAACAACAGCATATTTACCGATAAGTTTAAACGATAAGAATACCATTAGAGCAAAAACAACATTCAAGAGTATAACTCCAACCAAGGAATATCCATCTACCACCAAACTGATACCGAAAGGCGGTTTAAAGTTCCCTATTGTATATATGATTGGATTAGTATAAATTATCGCATTATAAACTGTATAAACCAGATTAAACAAAACTGCGAGTGATAAAAGCACTTTGTCAATTTTCATGACCATTACTGCTATAAAAGCCGCAAGTAAAGGTACCGCTATTAATAAAGCAGGATTCATTACGCTTCACCCCCCATTTCATCTAATTCGTAAGTTCCGTATTTTTTATGCATTTTTCTTGCTAATGCTAAAGCTAAAGCTGTTACTCCAACACCGATAACAATTGCTGTTAGAACCAATGCATGCGGCAGTGGATCTACAAACATCAATGAAGATGAATTGTTAACCGAAGTTAATATAGGAGCAACACCATCTTTCACATAACCAATGGAAATAATGAATACGTTTAAACCAATTTCGAATATGTTTAGCGAAACGATCATCTTGATTACGTTTCTTTGGCTAAGCAATCCGTATATACCAACTAACATCAATAAAATTGCAATATATTGTATCATCATTCCACCTCCTTAGTAACAAAGCTGTCGATTATTCCAGAAAGTTCGCTTCCGACTTTAAGCCCTATAAGAATGTATACAATAGGAATAACGCCTCCACTTAATAAATCTCCTACAATTCCTGTAGGCAAGAAGTTAGCAAGGAAGTATCCGCCAAGAACAACTGCTAGAAGTCCGATTATTACATACAAGCTTCCGGCTATTCCTTCTGTTGCTTTCAAAGATTTCATCTTAGCTCTAAATTCATTATCTGCCATATATAGCAGCAAAATTGAAGCTGCTATAATGCTTCCTCCGGGGAATCCTCCACCAGGAGTTAAGTGTCCATGTGAAAACATATAGACACCAAATATAACCATCAGACCAAAAACTAGTCTTGCTCCGTGTTTTAAAATAAAGTTTGGTTCAAACATGTTTTTTTGTCTTTTTCTTTTTCCACCAAGAAGTAAAGCCACTCCAAAAGCAGATATGAATAAAACTGTAACTTCGCCTAAAGTATCAAATGAACGATAGTTTACTATAATAGAAGTAACATAGTTTGCAGAGCCAGATTCCAGCCCTTCAGATTTTTGATATTCTACTACGCCGCTTCCGCCATTTACGCTTTTATCGATATATTTTTCAGAAACTCTATCAGCTAAGTTTACTTTTCCATATTCATTAAACTTCAAAGATTCATCAGACGAAAAATATAGTGCACCGAAAATCAGAACGCCTATTAATAAAACCAATATGATTGAAATTACTTGTTTCATAAGTCTTCACCTTCTTTCCTAGTTGAAAAAAGTGTAAACACAAATATAGCAGTAACAAGCCCAGACCCAATAACCGCTTCGGTTACCGCAACATCAGGAGCTTTCATAAGCACAAATGCAACAACAGCAAGCATGCTTATTATAGAAAGATATATGATTGAGTTTAAAAGTTTTTTGGCATTAATCGCCATTATTCCAATAATCAACATTAATGCACCGATTACAATCTCAACTATTTCTAAGATTTGCACTTTATTCACCTCTCTTTCTGTTTTTAGAAAGATCGCTCGCATCTTTTTTATACTCGAACGCACCTTTTTTATAAGCTGCTCTAGCTAGAACAGAACTTCCAACAGGGTTTGTAATAGCAATAAATACGATAATTAGTATTATCTTTAAAAGCCACTCTGGGTTAGCAAAACCTACTCCTAAAAGCAGGGAAAAAGCTCCCAAAGTTGTTGCTTTAGTTCCGGCTTGAATCCGGTTATAAACATCCGGCATTCTAAACACACCTAAGCCACCTATTGCTAAAAAAACGCCTCCAATAATTATTAATATGTTTCCAGCAATATTCATTATTTCCCCTCCAAAAATCTAGCAAAGATAATAGTTTCTAAAAACGAAAGGATTGCATATACGATTGCTATATCGAGATACAGGCTGCTTTTTAGAAAATAAGCAATAAAGACAATAAGACCGGTAATTATAACGTTAAAAGTATCAAGTCCAACAACTCTGTCAAAAGCAGAAGGTCCTATTATCAGTCTTAATAGTGCAAATAAAACACCAATGCCGATTAATGAAAAAACTATGATGTTCATCATTTCACTATCCCTCCTAAAATGTTTTCGAATTCTTTAGAAATTTTTTCTTGATGAGCTTTATCATTATCTCCTTTAACATTTACCCAATGTACTAAAACATGATCGTCTTCAACGTCTAATGATAATGTTCCTGGTGTTAACGTAATTGAGTTTGCTAAAATGAGTTTACCGAAATCATTTTTAATGCTTGTAGGTACTTTAACAAACCCAGGATTGATCGGCAATTTTGGGCTTAGAACCCGGTATGCCATATCCAAGTTTGCTAGAACAAGCTTATAAATGAAAACTGGAATGTAAATAAAGATAAACTTTATAGCTTTTATAATGATTGAAAATCCAAACGAGTAGCTAACGTATTTCGAAATGATAAGTGCGAGTATTAAAGAGACTACTCCGCCCAGAATAACTTCCATAACGTCAAATCCAGCTATAAAAACCCATATGATCCATAAAGTAAAAAATGTAGAAAGTATTTTTTTCATGAAATTCCCTTCTTTCAACTTAAAATTAAGTATCTTAATATATTGTTAATAACAGATTAGAATTTTTAATCTATTAAAATGTTTACTACGTTAATAATGTCTTTGTTGACTACATAATAATGAACTTCTAAACCATCTCTTCTTCCTTCAACAATCCCTGCACTTTTTAGTTTTGCTAAATGCTGTGATACTGTTGATTGTGGAACACCGAGACATCCTTTTATTTTTGTGACATTGCATCCTTTATCAGATAATAATCCATTTACAATACAAAGTCTTATTGGATGGGATATTGCTTTTAACAATTCCGCTTTTGCTGTGATTTGCTCTAATTTCTTATGTGTATTTTCCAAACTAACCACCTCTTAAAATGATTGATATAATATGGAAAAATATTTTTTACTTTAGTCCATATTTATATATTCATATATTACGATATTTAAATATGATTGTCAACAAATTAACAATAATAAAAAGGGGAACTACTTCTATTTTTTTTAATTGAGCATTTATACTGGTATTATAATGGATTTTATTGGTGCCGATTTAACAAAAATGATGAAAATTTGTGTTTTTTAGATATTTATTCAATTAAATTGGATTGTACATTGGTTTTAAGTTCACAATAATTTAAATCTGCTATTTCGCTTTTTTCTTCCTATAACTCCGAAAACAAGATATTCTTTAAATTCATCAAAAGGCCAAATAGTCCATAGTGTGTTTTGCTTATCTATTTTATTAAAAAGATCCTCAAGCCCTGTTTTCCCAAGATCAAGACCACATTCTTTTACGAATATTTCAAGTTCATCTTCATCAATGGGTTCAACTGACAGACGTTTTTTTAATTGAGCCAGCATATCATCTTTTGCCAGAATTTCAACTACGTCTGATAACACCACTATTTTGCCATCAGAAACCATAACCGACAGCATCAAGTCATTATATCCTTTTAATATGTTCGGCATTAGTTTGTTTATATCGCTATTCAGCTCTTCGATTTGATTAAAACCACAAACATTGAATTGTTTTAAAATCTTAAATAGTACCTCTGCCTGTGTGTATACAATCTGAGTATATGTTGGACAACATAAAACTACATCAAAAGTGTTTTTAAAAACATCTAAAGTTAAGTTAGGTTTAATTTCATCAATAGACTTTTTTATAAAGGATGATATTATTTCTATTGGTGCTCTACTGTTCACAAGACCTGAGAGAGTTTTAAAAAACTCATTACTTTCCAAGCTAGAATACTCTGCATTTACTATATTTATTTTATCTGCCTCTTCTATGTTTACACTCTGTCTTTTTATACCTTCACTTATGCTTTTAGTGTCGACATCAGTTAACACTATTTTATCAAATTTTTCAGCCAAAAAATGAAGATCTATATCATTACATACTCCTGCTCCAAATACGATGATATTTTGCGATTTCAGTTTGCTATTTAATGTGTTGCATACAAAATCACTCACGTTTTTTCTATATGAAGACCATTTTAAAAATTTATCGTCTAAATCCCCGCTATGGTTAACATCATTATTAAATTTTTTTATTGAAAAGTTTTTAATCTGGAAGTTCACTTAATAGGCATCCTTTTTATGATGATTATATCAGAGTATGTTTTTCTATGCAACATTCATTTTTATATATGTATAAAGACATCTCTTATAAATAAAAATATGAAAAAAAGATTTATAGTTAATCTCCCTTTTCTAGGTTGCTATAATAAAAGATAGAAGAATTGTTGCGCTTATACCAACGATAATGATATAATTTTAAAGAAACTTTGCAGATATTTTGGGAGGGACAGCGGTGAAAGAAATTGGCGGTTACTTTGGTTTAGAAACGCTAAAAAGTAACGAATACTATAAAGACTTGATTCCCCTAAATAGCGGGCGAAACGCTTTATTATATCTTATGAAGGCAAAAAATATTGAAAAGATATATATCCCATATTATCTTTGCGACTCAGTCAGTGATATGCTCGACAGAAATGGATATAGTTTTGAATATTATAAAATAGATTATAGTTTTAGACCTTCTTTTAATAAATCACTAGATCAAAACGAATATCTTTATATCGTCAACTATTATGGGCAGTTGACAAATAACGATATAGCAGTACTAGCTGAAAATTATGGTCAAGTAGTAATTGATAATACACAATCCTTTTTCCAGCAACCGTTAGAAGGTATAGATACGATATATTCGTGCAGAAAGTTTTTTGGTGTTCCTGATGGTGCATATCTTTCAACCAATACAAAAGTTATCGAAGATTTGTCTGTTGATATATCTTTTAATAGAATGACCCATTTATTAGGCCGCTTTGAAGAAAATGCTTCAAGGTATTATGATTCTTTCAAAGACACAGATGAAAAGTTTAAAAATGAGCCTTTAAAAGCGATGTCGAAACTGACTCATAATATTCTTGGTGCTATAGATTATGGTAGAGTTATAAATGTTAGGAATGAAAACTACAGCTATTTAGATAATCATCTTAAGGCAAAAAATAAACTGAACATTAAGCCCCCTAATGCGCCTTTTTCTTATCCTTTTTATATTGATAGTGATGTTGAAATAAGAAAAAAATTGGCAGAAAAAAAAATATATTTACCGACTTTATGGCCTAATGTATTAGAAGACAAAAACAAAGAAAGTATTGAATATAAATATACTGCAAATATATTGCCTTTGCCGTGTGATCAGCGCTATGGAATCAATGATATGAAAAAAATAATATCGGAGGTTTTATCATATATATTAAGGAAGACAAAAACAGGACATCTCTCAATTTAACAAGCGAATAATAGAATATTTATAAAATCTTTTTATAAGGATTCTTAAGTCGATATTAGTTCAAAATCATCAAGCATATTATTTATATCTTTTGGGTCATTAAACATCATGACATCAATTATAGAAAGACCAGGCACAAAATCTGGTCTTCTTTGTTTATAAAATGGTAGATTCATCTTTAAAAACTTTATATCTATGCCCTTGCTGTCATATTTGCTTTTATCAAAAAACTCCATACCTCCCTCAGGGTTCCAATATTCTGTTACATCACCTAAGGCGGTACAGATATTTAATGCCCATTCATCCGGCGCATTTACTTCATCGATATTCAAATCCATTGAAGAAAAAATATCTATATCTAAATTTATCCCGATATATTCACAGACTACTTTTAAACAATTTTCATTAAGTGAAACGATACTTTTTGTTTCAATATCTAAAGCTCTTTTTAATACATCAATCGTTTCTTTATAAAAAGGAGCTCTTTTTTTATAATGTTCAAGTTGGCGAAACATCTTATCTCTCCAATCTGAACTGTTGTTGATTTCTATTTCGCTTATTTTGGTTTCTCTGCTGTGTTTAGTTAAAGGCGCAGCAACATACTGCCATCCTTCTGAAGGTTTTAAAACTCTGTTTCTCTCAATCCACCCATGCTTAACAAATTGAACGGGATCAAATAAAACAAACTTGTCTGTGTGTTTAATTAAAGCAAAATAGCCCAAATAAGGCATAAAATATGGTTGCATAATCCCAATTTTCATATTGCTTCACTTCCATTTCTTTAGTTATTAATCTATTACACTGTTTTCCAATGTACCAATACCGTCAATGGTGACTTTAATTACATCTCCATCAACCATAGGACCAATCCCACCTGCTGTTCCAGTCGAGATTACATCACCTTGTTTTAGAGTCATTATAGAACTTATATAGCTAATTAGGCTTTCTACAGAATTAATAAAATCATTCGTATTTGAATCTTGTACGATTTTTTCATTTAACTGTGCATAAATTCTTTTGTTTTTCCATCCACCTTCTGTTTCTATCCAAGGACCAATCGGACAAAATGTATCAAATCCTTTCGCTCTTGTCCATTGCGAATCAATTAACTGAAGGTCTCTTGCTGTTACATCATTAAGGCATGTATATCCAAATATATAGTCTTTTACTCGTGATTTTAAAACATTTCTGCAATCCTTATTAATTATTACAGCTAGTTCTGCTTCATAAT
>Ga0233437_1007589_pt1 | contig 10428 bp, 11 predicted proteins | sample SI_122_August201_FD_182714 | JGI IMG/M metagenome (GOLD analysis project Ga0233437, IMG submission 182714) | Seawater microbial communities from Saanich Inlet, British Columbia, Canada - SI_122_August2016_200_MG | ecosystem: Environmental > Aquatic > Marine > Inlet | place: Canada: British... | reverse complement strand
TTAATTTTTGTAAACCCGAATTTTCCAAGATTTTATCAAAGAATTCCCGAGATTTACCCTCGAGACTTATACGGTCTTCCCCCATTAAATAATAAGGTGTTCCCATTATTTAAAGTTTTCTAAAGAGTATCTTTATTAGACTACAGGATCTTGCTCTAAAAATAAAAATGACCCCGAGGGGATTTGAACCCCCGACACCTGGATTAAAAGTCCAGTGCTCTAACCAGGCTGAGCTACGGAGTCATTAAAATATAGGACTAAAATTTATTTAAAAAGCTTTGGTTGGGAGAATTTTGTGTAACCAGTTTCTTCATAGCTTTTATATAGTCTTTTTCTTATTGTTTTTTATGAAGAATAAAAATGTTGGTTATTTAATTGTTGGAATTTCAATTTTCATTTTTCTTATTGTTCTTATTTTTAATTCAGCTTTAAAAAATATTGTTGGAGCTACTTGTTCACATGGTCCAACCTGTAGTATGTTTGATACAATTTCTCTTCAGACCTTTGTTAGTTTAGCTATTGCATTCTTGGTTTTATTTATTGGGGTTTTTCTGATCTTTTCTAAAGAAGAGAAGGAAATAGTAATTAAGAGAGTAAAGGAAAAAATCAAGAAAAAGAAACTCGATCTTTCAGGTCTTGATTCTGTTGAGAGAAAGGCAGTTAGCTTATTGAAAGTTGAAGGTGCTGTATTTCAGAAATCTTTAATGGAAGAGTTGGGTGTTGGAAAGGTTAAGATGACTAGACTTTTAGACAAGTTGGAAGCTAAGCAAATTGTTGAAAGAAAGAGGCGTGGAATGAATAATATTGTGGTGTTTAAAAATAACTGAAACTGGTTTCTCCAATCTGTTTATATAAAATGTTTTTATTTAAATATTATGAACTTAATTAAATTTAATGGGGGTAAAAGATGAAAGGTGTTGTATTAACTTTAGTAATTGTTATTTTGGTTGTTATTGCAGGTTTCACTGTGGTGAATGCTTTGCAGGACGATTCTAACGAAATAACTGAAGAATTACCTAGTTGTGGAAATAGCTGTACTTCGGGAAATAGTTGCGGTAGTTCTACTTGTGGTGTGGAAAAAACAGGTAGTTGCGGTTGTGGAAGAAGTTAGCTATAGAAATTAATTTTTATTTTAACAATAATGATTCATTGCCCTAATTAACTTCTGCTTTATTTTTTCTTTTCTTTTTAATGGAATTTCCCTTCCTCCCATCTTTCCAATAACATCACAAGCTCTGAATATCACCCAGGGTGCCAAATCATTAATCGCTGTGTGTAACATCGGTGAATTACGCAAATAAGCGTTAATATATTCGTCCCTCTCTTCGGGGTTTTCTAGGATTGCCGGAACTAAATCTTGAAATGGATGACCCACTCCTGAGAATTCAAAATCAAAATAAAATGCTTTGTTGTCCTGCTGAATTGTGTTTACACCCCTTAAATCATTGTGTACAAGGCAAACCTCTGCGGGATTTATGATCGTGGAATAACCTTCCCGTAAGGTTTTTAAATAATTTTCTGCCCTAGAACCATATTTTCCGGGGAAATTTTCTAAATTTCTTAAAATCCTATTTAACCTTCCCTTAATTAAAAGAGGATCTCTAACTAGTTGACTTTTTATATCAAATGATCTAGTTGAATTGTGAACTCTTGACCAATCTTTTAATCTCTGTTTAGCTTGAACTTTTTCAGAGGAAGGAAGAAATCCATATAATATAAAATCATCTCCAACAGAATATCTTTCTGGTAAATTAATTAGGTTAAGTCCTTCTATAATGTCATAGGTTTCTCTTTCCCTATTAAAAAAAGACTCATGATAAAATTGTTTATATGTAAATAACTCTCCCTTTCTTCTTAAAAAAAGGATTTTATTACGGGTGAATCCTCTTGGTGATCCAATTATCTCGAATTCTTGTTCAACTAAATCTTTAATCATTTTTAGCTAAAAAAAAGATAAGATTGTGCTTATGGCTACCATTTCCATGGTCTTCTTCTTCTGTGAAATCTTGTAGGTATTTAATTTTCCACCCCTTATAAATTTTTAACAATTCTTCAAGACTTGGATAAAATCTATCTTCTTTTAGGGATTTGTCTTTTTCTGATTTAGAAATAATAAGATTATAACCTTCTTTAATTGTGGACCTCTTCATGTTTTGTAAAATATCAAAAGCAATTTCTTTTTTAAACGAATGAAGTATGAGAGAACAAATAATAAGGTTATATGATTCAAATTTAAAGTTTAAAATATCAAGATTTTTAAAATTAAAATTTTTAAAATTAATAACCTGAGGATTTTTATCCAGGCCTATCACTTTTGCTCCTCCAACTGCAAATCTCTTGGACATGTATCCCTTATTACAGCCTAGGTCTAAAACTTCTTTAATCTTTCTACTATCAATTAGGTCTAAAAATTTTCTTTTTGTTTGTTTTATATTTATCATTTTAAATCCTTAAAGCACATTGGATCTCTTGCCATATAGTCTCCTGTTGTTGCATAAGCTACCGCTCTACACCCCCTACAATGTGTTACATTTTCACAACAAGCATTTTCCCCCATCTGCTTAAGATCCCTTAGTTTTTCCATAACTTTATTTTTAGTTATTAAATTAACAATCCCTTCCCCTATATTTCCTATTGAAATGGGAAGTCTTCTACATGGATAAACCTCTCCATCTGATAAAACAGAAAGTGCGAAATATCCTGCACTACAACCTCCAAGATATTTCATTGCATCTCTAGATTCCTGCTTTAGGACGTTATCTCTTTGCATTATTTGCCATAAAACTTCACTTCTTAAAACATGTATTTCTGAAGAATATTTTTTCACAAATATTTCTGTTCTTCTAAATAAATCAAGAGTTTCTCTTGGTCCAAGATATTCTGGATCAAAAATTCCCATTTTGCTATTAGGTACATAAGATTGAAATCCAACTCTTTTTGCCCCTGCCCCTATGGAATTAATAATAACATCCTCAAATTCATGATAGTTTGATTTAAGGGCAGTCATAGATGCCGTTACCTCAATTCCTTCTCTGGCAGCGTTTCTTATTCCCTCTAGGGCTCCATCGTAAGCTAGAGGATTTCTCCTTATAATGTTGTGCCTTTCTTTTTTTCCATCTAATGAAACTTGAATCCTGTCAACCCCCCTTTTTTTTAAATCTCTAGCAATTTTTTTGCTTATCAATAACCCATTAGTTAAAAGTCCACATGGAATATCTTTTTCATTTACATAATCCAATATATCAAATAGTCTATCCCTTAAAAGGGGTTCTCCTCCCGAAATTCTTAATTTTGGTATCATTCCCCATTTGTTTGCTGTGTCCCCTAAATCATCAAGCATAGTTATAACTTCTAAAAACCCCATCTCATTATCATTTGGTAGGTGTGTTTCGTTTGATTCATGCGCATGATAGCAGTGAATACAATTAAGTTGACAAGCCTCTGTGGAATCCCACTGCAAGTATAACTCTCGTTTAACCATTTAAATTACCAAATAAGATTTATCATAATTAATAAGTAATATTATTAATTAAGAACTACATCCACCATCGGACCTACTGCAGCCATCACAAGGAGAACAAGAATCTAATAAAGAAGAACCTGAATTTCTTTGCAAATCCATAACTCCTTCAAAAAGAGCTTTTTCTCCAGTTGTTTCTTCTTTTCCTGCATAACAATTCTCACTAGCTGCAACATAAGATTCTGATACCATAATAGTTTATAACAAATGAACTTTTTAAATATTTGTATGGTCTATTTTGAAGTTAAATAACTGAAGATTCCTCAAAAAAATGATTTTCTAAGTTTCTCTCAAATATTTCTCTTCTTCCATCTTCTTTTCTTTTATTTTTTAGATTTAAACAAGAGTTATATTCTCCAAGACAAGTTTTTCTACAAATTTGTTCAGTTATATGGTTCTGACTAATATTACAATAAGGTCTACCTTTTATTCTTGTGTGTGAGGGACAAGTCATTAATTTAGAAGAAATTAACCCTATATAAAAACTATTATACTAGAGTTAATATCTAACTTGAATAAAATATGACAATTAGGGTATTATGTATTTACACAATGGGTTTAAATAGAATTAGGTGGGTTGCAAGATATCTTAAGAATAAGGACTATGAAACTAGGTATGGTGGGTTTGGACCTATCCTAAGTTAAAAGAGGCAATAGATTGTTATTTACCCTTAGAAAAATAAAACCCTCCTTCTTTTCATTTCTAATCTTCGAAAAGCCCACGTAAATCTTATACTCTTTCAGAATACTCGCACCGAACTTCGAAGAAAAATGGAAGCTGCTCAACCCCTGTACAGGGCTTCAAATGGGGGAAAGAGGATTCGAACCCCTGTAGGTATAAACCAATTGGCCCTAAACCAATCCCGTTTGACCGCTCCGGCATTCCCCCGGATGTTATCTGTTAAATATTTAGGTATAAAAGGGTTTTGATTAAAATTATTTTGCTTCAGCTTCTTGCTTTGCTTTTTCTCTTTCTTCTTTCTTTTTTTGTCTAGTTTCGTTTTCTTTTTCTTTAATTTTCTCTTCTAAATTTAGGCTTTCTAACAATTCCTTATATCTATTTCTTATTGTTACTTCAGTTATTCCTGCAACGTCTGCTACTTCTCTTTGGGTTTTTTTATCATCATTTAATAATGCAGAGACATATAGGGCTGCGGCCGCTATTCCTGCAGGACCCCTTCCAGAAGTTAATTCTTCTACTTCTGGTTTGTTTAGAATTTTTATAGCTTCATTTTGTGAAAGAGGGGTTAGGTGTAATGTTGAGGCAAATCTTGAAATATAGTCTTTTGGAGATGCAGGAATCATCTTTAATCCAATTTTTCTAATAATAAATCTGTAAGTTCTTCCGATTTCTTTTCTTTCTACTTCACTAGCATCTGATATTTCATCTAAAGTTCTGGGAATATTATAAGAACGACAGGCAGCATAAATACAGGCAGCTATTACAGATTCCATGCTTCTTCCTCTTACTAATCCTCTTTGTAATACAAAATTATATACTCTTGCCGCTTCATCTCTTACAACTGAGGGCAGTTCTATATAGGAAGCTACTCTTCTAAGCTCAGACATAGCCAATCTTAAATTTCTTTCAATTGAAGTTGAAACTCTTTCTTGCCATTTCTTAAGTCTAAGGTATTTCCTTGTTTGTTGTGTTGAATCTAGTCTGTAAATATCTGAAATTTCTCCCACATTTGTAGTAAGTCCTCTGTCAAATTTTTGTAAAGAGCTTGGTGCTCCCCCTCTTGATTTTTTAGTGCTTTTATCAAAACTTCTAAGTTCATGAGAGGTATCTACCATTTTTTCTTCTACTAAAAGTCCACAATCTCCACAGATCAATTCTCCACGAGATTCATCGTAAATTAAATGCGTACTATTACACTCTGGACATTTCTTAGGATTAGCCATAACAAAGCTTAAAAAGACAGACCCTTTTTAAAGGTTTCGGTTAATGGTTCTTTATCGTCGTGAAATGGGTTTGTTTTAGATTACTCTTTTAGAATAATTGCCTGAACTTGGCCTTCTTGTCTTGGCCTATTTGTAATTTTTGCTTTTCCTAGTTCTGTTTCAATAATTGCTCCTTTAACTAGGATATTTTGTCTTGCAAGGAATGTATTTGAAGGAGTTTCCAATACGTTTTTGATTACTGTTTTTTTAGCTTTTTTATTAACAATAACATTTGCTTTGTCTAAAAGTGTTGCTGTTAATTTCGAATTTCCACCTTTTGTTCTTATTAATTTTGTCTTCATCTCTCCGATTTTTGTTATCCTTTCTTGCCTGTTTCTACTATCTTTTCCCTTTTTCTTTGGATTTTTATACCTTCCACCACTGATCTTTTTACCTGATTTCATAATAAAACTTAAAAAATTGGGTTTAAAAGGTTTTTGGATTGCTTTTGTGTTCACTTTGGAGTAACTAACCGAAAGATTTATAAAGGTGTTTTATATTAGTTTATTATGAAAAAGTTTGGATTGATTTTGAGTTTGGTATTTCTCTTAGTTTTTACTAGTTTAGTTTCTGCCGTTCCCTTTGAGATTGGTGCTTGTGAAACTCTTGATATGGAAAATAGAACATATGTTTTAAATCAAAGTGTTTCAATTGATCCAACTAATCCAGATGACGTGGCAAGGGGCTTTACCTGTTTTGTGATTAATGCAAAAAATATTACCTTAGACGGTAATGGATTTAATATAACTGGGAATGGTACAGGTGTGGGAGTTAGTTCAGATGGGCATGATAATATAGTTATAAAAGACTTTGCAAAAATTAGTGGTTTTGATAACGGAATTGCCCTTGGAGAAAGTATCGGTTCTGAAGTTAGCGAGGTTGTTGTATCTTCTAATAATTTTATTGGATTATACCTTTTTGATCTTACGAATTCTGACTTTTCCAATATTTCAATTTTGGACAATGGGGATAAGGGAGTTTATTTATTTGATAGTTTTGATAATACCTTCTCTGATATAACTTCTAATTCAAATGAGGATAATGGGTTTTTGTTTGATGATGTTTCAGGCAATACTTTCACAGATATAACTGCGAATTCTAATGGAGGGAGCGGAATTTCACTAGATGATTCTGATTCTAATCTCTTTTCAGATATTACAACCAATTTAAATGAATTTCTCGGAATTTCCTTGAGAGATAGTAGGGATAATACTTTCTCCAGAGTTTTTGCGGATTCAAATGGTCTTTATGGAGTTAATCTAAATGATGTTTCAGGCAATATTTTTTCTGATTTTTTAATTTCTGATACAATTTCAAAATATGGTTCACAAACTGGCCTTTTATTGAAAGACGGTCTTAACAATTCATTTACAAATATAACCTCAAATGGAAATGAATACGGTTTAGAAATTAAAGAATCTATTAATAATACTTTCACAGATATAACTTCAGATTCAAATAGTATGGGAGGAATTAGGCTTTTAAGTGGTTCAGATTTCAATGAATTTCAAGATATTTTTACTGATTCTAATTATTATTTTAGTTTCAAAATCGAAGAATCTAATTATGCAGTTGTTAAAAATTTAGTATCTTCTGATAGTTGGCACAGTGTTTTGATAGATGAGGGTAGTTTCAATAGTTTTTCTAATTTAACTACAACTTCAATTAGTAAGTGGAGTATTAGGTTGCAAAAGGATTGTTCTGAGAATTCTTTTGATTTGATATATGCTCAATCTAATGCTAATGTGGTTGATGATGGTAGTGATTCTTTAATTAATGGATTTAATTTTGTAAATGGTTCTAATCAAGTTCATTATAATAATGACTATGGTGAAGTATTCTCTGATAATTCTAGTGGGCTTGTTTTTGGAGAGGAAGTTAAGGTAGGTTCCAATCTTCTTTCAGTTGATTCAGTATTTAATGGAAGAGCTGTTTCAGCGAATGTAACATTAAGAAATGTAAGTTTGACAGGAGCAGTTATGATTTTGAAGAATGGCGCCGAATGTACTGATTGTACAATGCTTTTAGAAAACCAAACGGCTGGAAGGTATACATTTAATATTCTTGAATGGGCAAATTATAGTTTGGCTGAACGTCCTTCAGTAACTCCTGCCTCTACAGGTGGAAGTAATTCTGGTAGCGGTGGTTATACTGAGACTTGTGAGGAATGGACAGTTTGTGTGGATGAAGAACAAACACAATCTTGTAACGATGGAACTGTTGTGAAGACAAGATCTTGTGTAGTTGAAGAAGAAGCTCCTGAAGAAGAGGAACCAGTTGAAGATGTTCCTGAAGATGAAACTTTCTTCTCCGCAATAACTGGTGCAGTAATCGGTGCGGGAAGGGTAGCGCAAGCAGGTTTAGCACTATTATTAATTTTGATAGTTGTTGGTCTTTATTTCTTGGTTAGTTATCTTAGAAAAAGAAAGTAAGAATTAGCATTATATGATTCTAAGGAAAGGGTAAATATTATAAACTTCTATTCTTAATTTTTATTATGAAAAAATCACTATTCATTGTTGTTTTATCCTTTTTAATTCTAGTTGGTTTTGCAAGTGCAGAAGATATTACGGGGTGTAGGGACCTTAATGTCTCTGGGACAACGTATGTTTTACAAGATAATGTTTCCACAAATGAAACTTGTTTCACAATCACTGCAGATAACATTACATTAGATGGTAATGGTTTTACTATTGATGGAGATGATGTTGGAAATGATATTGGTATTTATGCAAATGGATATGATGGTTTAATCGCCAGAGATTTTTCTAACATCACAGATTTTAGGTGGGGAGTTGTACTTTATTTAAATTCAAATAATAATATAACAAACATAACTGCAAACTCCAATTGGGAGGATGGATTCCGTCTTTTTTCAAGCTTGAATAACACCATAACAAACATAACTGCAAACTCCAATGGAGATTCAGGAGTTAGTTTGGAAGCAAGCTTCAATAATACCTTAACAAATATTATTGTAAATTCAAACACTGAGGAGGGAATTATGTTAGATACTAGTTCAAATAACAATTTAACAAACATAACTGCAAATTCAAACCAGGGAGGAATTCAATTTAATTCTGCTTCTAATAATATTGTTTCTGATGTAATCTCAAACGGAAATTCAGTTTATGGAATTCTTTTTATAAACGGATTAAATAATACTCTTTATAATTTTGAATCTTATTCTAATGTATTTTCAGAGATTGGATCAACAAATTGGTCAATAACAACCGGGAATACGCTGTCCTATAATAATTCCTATGGGCAGATAGACTTTGAAGCTCTTTCTGCAGATGTTGAAGGAGATCTCCAGTTTGGCTCTGGCCAAAACATAGAGATTATCTCAAATAATGCCTTTGTTAATTCCTCTTCAGATATTTCTGAGCTTAATGTTTCAGCGAATGTAACATTAAGAGATACAGGTTTAACTGGAACAATTGGGATTTTTAAAGATGGGGTTAATTGTTCTGATTGTACATTACTTGAATCTAGTGGAGATACACATACTTTCAATGTAACTTCATGGAGCAATTATAGTTTAACTGGTTGTGGTGATGGTGTTGCGAACAATGGAGAGACTTGTTCTAGCTGTTCTGTTGATGTTGGTGCCTGTTCAACGGGAACCACTACAAGGAATGGAGGTAGTGGAGGATATACTGAGACTTGTGAAGAATGGACTGTTTGTATGGATGGTAAAAAGACACAATCTTGTAACGATGGAACTATTCTGAAGAGAAGGGATTGTGTAGTTGAAGAAGAAGCTCCTGAAGAAGAAGAACCAGTTTTGCCTCCAATTGTAGCCGATACAGGTTCTGGCATGATTATCAAAATTATTTTAGTTTTGTTTGCTGTTTTGGTGATTGGAGGTTTTTACATTTTAGGCCGTTATTTGGGAAAATCTAGATTGGTAGAATCTGTTTAACTCTGGAGTAGTTAAAGAATCGAAAGGTTTATAAAGTATAATTCTTGAATTAGGTTATGTTAAAATGTTTTGGTATAAAGTGTGGAGGAAAAGAACAAGTATTATAAACTTGTATTCTTAATTTTTATTATGAAAAAATCACTATTTATTGTTGCTGTTTTAATGTTTTTAATTGTGATTTTAGGAGCCGTTCCTACACTAAATAGTGTTTCTCTTACGACAACTAATCCTTTAACAAATGATACTAATCAAAATCTGACAGGTTCAGTTGACGCCACAATGGATGGTAAAAATATGTCTTATGTTTATAATTGGTATAAAAATGGTGCTTTGAACGCTACTACTTTAATTTTTGATGGATTGGAAAATTATTATCCTCTGGACAACGATACTTATGACTATTTTGGAAGTAATAATGGAACTGCTTCTGGGGCTAGTTTAAATAGCTCTGGAAAGATTGGGAATTCCTATTATTTCGATGGGGCTGGAGATTATATAAATTTAAGTTCGAGTATCCCCGCTCTTGAAGGAAATAATGTTACAATCAATGCTTGGATCTATCCAACACTTACTTCAGGTGTACATCCAATCGTTACACAATACGATACTGGAGACAATGGATATTATTTTTATATAGGTTCTAATAATTTGAGATTCTGGTTTGATGGCGACGAAATTGTTTCTTCAGGCAGCCTTTCTTCAAACCAATGGTACCATGCTGTTGCAACTTATGATGGTTCTACAAGAAAATTATACTTGAATGGGGTTGAGGTAGCCACCGGTTCTGTTTCTGCGTCTGGGATTTCTTTCCCAGCGTATATAGGGCATGGAGAAACATATTCTGGAAATTTTAGTGGTTTAATTGATGAAGTTCAAATTTATAATAGGAGCTTATCTGCTAGCGAAGTTGACCAATTGTATCATGGTTCTTTGTATGGCGGTAATGTGATGGATTCTTCTAGAACTGCTGGGGGAGAGAACTGGACTCTTGGAGTGAAAGCAGGAGATTATTCAGGATTTAGTGGTGAGGATAATTCGA
>Ga0233437_1007588_pt1 | contig 10428 bp, 4 predicted proteins | sample SI_122_August201_FD_182714 | JGI IMG/M metagenome (GOLD analysis project Ga0233437, IMG submission 182714) | Seawater microbial communities from Saanich Inlet, British Columbia, Canada - SI_122_August2016_200_MG | ecosystem: Environmental > Aquatic > Marine > Inlet | place: Canada: British... | reverse complement strand
TATGTAGCCGGTGAAACTATTTCATTAAAAGTTTGGTCTAACGACAATGTTGTTGTTGCTGACTTTGAAATGGAATCAGTTTACAATTCTTACGTATCTAATGTTTATCCAGGCAACGACGGTGAATTCAGTGTTGTTAACGTAACAAAAGATGCTATACTTTCCGGTGAATTGCTTGTTTATCCAAATCCTGCCACTGATGTAATTAACATTACTTCTCCTTCTGATATTAGTAATGTTACTATATATAATTATGTTGGACAAACTGTTTACTCAATCAATGTAAACAGTTCAAATGTTCAAATTAATTCAAACGATTTTAAAGCTGGTATTTATATTATCAGAATTCAAACTTGTAGAGGATTAGAAACCCAAAAGGTTACTATCAAGTAGTTTTTCATTTTTAGTTTTTAAAAAGCTGCCCCTTCCGGGGCAGCTTTTTTTATTTTCGGAAAAATATTATTTTACTCTTGTTTATTTGATTATCTTTTGGCCATTCTACATTAATAGTTGATTGCATTATATTTAGTATTGCCTATTCGCTATTTATGGTATAAATTATAATTCTAAAATTGAGCAGGTAAAGGGATTACTCCCTCGCCCTCTCACTCCATCAAGCATGCTCTCGCACTTGGCGGTTTCAGTTAATAGTTTAACTGTAATCTAAATGTTATTATTGAATCCTTTTAGGATTATAAATTTGGTATCGGTCTAATCACACCCTGCACTGCGTACAGGGCTATTCATATTTAATCTGCTTTGCGGATTGTGTGAACCTCCTTTAAACCGACCTGAAATAGAAATGCAAAATGTTACAGTCTGGCCAATGTAAAACCAAGTCTTTAATATTTTTCATTTAATGCAAGGTTTACGAAACGAGGTAAGTGACACGAAGTTAACCCGTATGGGTCCGTATGGATGCGTTTCAGTATATCCTTTCCATTGAGCCATAGGCAGGCCAATTTCAATATTATAAGCCAAAAATTCAAAAAAAAAGGGAGACAAAATGCCTCCCTTAAAAGAAATCGAAAACCAAAGTCTTATTTAATAGTTACTTTTTTAATTAAAGTAGAGTTGGTTGTATTTATTTTGAAAATATAAACACCTGTTTGATAATCCGAAGTATTAATTTTCATTTGAGTATCATTAACCGCCATATTTAATAAAACCTGTCCTAAGAAATTAAGAACCTGTACGTCATTAATGATTTCATTTGAAACAATATTAACATTGTCGTTTGCAGGGTTTGGATAAATTGAAACGTTCACATCGGCAGGATTTTCAATACTGCTTGTTCCTTTCAAAATATTTACAAAACTATATTCGCCGTCATTTGATGGGAATACCTGATCAGTATAAGCTTCAAAATCTGATTCAAAGTTATAAGTTGAAGTAACTTCCATTTGATTTTCATTATCCCAAACTTTTATTGAAATATCGTTACCGGCATTATAACCTTTATCATTAGTTAAAGTACTGAATAATGGTAAGCTGTTTTCAAATTTATTATCCGAACGAATAATAGTTGAACCAACCAACATATCACCATCGTAAACAGCAACTTCATCACCAATTTCCAAACCTGAAACATACATTGTATAAACAGGATCGGCAGCATTTCCACCATCAAATACAAAGTGTTCAATTACTTTAGGTGTAAGATTTGATAAAGAAGATTTTACGGGAACATTATAAACCAACTGATCAGCGGCAAACATTTTAATAAGATAACCTTCGCCGGGAATTGCATCACCAATTCCGTTCACCCAGTTAGGGCCGATTTTTCTTAACATTTCACCATCTGAATTTCTGATATAATCCAAATTATCACCAAGAATTCCATCAAAAGCATATAAAGCATCAATAGCTTCTGCCGGCAGATAACTTACAAATTGAAAGCCTGAAACTAAATCAATGGGTGTTGAAACTAAAACTTCTACGCCAGTGAACTCAAGTGTTTCGGTACCGAGCATTTTAAATAAATATCCTTCGGTTCCTATCCAATCACCTATTCCGTTAATCCAATTAGGGCCGATTTTTCTAAGAACAATTCCTTCAGAGTTTCTTACATAATCTAAATTCTCATTTAATATACTTTCTAAAACAACAAGCATATCAGGATCTTCAGCTTCTACACATGTTGAAATAAACTGATAACCTACTGATAATTCAATACTTTGAGTTGCAGGAACAAATGGGTTAAGCAATCCGAAGAATTCAAGATATTGTTCCATTAATTCTTCTCTTCCGGTATCTGTTGCATTTAATCCTCCAAATTCAAATGAAGCACCAATTGTTTTATAATCGCCGGCATCATAAGCAACACCACAACCATAATTAGGTGATTGATTTTCGAGTATTAAGAATGCGGGAGCAGTAGCACCAATATGGTCAATCCAGCTATTTTCGCCTGAATAAGTAAAAGTCATATCTTCGGTAAATGAACCTGGAATACCATTAATAGTTCCTAAATCACCTGAACCATCAGATTGGCCATCAATATTAAACATCGCGTGCACAGGAGTAGAGGCATCATAATACCAGGTATCTCCACCTTCCATATATAGTTTACCACCATCATTAAGGAAAGCTGCAAAGGTTTGTCCTTCAGCACTTGTTAGAACGTGATTATTGGAATAAATTCCAAGACAAAGGAAAACAGAATTATATAAACTTAGATCGGCAGGAATACTTGTCAAATATTCGCAGGCAACACCAAGATTATCGATAGCAGTTTGCATATCAGGGCCTGAAGAATGGTTATCATCAAGGTCGATAATACAAACCGGAATTTGTCCTACGACAACTGAAAATTCTCCTTCTCCACCAATTTCACCGGGTGCTTCAATATTTACTTCAAAAGCAGCCATGTGGCCGGTAGGAGTTCCTGCATCAGCAGTAACACTAAATATTCCGCTAACATTTTCTTCAGGATCAACTGTTCCGTATTCCAGTGGATCGGTATTTACAGTAATATACGGATCGCTTGAAACTAATGCAGTAATAACATCATTAACTGAAGCAGAACCTGCATTTGTAATAGTTATAGTGAAATCTTTTGTTTCACCCGGGTCAATTGTTCCGGAGCCTGAAATCTCAAAACCAACAAATTCAAGAATTGGTGCATGAGCAAAAAGAGTAAATGAGCTTTCCCATATATCTGTTCCATCAGTAGCAACAACATCAAACATTATAGCTTCTCCATCAGGAATATTTGTCGCAATCTCAACACTAAATCCATCAACAATCGAAATTATTTCATCAATACCGATATTACCATAATTTTCAGTATCATCTAATATTGTTACAAATCCATTATCGGTTGAAATTGTTACATCAACGTTATAAGCAATTTCAACACCAACATTTTTTACTGCAATGCTTAAGTTAGCAGTTTCACCAAAATCAAGCTGGCCGTTTCCATCTACTTCGCAAGCATTATAAATTACATAAGGCCCCTCAGGAGGAACAATTGTAATATTATCATAATATGTTTCGGTATTTAAACCTGTAACAACCAGTAAAGCTTCACCTGGTAATAAATCGTGCTCAAGATTAACATGCCCTGAAGCATCAGTTACGGCATTATAATATTCTCCATTTTGTGATAAGCAAACCATAGCACCGGCAACGGGGTATCCGTTAGAAGTGACAATAAGATCGTAAGGCATACCGACAAAAATTACCTCATTCGATAAAGCAAGAGGTGCAGGCTCAATAGTACGATGTTGAATGGCAGCATCACCAAAGTATATCCATGTTTTAGCAGTTTCCCAATCGGAAGAACTTCCCGATTCGGTGGTCATTAATACCAAGCCGTTAAAGACACAAGCACCGAGAGTACTTCTTTGCTCAGTTGTATTTATACCATTTTGTCCGGGATGAGCAGTATAATCATATCCGCCAATTATAACATCATTAAAATAGTCCTGGCCTCGCATTGGAGGATCCCATGGCTGATTAATTGTTGCCATTAAAGTTACAATAGCACCACCATTTTCTTTTTTCAACCATGCTTCGGCAAAACAATCACTTGAATTCTGGAATGCACCGTTAACACATGCAACAGAAAAAATAAAAGGAAGTTTGCTGCCATTGGTTAAATTATTAACATGGCTATTACTGAAACCGGTAGAACCCCATGAAGTTGCAGAACCATGTCCACAATAATTAATTGCACTAACTCCGGCGTTGATAGCATTAGTAACCATAGAGGCAGTTCCTGAAGGGTCATAAGCAGTTGAGAAATTATCATAAGTATAAGGATCTTGTTTATCGTTATAAATAACATCAATCTGTTCATAATCCAATTCATTATCATCACCAGGGCCTTGATTGGAAGCAACTCCCAATGCACTTGAATACCAATTATCACTATCAGGATTTTTCTCGTAATTAATTGATTTATTAACCTGAATTGTTACATGTCCGGGATTATTGGCCGAAAACCTTCCAATACAAATATCGGGTTGGTTATCGCTACCAACAACGCAACCTAATTGAGGATCCATAGGTGCTCCACCCATATTATCAGATTTAATATCTGCCCAATCACCAACTAACTGAACGTAGAGAAGATCATTATTGGCATTATAAGAATTTTGAATAAGGTTCTTTACATTTGTTCCGGTTGCAACAACTTCTTTTGTTACTGAGTAGCCTTTTTCCTTTTTCCATTCAATATAAGGTTCAATAGCATCTTCGTCTCTTGCTGTTGTAATTACTAACAGGTCGCCAAATTCTCCTATAGTAAGGTCATCTCTTGTTAAGTTATAATTAATGAAAACCGAGTTATAAATCGCATCCATTTCCCTGACAATTTCAGTTGCTGGTTTTGATAAAGGATTAATCGCCTGAGTTTCGTTTTCAATTAGCTCAACTGTTAAAGTTTTATAAACTCTGAGTACGTTTTTCACTGCATTATACCTGAAAGGAAATACATTTACACTGGTTCCCCTTAAATCTTTTAATATAAAAGGAGAAGTGTTAGTAGCAAGATTTTGAGGATACCAGTTATCACGAAGTGAACTTGGAGTGATAACATAAGGTATGGTTGAAGGATCCTGATCCCTGTAAATAACCCCTCTTGAAGGTAAAAGTGGATATTCTAATGTGTATTCATCATACTCTCCTTCAATTACATTAAGGCTTACATTTTTATCGGCTGATAATTGTACTGTTGCACTGATCATAGGCAGTTGTGCAAAACCTTTTAATTGAGTATAAACACTTCCATCGAATAGAATTTTCGAATAAGTTGTACCGTCAATATTGATTTCGGTAAGATCATAGTTACCAATACTAAAGTCAAGTTCATAAACATCTCCTTTAGTTTGATTAAATTTCACATCATAGGCTTCAGAAGCCATGACATACGAAAAGCTGAAAAAAACAGCAATTACTAAGATAAAGTTTCTCATAATTAGTTCAAATTTGTTATTAATTGTTATTAGATTTTTTTTAAGTCTATTTATTTTTTCTTATAAACTACCTCACAAAACAGATGACATTAAAGAGTTTAAAAAGGTTGCACAAAAGTATGTTTTATTTTTTTAAATATACAATCTTTTATTTTGTGAGTTTCGGGTTTCGGGATTCGAGTTTCAGGTTTTGGGTTAAGGTCATGTGAAATGCAACGTAGGAATTATTTCAACATGGTTTCGGGTTTCGGATTTCAGGTTTGACAATGCTTGAATTACAACTTATAAACTGACACTGAAATTAATTACCCGTGGAAAATCGCTGAATGCTTTCAGGAGCAAAGAAACGCAAAAAATTTTAGATTTTTTAGTGTACTTTGCGGTTAATAGAAAAAACCTTGACAAAAAATTAAATTGCCAAAATGTTAAAGAACTTTAGAGTGCATCCTTAGTTTTAAAATAAATAAGAATTAATTTCATCTAAATCAAACTCTTCTGGGTAAAATTCACCACCGGCCCATTCAAGTAGTTCCTCATGTTCGGGATGATCTTTATTTTTTATTGCCTCAAGAAAATTCTGATAACCCCAAACGCCTCCGCAATCATCAGGCGGGCAATTTCGTTTTCCCTTTATACAAAGCGGGTAGTTTTTATTATTATCAAAAGGAAGTATTTTTTCAATTAAAATGGTATGTTCCCAATTATCACCAAAATCGTAGGTAAATATGAATTTTTGATTTTCTTTAAAAACTACATCTCTTAGCAATGTTTGACTGGAATCTTCATCTCCCGAGTCAAAATCATCTTCATTCGATAATTGATAGCTTAATCCATCTATATTAAAATCGTATAAATGATAGCCATCCCATCCCATTGCACTCTGAATTATTTCACTAAATTCATCTAATGAAATATCATCCTCTACTAATAACCTTCTCCAGATTGGAGGTTTGATACCATTTAATGATATTTTTATTTGATAGGCATTTTTTACTTTTGGGTTTGATTTTTTTATGTTCGTTATATTTTTCTGTGATTTAACAACTTGCATTAAGGGTTTATGATTAATAACCGTATCAAATGATTTAATTATTACCCTAAGAATTGATTCCATGGCGGCTAATTCATGTTGTTCATAATCATCTTCCAAATCACTAATTTCAGAAAATATGTATTTATCAATATTTTGTTGTGGCATTTTAGAAAGATTATTTAATAGTGTCGGAAGGAAGTCTTTAAGTCCTTCTTTTTCAAATAACTTTAAGAATTCTTTTGGATCTGAAATTTTCTCTTTATTAAATTGTTTATCAAGTTTATCTAATTTTGAACTAAGTTCATCATCACTAATATCTAATCCGAGAGATTTTCCCAAATTTTGCTCCGTATTAAAACTTTCTTCATCAATTCGGTCAATAATTTCTTCGATAATAGTTGGTACTTCTTTACATTCATTCTTAAACGATTGCCAAATTATCATCGCTAATGAAACTATTTCATCAAAAATTGCTTCACTCAGTTCTTCCGCTTTTATAAAAGCCATTAAATACATTTGAATGACAGGCTGTTCATTTACAAATCCCTTTACATACTCAAAATATTCTTTCTCGTTCAATAAGTTTATATACTTAATTGCTTTTTTGATACTTTTATCAGATACCAGAATTTCTTTTTTCATATAAATTTATTTTAAAATGATCGTCAAATGTAAATATTAATTTTAAAAATGATATAAATATCTTGAAAAAAACCGAAAGTAAAGACTAAGAGACCGAGTGATGGAGTATTGGAGTATTGGAGTGATGGAGTAACGGGAAACCTGCCTGTCCGCCGTAGCTTTAGCATAGGAGGAAAACCCGAAACCACAATTTATTCCGGATACTCCATTCTTACATGATAAATATTCAAAAGCATTTTCTTAAATATTTTTTTAATTTTTTCAATTTCTTTTATTGTAATATCCGAATTTGCAAATTGCCCTGCATATAATTGACTGTCAATAATTTTATCAACCAGATCATTTATCTTTTCTTCATCGTGGTTTTTTAGGCTCCGTGAAGCAGCTTCAACCGAATCGGCCATCATTAAAACCGAAGTTTCTTTTGAGAATGGAATTGGTCCGTGATAAGTAAAAATACTTTCATCAATAATTTCACCTTCAACTGCATTCCTTTTTTCCAGTGCATAAAAATATTGAGCTTTCCGGGTTCCGTGATGAGTTCGTATAAAATCAATTATTTGCTCTGGTAATTTATTCTTTTTTGCCTTTTCAATTCCCTTAATAACATGGCCAATAATTATTCTTGCACTTTCCTCATAAGTAAGTTCGTCATGGGGATTTATTCCGGTAGTCTGATTTTCAACAAAATACAAAGGATTATCCATTTTGCCAATATCATGGAATAATGCTCCGGTGCGAACTAAAAGATTATTCCCTCCAATTTCGTAAATTGCTTCTTCAGCCAAATTTGAAACCTGCAATGAATGATGAAAAGTTCCCGGTGCTTTCATTGATAATTCTCTCAAAAGTTTGGTGTTGGTATTTGATAATTCCATTAAAGTTACATCGGTTATCAACCCGAATACCTTTTCAAAAATAAAAATCAAAGGATAAGAAAATAATGATAAAAGTGCACTTCCTGCAAACAAAGCAAAATATAACAATTTAATATCTGCAAGGCTACCCTCCTGAATTAAAGTCAGGCCGAGATAAATCAAAATATAGGTGATAAAAATTGCGAGAGAAGTAAGAAAAAATTGCGAACGACGCTGAAGATCAACAATACTAAAAATCGTAACAACACCTGCAATAAGCTGTAAATAAACAAATTCAAAGCTATTTGGAACTAAAAACCCTATTAAAATTATTGTAATAATATGAACGAACAGAGCAACACGTGTATCAAAAAATGCCCGCAAAATTATCGGAACAATACATATTGGTACAACATATAAATAATCAATTTGATATTTTACAACGAGACTTGTACCAAAAACCATTATAATAATTTGTATTAAAACAAGAAGTATTTTTCGGTTTTCGTTGAATACATCTCTTATAAAAAAAAGCAGGAAAGCAAATAAAACAACTACAATAATTGTAATCAAAATTATTTGGCCTGAAAGAATTGCATAATATTTTGTTGATGATCCTAAGCGGGATTCATACATGATTTTCAATGATTCAAGTACCTGGAATTTTTCCGGAGTTATGAGTTCGCCCTTTGAAATTATTCGCTCGCCCTCCTGTATCATTCCATGAGCCAAAGAAATATTATTCAAGCCATTAGCTATCTCACTTTCAGTAATTACATTATTGAATACAATATTTTGTTTTAATGAATTTTCTAAGGCTGAAAGCAATAAAACTTTATCCACTCCCTGGCTAAAATTTAAAGTAGAATTTATAAAGTTATATGCAGTTTGTATTGTGAGAAGTTCATTTAACTCTCGATCATCAGCAAGTTGATCTTTTAATACAATAATTCCAAAATCACCGGATTTGTTTTCAATTTCAGGAGTGAATTTAATAATTCCCACATTCATCACCGAATCGAAAATTGATAAACATAATTGTTCATTTTTCTGTTTCAAGAATTGAAATTCAGGTGTATCTGCATATTTTTCGTTCCATTTATTATTGAAATTAATAATAAGTTCCTGTCTTTTTTCCGTTGAAATATTATTATCAAAATCAAAATACAATTTAATATTATCACGAATAGCTTTACGTTCTATTTCAAGCTTTTCGGGTGATTTTAGAATCGCAAAATCAAAAGGGGCAATTAAAACTTCATGCATCCAGGGTTTACTCTTTTGAAACTCATATTTGAATTTTCCCTCTTTCGGAAAAATCATAACGAGTAAAACTATCATTGCAATGAGTAGAAAGCCTTTATAAATATCGGAATAATGATTTCTTAAAAATGAAAAGAAGTTCTTCATAGGCTAAAAATTATTTTACGAAAATAGAAATAATTTCTGAACTCAGCATTTTGGATACATTTGCAAATTATTGGAAAATTTAAATTATTGTCCTAAAATTTTAATATTATGGAATTTGGAATATGTAATCTAAGTGTTATCCCTTTGAGATCAGAGCCATCTGACAAATCTGAAATGCTAAACCAGATTTTATTTGGTGATTTATTGATCACTCAGGAATATTATAAAAACTGGGTGAAAATAAGATCAATTTACGATAATTATGAAGGATGGATTGACTTAAAACAATTTAAAGCTCTACCTGAAGAAGAATTCAAAAGAATAAGTTCATCAAAACAAAACACTTCGCTTGAGTTGGTGTATTTGCTTGTGAATAAGACAAAAAAATCTATGACCCCAATAGTTTTCGGAAGCAGTTTACCGGAATTAAATAGTGGAGAATTCCAATTGAACGGAGAAATATTTTCCTTTGAAGGCGATACTTTTTCAAATAATCAAAAAATCACCAAATCGCAATTAATTGAAAATGCAAGGATGTTAACTAATGCTCCGTATTTGTGGGGCGGGCGAACACCCTTCGGTATTGACTGTTCCGGATTTACACAAATAGTCTTCAAAACATGTGGAATAAAATTATTAAGAGATGCTGCCCAGCAAGCTACACAAGGCGAATTAGTAAATTTTTTATCAGAAGCAAAAGCAGGTGATTTGATTTTCTTTGATGATGATGAAGAAAATATTATTCATGTCGGAATTCTTTTTTCCGAAAATAAAATTATTCATGCATCAGGAAAAGTTCGTATCGACAATATTGACCACCAGGGGATTTATAATACTGAGCTTGAAAAATACACCCACAATTTACGGCTTATCAAGAAAATAATTTAGGGAGAATAATGGTATAAAGTGAACTGCCCTGACTAAAAGACCCTCCTTCCTAAGCCGTTAACCCAACTTGCACCTAAAATTATATAACCATTACATAATAAGCGAATAGCATTACCAATATTTTTTATTCGGGTACAACGGATTTTTTCATAAAGTATGGTTGGTATTTTTGGTTTAG
>Ga0233437_1007587_pt1 | contig 10429 bp, 9 predicted proteins | sample SI_122_August201_FD_182714 | JGI IMG/M metagenome (GOLD analysis project Ga0233437, IMG submission 182714) | Seawater microbial communities from Saanich Inlet, British Columbia, Canada - SI_122_August2016_200_MG | ecosystem: Environmental > Aquatic > Marine > Inlet | place: Canada: British... | reverse complement strand
AGACTTTCTTTTTGTTTAACTGTTTTTTTTGTTTCTGAGCGATGAGATTTTAGATCGGCGCCTTCTTTATCTAAAGACTGTTCTCGCATAGCCATTCTTTGTTCGCGAATAGTGGATTGTGGTAGGTTTTTTGAGTTTTCAAAACTGGCTGTTTGGCTTGTGCCATCATCACCTTTAGAAAGTTTTAGCCACGTTACCTTGTAAGTTTTTGGTCGCATATCGCGTTGTGGCGCTTTGTACCATAAGGCATAGACCACAACGATGTGAAAAATAAGTGATAGGATAATGTATTTTTTAAAACGATCGCGCATTTAATTTCTTGATTGTTTATTATTTGCTATCTCGTCGTCTTCTGGTGAATGTGTGATCATGCCAATTTTTTCTACGCCAGAGCGTCTACAAGCAGCCATGACCTCAACAACATAACCATAGTTGATTTCTTTGTCAGCGCGAAGATAGAGGATTTTATCTGGTCGTTGGCTGAAAACGCTTTTGAGTTTTTCTTCAATGGAAAGAACAGAAAATTTATTGTCCTTTTGATCGTTAATATAAATCTGACCATTGGTGTCCACGCTCAAGATAAAATCTTTTTCGCTCACATCAACGCTTCCTGCTGACACTTCAGGCAAATCAATGCTGATGCCTTCTTGAAGCATGGGCGCTGTCACCATAAAGATGATTAGTAGGACCAGCATGATATCAATGAGAGGGATCATGTTGATTTCAGAAAGGGTTGTCCCCCCATTATCATTGTTTTTGTTGTTATGAATCCTCATGTGGAAATCTCCCTCTCACTTTTAATCATGAAGTCAGACATAAAGAGATCAATAACTTTGCTGGTGATGCGGATTTTTGAAACAAAGTAATTGTAAAAAATAACAGCAGGGATCGCGGCAAAAAGACCAACAGCTGTGGCTACGAGCGCTTCTGAAATATAAGGGCCTACAGTGGCAAGTGAGCTAGAGTTGGCTTGGCCAATAGCCATAAAGGCTGTTAGGATTCCCCAAACAGTACCAAATAAACCAATGAAAGGTGCTGCTGCTGCTGTTGTGGCCAGAAAAGTTACGTACTGTTCCATTTTATAGAGCTCTTCTTCGCGCGATTGATTCATGCGTTGGGCAAGGATGTCACGGTGAAAGTCTGTCATTTTATTTGTCGTTTTTTTAATTTTTCCTAGCGTTAGGTGGCCAGTATTGAAAATCTGATAAACAGGGCCGCGTTTGATCGATTTTGTATTAGCAATTTCCACCATATCAATTGTTGCGGAAAACTTTTGCCAGAAACGTTGTGCCCGTCTTTGTGCTGCTTGTAATTGGAAGAATTTATAAAAAATAATGGCCCAACACATGACAGAAAAAACAACGAGAATACCCAATGTTAGTTGAACAATGGGGTCAGCTGTAAACATATGATTCCACAAGGTAGATGTTTCTACACTTCTAGCAGCTGTTGTTGCTGCTGTTGAGACAAGCTCTGTTTCAACAGCTTGGTTTGTGAGGTTTTTAGCCAGATTTTCTGCTGTGCCTGCGGCTTGGGCTATGAGTGCTACTACCATGAAAGCTCCTTTTTAAGTTTCTCTAAAAAATGCATACAAACGTTTTAAGCGCCCTTTGTCTAGTTCTATTCAATACGTTTCTCAAGGGCGTTTGGTTTTAAGAGAGAGTGCTATATCAAATTATAGAAAAAAAATAACGAGTTATGTGTAAAAAAAGTGTAAAAAGATTACAAAAGGCGTTTGGCCATTTTTGTCAGCGTGTTGTGGTAACACAAAGATATGTTTTGATTTTTGAGCCTCTTTGTCGTTTTTTGGACATCATCAAGGCTGTCACAAACCGTCCAAAAACCTTTGAGGTGAAAGGCGCCAAGGTTTGTTTTGGCTCTGAGTTCAGGCATATAGAGATATCGCATGATACAAAAGAAATCATTTAAGGGTTGGGCCCTGTTCAGAGCGTTCTTGATTTTATCTTTGTTTAGGATGTGAATGCCTGAAAACATAGCGGCTTGAGATCCTTTTGAGGGTTTAGGATCGTTGAGTATGGAGATAAGCTGATTATCTTGAAAGTAGAGGCGGCCATATTTTTTGGCTTGCGGGTGTTTGTAAAGCGCCAGTGTTGCCAAAGGTTGTTGTTTTTTATGGGTGTTTATGAGTTCTTTTAAGTCAAAATCTGTAATGATGTCAGAATTCATCACAAGAAAGTCGTTGTCCAAAAAACGCAGGGCTTTTTTTATGCCCCCACCAGTGCCCAATATTGTTGGTTCATGTGAATACACAATGTTTAGGCCTATGTCTTTTCCATTATTGAGAAGTTTTTTTATATGGGAGCCTTGGTGATGCAAATTAATGACAATGTCTTTAATGCCATGTTTTTTTAGAAAAGCGAGGTTATATAATATAAGAGGGATTTCGTTTATAGGAACCAACGCTTTTGGTTTAGAATTGGTAAAAGGACGCATGCGTGTGCCAAACCCGGCAGCAAGAATGAGCGCTTTCATGAAAACTCCTTCACATTTTCTTTGAGCCAAGAGTGCAGAGACTGGACATGCTTATTAGTGGCACAGACATCTAAGGCTTCTTTTACGTATGCCAGACTTTGTGGTATGTTTTTGAGAAAATGGGGGTTTTTCTTTACGGTGTTAATAAATTGAAAGCGCCCCGCATCTTTGAGTTTGCGTTGAAGAGCAATGAGATGAAAGTCGTGAAAGATCTTATCTTTTTTATTGTAGTAGCTGTGTGTTTCTGGAAGTTTTTCACAGTAGTAATTGATGAGGTGATCACGCTGTATAGGTGAAAAGGTTACGTAAGAATCCCTTAGAAGAGCAACCAGATCATAAAGAATAGGCCCCACAAGCGCGTCTTGAAAATCAATGAGGAAGAAATCAAAGTTTTTGAACATGAGATTTCGTGATTGGAAATCACGGTGTGTAAATCCTTGAGGCATTTGAGCAATAGTTTGAGAAAGGGCATTACAGGTTTTTAAGAACGTTTCTTTTGTTGCTTCATCGAGTTTTTTGTCCAAACGATCTTCCACGCCGTAGTCGAGAAAGTGTTTAAACTCGTGATTTAAAAGATCAAGATCAAAGCAGCGATGATAAGCAACACAGTTTTTATCTTCATTTGTTTTTGTTTGTAGGGCAATCAGGAGATCAATAGCGTTCTTGTAGTAAACTTGTCCAAACTCAGGTCCAGCCTTTTTATAAAGCGCTTCTAATGTTGCCTCACCCAGGTCTTCTAAAAGAATGAGTCCCTTGTCTTCGTCAAAGGCTAGAATAGTGGGTACAGGCAGCGCGCATTTTTTGAGATAGGTATTAACATTAATAAAGGGAAGTTCTTTGGGTTTGTCTACAGTCTCTTTTGTGATTTCTTCAGCAGGTGCGGAAAAGCCAGAAGGCATTTGCATTATTATATACGTCTCACGTCTCACGTCGCACGTCGCACGAAAATATTGGCGGTAGCTGGCTTGGCCGAAAAGTTTTTCAATTTTAATGGAGCCTGGATCAGGCTTGGGGCTTAAGTTGTTAACAACAAAGTTTAATAATGTGTCACTCATTCATTGTGCATATATGTTTACGAATTTAACGTCAATAAGCGCTGTTTTTTTGAGTGCCGGAGTTCCAGGGTTCCAGAGTAAAGTTGTTTGCTTTTTTTATGCTCTGGTACCAATAACACCAGACGTCGTTAGACCCTGAACTTGTCGAAGGGCCAGACGCTAAACGCTCCCCCTCGATCCCGCGACCCTGCGACCCATCTAATAAAGTATATGTTTGATTTTATCTTCTTGTGACAAAGGATAGAAATAACGGATTTCTTCAAAAAGTTTATCAAAACGATTTGTCTTAATGTATGTAGAGAGTGTGTGGCAGTATTTTTTAGCCAAAGAATTTGCTGTTTCATAGCGCTCAGCATGTTCATCAGAGAGATCGTCTTGTAGGCAATAATTTTCAAAAAGAAGATCAAGGAGGTGACTATGAGGAAGACTGCTCCCACTGGTTAGGAGAGCGAGGAGTAAAAATTTATCGATTTCAGCTTGTAGTTCTAGTTCAAGTTGTGTGATTTCAAATTCAAGATTTGCTTTGTGCAGATAGTAAACAAAGTGAGAAATGCCTTCGATGAGCAGGCAAAAATCAGAGATGTTATTATTTGTTAGTCTTTCGAGTGGGTTGTGTGTGCTCAGGTTTTTTTTCAGCGTATCATCAAGAAAAAGAGCAACCTCAACAGTTTCATCTTGAGGTTCTGGATTAACCAGAAAGAGTTCTTTGGGAATTGTTGTTTGTTGGTGTGATGGGAGTAGAGTCGCGAGTTCTTTTTCTGTGATTAAATACTCATTGGCATCAATGCCAAGACGGATTCCATAGAGTGCTTCAATGCGCAATTGTATCATTTCAATCAGTTCTTTGTTTATCATGTTGTCACTTTCTACTGCATAGGCTTTTGATTGATAAAAGAGTCTGGGATTATTCCTTTTTCTTTCAAAATGTTTTTGGCTCGCTCAGAACCTGTTTTTAAATACTTATCGAGAACTTTCAATAAGTCGCCATCTGTTAATGGTGTTTCTTTTTCACAACAAAGACCTAAAACATCCACAAGGTCTCCAAATTGATTGCCTAAAGCATGATACATATCAGAAATGTGTTCCTGATAAGGTGCGGTAACCATGCTGGCGAGTGATAAATACGCGTTGCCTCCCATGCCAATATAATAGTCAACATCTACCATGTTGTTTACAAGGCCATCTGAAAAAACGCCTGCGTGATACAGGGCTGTATCACCGAGAGATTTTAAGTGTTCAAATTGTTCAACGTTTTCAGAAAAAACAGCATCATAGAGTTTAAGTGCCAGAGGTCTTTGTTCGAGTTTTCCATCACTTCCTTTGTGAAAGTAATTTTCAGTTTTTGAAAAATGTGAAAGAATATTTACAAGATAAAACTCTACTTCTTGAGAGACCTCTGTTTGGTTAAGCATGAGGGCTTCTTTTATTTTCTTATAAAAGAACTCTCGCAAAGCCACGCTGGTTGTGATGTTTGGTACCATCATCTTTTATTGTAACATAATCTAGGGGGGTGTCCATGATTTTGTGGCGTGTCTATCGTCTAGCGTCTATCATCTAGCGTTTTGTTGTCACTGTTGTTGTGAATGTTAAGGGTTGTAAAAGCATGTTAAGATGATGAACGCGTGTTTTTAAACAAATCCGTAGATGTCCAGAAGAGGCAAATAGTTCCAAAGATGGCTTTAATAATTTGGTTGGCCAGAAACCACATGAGACTGCAGGTTAGAAGCAATGATTCAGGTGTTATCAGGCCTGCAGCAAAATGCGTGCTTGTTGTGTGGTTTTTGAAAAATTCAATGGTTAAAAATTGCCCTGTTCCCAGTCCTGATGGTGTGATGGGAAGTGTTGAAATAAGCATAATGGCTGGATTATATAAAAAGAGTTTTATCCAGTCAATGTGTGCGTGAAAGGCATACATGGCGAGATTGAGGCCGCCAACAACACCCACAACAATTGGTATGCGTGATAAGAACAGAATGCCATAGTCTTTAAGGCGGGCTTCTCTGAAAATAAGAAAAAGGTTGTGCTCTAAAATCCATCGCATGAGTCGAAAGCGTTTGAGCTTAACAATGAGTGGGTGATCGACGTTACGCCAAACAATAATCCACAGAATATAGCCGATATAAACCAAGGGAGCTAGCCATAGCATGAACAATCTAAAATCAAATCCTTTATAGGTGACATTGGTAAAAATAAGGGCAATCACAGCGGAAGTGATGATGAGTACCAAATCAGCAATGCTAATAAAGGCCATGGTTCCCAACGTTTTGGCGATGGGGGCTTTATGTGTTTTCTTAAAATAAACCGCAAAACCTCCTTGCGCTGCATGGTAGTTAATAATCATGAGCAGGTAGGTGACGCCACGTACAAGCCAACTCTCTTTGTGGGTAATGGGAGAGCAAAATCGTGTGATGAAATGTCTAATTGTGAGGCAGTCAAAAATATGCACCCAAAAAAAGTAGAGAATACTTAACAGTATAAATACAGGAACTTTGGTGAGCGTGAGGGTTTCCAAGGCTTGCTTGGGGGGAATCTTGTAAAAAATATAGGAAAAGATAAGCAAGCAGAGAATAAGGGGAATAGTTGTTTTTAGTATTTTTTTCACTAGTAATAATCAATAGTTAAGACGAAGGGTTGTGTCAATGGAATAGGCGTGTTTTTACGCAACATTTATGAAAGGTAACCGATAATAGTGTTATGTACTAATAATAACTCTGGAGATGTTTGATGGCTTTCCCATCTATTCGTTACAAGCAACACGATGGTGCATTGGTTGATTCACTTAGTGATATCATGCCTTTTGAAAAGGATGTTCATTTTCCAGAGCAAAGTGACCAGGCTCGTCTCGTTGATGCTGATACGATGCTTCATGTGGAAAGTGGTATTGTTGGTTGTTATTCAGATACCTATATTGAGCCCAGTGATGACTGTGGTTTGGTGGCAACGCGAAGCTTAACAGATGCTATTCGATTAAAAGACGGTTCTGTTTTTCGAAAATACACCACACTTTTTCAAACAACCCAAAGTCTAAGTTTAGGTCCTTTTACCAGTGCAAAACGGTTTTTAGAAGCTCCTCCAGAGTGTTCTGGCGTTGTGAATCAGAGCCTCTTTACAGAGGTTCGTGCCTACATTCCCATGATTGCTTTTGAACGCGATGCCCAAGAAATTGTTTTTGAAGTTGGTCAAACAGTTTCGTCTAATATGGGGCCTGTCATTATTCACCATATTGAATTTAATGGTTCTGTGCTCTCCTGGGGGGCGCTGGAAGATGATTTTGCAGAAGGGTTGTCGAGTAAAGATGTTTATATTTGGGCGGATACAATCAACACTCCGGTCAATAAGCGAACAGGAACGCTTCGTTTTTTGCCAGACTATCTTGCTCTTTCTGGCGATCTTGCTCCAGACCCATGTCCTGCCTGCCAAGAATAAACCGGTCTTAATTCCCCTATAAAATGTCGTTTTTGGGTAAATAATCCTCAGTTATTCTATAGTTATAACATGTCGCATAAAACATTTCAATAAAAACAAGCTTATACAACAATAAAAAATATACGACATTGGAACAAAACTTGCTATAATATAATGTGTGCCTTTGGGTCAGCAGTTTTTTCGACAAAATAAGGTAAGCGTATGGCAAACAGCATTGGAAAACAACACATCCTCTATGAAATCAAAGCTGGCGATAATCTTTCAAAGATTGCTGAGCGTTTCGGCACAACGCCTCAGGAACTGGCGTCGATTGAAGATAATCATATCACAGACATCAATAAAATTGAAAAAGGGGCCACTCTTTATATTCCTGTAAGGACGAATTTTTATACAATCAAAAAAGGCGATACAGGTTCTGCGATAGCGCGTCGTTTTGGTTTTACACTTACTGAGCTTGCTCAGGTTCCTGAAAATCAAAAATATATAGATGTTGCCGCAGCCCAGGGAAAAAGTCCTTTTAGTGTTCTTGAGGTTGGAGATGTTATCGGTTTTCCAAAGACTGAACTCACACTCAGCGATGGGTCTTCAATGATTGCTCCACCAGCTGATTCCGCTTCGCAACATAATGGGTCTGCAAGTGTTTTTGGTACTGTTTCGCAGTATGCCGATCAATTACAATCATATGCTGATAGAACTGACATGGATGATTTTCCAGAAAAGTATGAATCTGATGGGGATGTTGATATGGCTGTTGATGGTGACTATGCTGCTGAAGAATGTGTTGATGAAGATGACGGTCTTGCTGAAGCGGAATCATGGTATGAAGCACCTGACTACGAATCGTATTCAGAAGAGGATCCTGTCATGACAGCGGTCTCTGATGAGGTAAGCCTTCCTTGGTATCTTGATGAGAGCTTGTTTCAGTCTAGCGAACCAGTGAGCGAAGCGCCTCAAGTTGTGGCGACAACATTAAGTGCTGCTGATCCTCATTATATATCAAAAGCTCTTGAAGAGATTCAATCAAGTTCAAATGATTTTCTTTCAGAAGGTCTCAAAGAGTTGCGAAGGATTTCGCGAACAAATGGAACGCAGTCTTCAGAATATGCTGATGTGCGACAACATTTGCGAGAAGATTTACGTTTGTATGCCCCAAATGATACGTCATTATTATTATTCTTAGACACGCTTCTTGATATGCAAGAACTTGAAGTAGAAACACTAGTTTCTTATGCGCAAAAAACAGATGAAATTTTTGCGGCATTTGCCAAAGACCCTGGTTTTGCGCCTGCCAATCGTGGATCTAATACGGCTAAAACAGAATTTGTTTTCTCTTTTTTAAGAGAACGTGTCACAGAACAGGAAGATGCGTTTCGTTTTGGTGCCGAAAACACGTCTCATTTAGAAGTTGGGATGGAGCATTTGCTTGACCTGGTTACTTCCAACGAAGCTAAGTCAATTGGCTATTGTAGCGTGTGTGCTCAAAATATTGGTATGATATTAGCGCGTTTTAATGTGCCGGTTAACTATCATTATGGGTATGTTACAGAACACATACAATTTGGCAGAAAAACACGAGAAGGTTTTGTTCCTGATGAAGGTCAAGAAGAACCTGTTGCCAGCAAGGCATCGAGTGAGTTGCATGTCTGGCTTGAGGTGGATGGTGTAGAATGGGAAGCGACGTCTTTAAGGACTGTAGAAGAAATGGTTTCCAAGGCGTATATTTTTAGGAATCGTAGATCTCGAGATAAAAAGACTATTGGGTATAAGCGCATTGATCATTATGAATACACAGATACATCTGGTGCTGTGGGCATGGTAGAAAATGCCATGGGCATGGCTCAAAATGCGAGAGTTATTTTAGAAGAGCAAAGAGTTGGTGAATATGAGGCTCTTTCTGAACGCTTGCCATTAGGGATTCAAGAAGATCCTGAACTTGTAGAGCTTTATCAGTATGCAGGTAAAGTGACTCTTGAAATGGCGCGTAATCAAGATAGGCCAGTTTCTACAAAAAGGAGTTCTGAAGAAGTAGAGCAGCTTTATGCGCAAGCGTGTCGGTACTATGCTCAGGGAATTGAAAAAGCTCAAGCCTACACAACGAGAAAGGCATTTATAAAACAAGGGCTCATGGCCGCACTTAATATGGCTAATGATGTTTCTGGTGAGGAAATGCAAATAACAGGTTTGAGACGTATTTTAAGGCTGGCCTCGGAATATCTTGAACCACATGAATTCGCTTCTGTTATTGCGGCTCAAAGTCAGAGCATGCCTGTTACAAATGGTGTTTTGTATGCTTTTGATATGTTGCGGGCAGAAGAGTCTGATGAACACAGGTATCAATCCGTTTGGTCTCTTGATGAGCAAAACAAGCTGATGACGTCTTTATTTAGAGCGGCTGAAGGCATAAAGGGCTTTAAACACTGGGACGTTTTAGCAGATGTTTTTGATAAACATAGTCAAGGAAATCGCCTATGGAGGGATGGTAGTACTGTTGTGGCCGCAGCCCAGGAACACGCTAGTATAGACGTTCTTGCTGATGCTTCTGAATAAATAATCCATACAATCTGTCTTGAACATAGGTCTTATTGGTCTTATAGGTCTTATACGACCCATGAAAAAAATTCTTGTTACAAGCTTACTCCTCTGTTTTGTTTCCCACTTGGCTTTTGCCCAAACAGGACCCGTTGTTGAAATCGATAAGATCATCATTACCGATACGGTTTCTGAAAAAGAGCTTGTACCCGCAACGAGCCAACCCTCAACAAGTATTTCATTAAGAACAACAATGCCACGCACAGAATCAGCAGCTCATGTTGTTGAGAAAACAGCTGGTGTTCATGTGCAACACTATGGTGGTCTGGAAGAAGCGACTTCGATTTCTATTCGTGGTTCATCAAGTATGCAGGTGAATATTTTCTTGGATGGGGTTCCTCTAGAAACAGCCTCTGCAGATGGGGTGGGGTTAGGTAATGTTGCCGCGACATCCTTATCAAAAGTAGAAGTGTTTAAGAGTCTAACACCTTCTGAATTTGGTAGTTCTGCTATTGGTGGCGTGGTTAATTTAAAAACAAAAAAAGCGCAGAAAGGTGTTAATCAACGTTATGGTCTGAGTTATGGGAGCTTTAACACGCTGTCGAGCTTGGCAGAGCTCACATATGGTGGTGAAAATAATGATCTTGTTTTTGGCTTAAATTATCGGCGAACAGATGGTGATTACACATACACTGATAATAATGGAACTCCTTTAAATGCTGCTGATGATCAACGAGTACAAAGACAAAATAATGAACAACAAGTTATACATCCTTATGGGAAATGGCATTATACTTTTAATGATAAAACTTCTTTAGATGTGACACAGCATGTGTTTCGCATTGATTCGGGTGTGCCAGGGCTTGCTAATTTTCAATCAACAACAGCTGATCGGAGTCTCACAGAAAGTTTAACTAATATTGATT
>Ga0233437_1007586_pt1 | contig 10429 bp, 9 predicted proteins | sample SI_122_August201_FD_182714 | JGI IMG/M metagenome (GOLD analysis project Ga0233437, IMG submission 182714) | Seawater microbial communities from Saanich Inlet, British Columbia, Canada - SI_122_August2016_200_MG | ecosystem: Environmental > Aquatic > Marine > Inlet | place: Canada: British... | reverse complement strand
CTTGTACGCCCTCGCTTACCGGGTTTTCTAACTCCACCACTAATCTTAGCCATTTGCTCACCATTAATCGAATTTGATTAATAATTATGGATTAAGAAAGCTTTATAAGGCTTGTTTTGACATCAAATGTCACAGATCGCATTAAATCAAAATCTTATATTTTTAATGATTTTTATATTATTTTATTTAGGTGATTTGATGGAACTTAATTTTATAAGAAACGAGCTTGACAAGCTAGATAACGAACTAATGTCTGTTCTAGCTAAGAGGATGGATTTGGTCTTGGAAGTAGCGGCGTACAAAGAAAAAAATAATTTGCCATTATGCCAACAAAAAAGAGAAAACGAAATTTTTGAAGCAAAAAGAGCTCTTGCAAGAAAATATGGTTTAAACGAAAAACTAGTAGAAGACTTATTTAAACGGATAATAAAAGATTCTATTCGAATTCAACAAGAAATTACTAGAAGAGAAAACTAAGATTAATAGCTTCCAAGAATTTTAAAAAAAGATGCTTGTTCTTTAATTTCGGCAAGGGTGCCTGAAACATTTTTTTGAGAACTATTGCCGCCGATTTCTGCAAAGAATAAGCACTCCCATTCTTTTCGTCTTGAAGGACGAGAATCAATCCGCATTAGATTAACATCAAATTTCTTAAAAGATTTTAGAATTTCAAATAATGATCCGGGTTGATCTTTAATACCAAAAATTAATCCAGTTTTTTTCTTGTCTTTGGGTAAAGCAGATCTTTTTGAGATAATTATAAATCTAGTTACATTTTCTTTATTATCATTAATTTCTTTTTCTATAATATTTAAACCGAATTTGTCTCCGGCTAAACTAGAAGCAATTGCTCCAGAAGCAAAACCGATAGACGCTTGTTCTGCGGCACCAGAATTAGTACTTACTTCAATTAATTCTTTATCAACAGCATTTCGTTCAATCCAAGTTCTACATTGTGTAAAAGTTTTTGGACGAGAATATATTTTTTTTATTTTATCTAATTGTTGTCTTGCTAAAAAACAATGTTTTTCGTGCAAAAAATATTCGCCGATAATAAAAATATCTCTTTCAATTAGTTCATCAAGAGTTGCTGAAACAATTCCCCCCATCGAGTTTTCTAATGGAATTATGGCTTCGGTAATTTCGCGAGTAATCAAACTTTCAAAAATATCTTGAATAGAATTTAACGGAACTAAATTATCGTTTGGGAATACTTCTAATGCAACTTCGTGTGAAAAACTTGTTTTTGGTCCCCAAAATCCTATTTGCATCAACTCACCCAACAAAATTAGCATTTTCTAATCTAATACTCAAAATCTAATGTTTATTATAAGAATAAACAAAACAATACTTTTAAAAAGTTGGTTTGAGACACTTTTCTTATCGGGGCCTGTAGCCTAGTGGACAGGGCGACTGCCTTCTAAGCAGTAGATCGGGAGTTCGAATCTCCTCAGGCCCGTTTATTCTTTACATTTGCATTTTGCTAGTAATCGTTCTTCAGCTGTTTCCAGCGCCGCTTTGCGAGGATAAGTTCTTTTTTTCTTTGCACGAGTTAAAACTAGTTTAGTATTTTTTCTAATCTTGTCTTCAACCATCTTAAACATCTTTTTTTTATTTCCGCCGGTGTATTCAACATAAGACGAAATTACCCCTCCCGCATTTGCAACGAAATCGGGAACAACTAAAACTTTTCTTTTATGTAGCAATCTTTCAGTTTGTTCACACATAGGAATGTTACTCCCCTCAACAATTATTTTTGCACGAATTTTTCCCACGTCACTTGTTTTAATTAAATCAGGTATTGCTGCAGTAATCAAAATATCTGCTTTTGCGCAAATAATTCCTGGACAAGTTAATGGCTTTTTGCTAGAGTAGTTTACAACGGAACCGGTTTTCTTTTTTACTTTCATTAGTTCTTCAAAATCAATCCCGTTCATGTCGCTTAAACAACCATGCGAATCACTAACGGCAACTAGCTTAGCACCTTTTTCTGTTAAAAATTTTGTAGCAAACGTTCCTACGTTTCCAAATCCTTCTACCGCAAAAGTCATTCCTTCAAGTTTTTTTCCTAAATGTTTTACTGCCACTTCGGTTGCAATTGCAACACCAAAACCCGTACTTCCAAGTTCATGCGGTAAACCACCCATTTTCTTTGGTTTTCCAGTACAAGCTTTTCTACTTTTTAGTTTTTTTGAAAACCACTGCATTTCTCGTTCGCTCATGCTAATGTCAGGAGCAGCAACATATTGTGACGGACACAATTCCTTCAAAGCATTTGCAAAACTCTCTACAATCTTTTTCTTTTCACGTAAACTTAGTTGGCGTGCATCAGCTATGATTCCACTCTTTGCTCCGCCAAAAGGTAAGCCTGCTAAAGAATTTTTGAAAGTCATTGTTCGAGCTAGTCGAAAAACCTCTTCTTTGTCAACTGTGGGCGTCATGCGTATCCCGCCTTTTCCAACTCCAAGAACAGTACTATCAATAACAACAAAACCTTTCATTCCTGTTTTTGGATCGAACACTTCAACTATTTTTTCTGGTCCAAAAATATCATAATCAAATTCATTCATTTTATCACTTCACGCAAGAGAATGCAAATAATTTATTACACTCATTCCTGCTGCGGCACCAGTTCCTACACTCGTTGCTATTTGTGCGCGGTTACCAGACACACAATCTCCTGCTGCAAAAACTCCGTCTTCACTTGTTTGATACTCTTTGTCAACAACAAAATATCCGCGTGCATCTTTCTTAAAATCAAATGCTTTTGTATTTGGGATGTGTCCGATATAAGTGAACACTGCGCTAACATCTAATTTACTTTCTTTATTTGTTTTAACGTTCACGATTTTTATACAATCTAAAAACTTTTCACCAAAAAAACCACGCACTTCACTATTCCAAATAAATTCAATGTTCTTTGTTGCGCGTGCTTTGTCTTGCCAAAGCTTTTCTGCTCTCAACGTTTCACGTCTATGAATTACAAAAACTTTTTTAGCGATCTTTGCTAGCGACAAAGACTCTTTTATTGCTGCGTCTCCTCCGCCAATAATTGCACAAGTTTTTCCTTTGTATAATGGCCCATCACACATTACACAATAATGCACTCCCTTCCCATCAAATTCTTTGCGCCCTAAAACATCTAGTTTTCTTGGAGCACTTCCAACCGCAAGTACAACGACAAGAGTAGAAACTTTTTTTCCATCAATAACAACAACTTTATTTTTCCCTTTTGTAGTAATACTTTGTACTTCGCCAACCTTTATTTGCACACCTTGTTTTTTTGCTTGAGCTAGCATTTTGTCAACTAAGTCTTTTCCTTGTATCGATTCAAAACCAGGATAGTTTTCGATTCCTTCGGTCAAAGCTATTTGCCCACCAAATAATTCTTTTTCAACAAGTAGAGTTGTAAGCCCTGCTCGCACAGTATAAATTGCACTGGTTAAACCAGCGGCGCCGCCACCAACTACAATAACATCGTAATCTACCATCTAATCTCACCGTATAATCACTTAGAGAATAATTTAACTCATTAATAATTCTTCCTTGCGAAAATAATCCCGACACCCCACCATTTTAATTCCTTTCTTGTCTTATTTTATCATGGATTTTAAAGATAGTATCGCTAAATTAATTGCTAAGGAAACTGGGCAAAAAACAAGCGAGATTGCAAGCAAACTAGAGGTTCCTCCAAAAGGAATGGGCGATTTTGCTTTCCCTAGCTTTATCTTGGCAAAAGCGCAGAAAAAGGCTCCAAATGCAATTTCTGATGACCTAGCAGCTAAGATTTCAGCCGATTTTATTGAAAAAGTAGAAGCAAAAGGCCCTTATGTGAACTTTTTCCTATCAAAAGGAAGCCTTTCAGAATCCGTTCTAAATTCGATTTTCAAAGACAAGTTTATCAAAAAAACAGAGAAAGGTAGTGTTATGCTAGAATACTCTGGTCCGAACACTAACAAGCCATTGCATGTTGGCCACCTACGAAATAGTTCTCTTGGAATGGCTTTTTCAAATCTTTTAGAAGTTGTTGGTTTGAAAGTTATTCGCGCAAATATAATTAATGATCGCGGAGTGCACATTATGAAGTCGATGTTAGCTTATCAAAAGTTTGGAAAAGGAAAGACGCCTGAAAGTGAGAAAAAGAAAAGCGATCATTTCGTTGGAGACATGTATGTTTTGTATGCACAAAAAGCAGCAAAGAATCCGGAGCTTGAAGACGAAGCAAAAGCAATGCTTGCAAAATGGGAAGCAGGCGACAAAGAAATAATCGCTCTTTGGAAAAAGATGAATAAATGGGCAATTGACGGAATGAAAGAAACTTATGATTTATTTGGAAGCGAATTCGATGAATGGTTCTATGAATCAGAATTTTTTAAGAAAAAAGCAGGGCACAAATTAGTTGAAGAAGGCCTATCAAAAGGAGTTTTCCAAAGAGAAGATAACGGTGCGGTTGCTGCTGTGCTTGAACCAGAACTACCAAACAAAATAATTGTTCGTGGAGATGGAACTGCGTTGTACGCAACAAATGATTTGGGTGTTACTCAGAATCGTTTTGATAAATTTAATATTGACAAATGTATTTGGGTTGTTGCTAGCGAACAAGATCTTTATTTCAAACAATTATTTGCAATGTTTGCAAAACTTGGAAGAAAGTGGGCTAGCAAATGCCAACATCTTTCTTATGGAATGGTTAACTTAACAACTGGAAAAATAAAATCTCGTGAAGGAACTATTGTTGATGCCGACGACATGATTGAAGAGCTAAAACAATTAGCATTAGTTGAAATTGAGAAACGTTATGAAAATTTAAGTGAAAAAGAGAAAGAAGAACGCGCATTATCTATTTCTCTTGGCGCAATAAAATTCTTTTTATTAAAAAATGACGCGAAGAAAACAATTACTTTTAATCCAAAAGAAAGTTTGTCTTTTGACGGAGAAACCGGACCATATTTACAATACGCTTATGCTCGTGCAAATAGTATTTTACGAAAAGCAAAAGCTGAGAAGAAAAAGCATTCTCGCAAAAACTTTGAACTACTTACTGAAGCGAAAGAAAAAGAATTGATCATTGAGCTAGCAAACTTTACGAGCTCAGTTGCGAAGAGTTACGAACAACTTTCAGTTCATCCAATCGCACATTCGTTACTTTCTATCGCAGAAAAATTTAATTCTTTTTACCATGAAGTTAACGTTCTAAAATCTGATTCGCAAGAACTTTTGAACGCTCGTTTGTCATTGGTAGAAGCAACTATGCTTGTTCTAGCAAAAGGTTTAAGCATTTTAGATATTGTTGCAATAGAAGAAATGTAGTTATTCTAAAACAGCTTTGATTCGTTTGATTCCTGCAGCAACAGCTTCTTGTTTGATTATCTTGTAAGTGCCCATTCCTGCGAGGGTTTCTACGTGTGGGCCGCCACAAATCTCTTTAGAATAAATCTTACCATCCGCACCCGTTATAGTGTAAACTTTTACATTGTCTCCGTACTTTGAATCAAATACTCCGTGCGCTCCACTTTTCTTTGCGTCAGCAAGAGTTAGAACTTCCATTATAACAGTCGCCTCCGAGGCGATTGCTTCGTTAACCCATGCTTCAATTGCACGCAATTGTTCATCAGTTAATCTCTCATCACTATTAAAATCAAATCGTAGTCTCTCAGCATTTATATTCGCACCTTTTTGTTCTGTATCCGGATTAATTATCTCTTTCATTGCAGCGATGGTTAGGTGTGCCGCTGTGTGCAACTTAGTTGTTTCTTCTTTGTTGTCTGCAAGGCCTCCTTTGAATTTTTGTTCAGCTCCTTTTCGAGAAAGTTCTTGGTGTCCTTTTAACAATTCTTCAAATCCTTTTTCGTCAACCGCAAAGCCTTTTTCACTACACATTTCACGAGTCATTTCTATTGGAAAACCATTTGATTGATACAAATCAAATGCTCCTTTCGCACTCAATTCTTTTTTACCTGCACTCACTAAGAAGCCAAGTGTTTTCTCAAGTTTCTTTGTTCCATTTTCAAGTGCAATCGAAAACTTTTCTTCTTCTTTTTCTAGTTCAGCGAAAATAAGTCCCTTATTCTTTTCTAAATTTGGATAATGTGTATTCATTCTTTCAATTACTTTTTCACTAATTTGTTTACAAAACGAACCTTGGATTCCAAGCAATCTTGCATGTCTTATAGCTCTTCGAATAAATTTTCTCAAAACATATCCTTGATCAACATTACTTGGAACAATCCCTTTTGGGTCACCTAATAAAAATGTTGCAGCTCTTACATGGTCTGTAATTATTCTTGCACTTTTAATATTTGTATCAATATTAAAACCCACATTTGAAAGTTCTTTTACTTTTTCAAATATTGTTTTTAACAAATCTGTTTCATAAACATTATCGAGCCCATTCAAAACAGCAATGGTTCTTTCTAAACCCATTCCATTGTCAACATTATTTTGGCTCAGCTTCTCAAAAGCACCTTCTTTGTTTTTATTATAAGCTAAAAAAACATCATTTCTTATTTCACAAATTTCTCCTTTCTCGCCTCTCTCCATGAACTCTTTTGCGTCTTTAGCATGTCCGCCTGAAATTAAAAAAAACATTTCCGAATTAGGTCCGCACGGGCCTGTTTCACCAGCTGGACCCCACCAATTTTCACCCTTTGGCAAAAAATAAATTCTTTCTTTTGGCACTCCAACTTTTTCCCAGAACTTAGCCGCTTCTTCATCTCGTGGAGCGTCTTTATCCCCCTCAAAAACACTTGCACTGAGTTTGTCTTTTGAAATCCCAAGAATCTCAGTTACAAATTCAAAACTAAGCTTTATTGCTTCCCCTTTGAAATAATCGCCTAAACTCCAATTACCTAGCATTTCAAATAAACTTAAGTGCCATTGATCCCCAACATCATCAATATCTCCTGTTCGAATACATTTTTGATTATTCACTAATCGTTTTCCATTTGGATGCGGTTCACCATCAAAAAATGGAACCAATTGTTGCATCCCTGCAGTAGTAAATAGCACAGTCGGATCGTTCTCAGGAATAAGAGACGCATTCCCTATTTCCACATGGTTATTCTTTTTGAAAAAATCTACATGCTTCTCTCTTAACTCTTCGCTAGTAATAGTCATTATATCTAATAGAAAGTAGAAAAGAAAGTAATAAAAAGCTCATTAAAGACGCTTAAGAAAAAGTAGTTACTTACCAATAGTTAATTTAACTCTTTCAAACAAAGAAGTCTTTCGTTTCAATTTGACGTATCTAAAACATTCATGCGCAAATCCAGTTCTCACAACTTTTTGTTTTTCTAATTCCATAACCGTTTTCTCTAAATCAATTAGTCGTCGTTCTACGTCACTAATGAATTTTTGTTCGGATCTAATTCTTGCCCCTGGCGCACCTTTTCTTAAGATTAAACTCAATTCATAATCCACGCTAGCATATGCTCTTCGAATTCGTCTTTTTAGTTTGTTTTGTCTATCTGAATTCATTTTTACCCTTGTCAATTGAGTCTCTTTTTCTAATTCAAGAATAAGTGAATCTACTTTTGGAAAAACTTTTGCATGTCTTTTTTTTAATCTTTCAATAACCGAATCAGGAATTTTTATTTTTCTAATTATTGGAATGATTTTTGGTTTTGATCTAACAGTAGTTGTTAATGGCTTTGTAGGCATAATAAAAATAGGTTTTGAATAGTTAAAAAGCTTTGTAGTTAAACATGCATTAATTTTGTGGCGCAGGAGTCTTTTTCTTTTCTGAACTCAAATGCTTTTTCAGTACATTTGCTAGCTCAACTATACTAGCCGGTTTTTCAAGTACTTCAATAACATTCTCAAGTTGAGTATCCATGCTTGCTAGGTTCTTCAAAGAAGTTATGAGAATTACTTTGTACCCCGCAAATACTTTTGGTAAATCCGCGTCTTTATCTCCTTCTTTTGCAAGAGACGAGTCTAAAATAATTATTTCTGGACTAGATTCTTTACAAATCTTTTGTGCATCTTCAACATTGTATGCACTAACTAGGTCTGCTTTAAGTCTCCAATCGAGCTCATTAGTCATATTAGTTACTACGTAAGGATTCGCAGCAAATACGCCAACCTTTGGTCTGTCCATGAATTATATGTTGTACAAAGAGATATTAAAACTTTTGTAATTCGTTTGTTCCGCCAACCGGGAACGAAATACGCTTATGTGCTATTGATACTAGCACAGCAGAGAATAAATTTCAAAAAAATAAAAAGTACGGTGTTATCTTTAGATAACACGTTTTAGTACAGGTTTAATTGCGTAGCAATTAAAAGTGTTGGCAGTGGAAAGTAAGCCGCTTTCTGTTCTGCAAATGACTGGAAAACCAGTCTGCAGTTGGCATTAACCTAAGCCTCAAAGAGTTGCACCTCAGCCCCCGTTTCATCCTAATAAAAGGTGTCGTTTCTGTTGAGCTGCCCTGTCTTTCGACATTGTTCATAACAAACTGGGTCAAGGGTGAGCGGACTTTCCTCATTCCGCGAGGGAACGTTAGCCAATCAACCACTACCAAAATAGTTTCTTATGTAGAAGTTTTTAAAGCTTTCGATTGAAAGAAAATCCGTTTAATTCACATTTGTCCTTGTTTCACATTTGTCCTTGTTGTTGTAATTGTTCAAAAGTTTGTTGTATTGATTGGTTTATTGTTCCTTCAATATTTTCGGCTTGCATTTCTGAAATTCTACTTGGCACAACTCTCATATCTATCATCGTATTTTCAACACCGTTTAACATATTTTCAAAAGCGTTTTGTTTTAATGGATTCTTAGCAGTTATGAACTCCATTTTTCCTTCTACACTCTTAAACAAATTAATTGCTAATCGTTCCAAAATCATGTCGTTCTCAATTATAAATCTACGTCTAATACCTGTTTGTTCTTTAAATCGTTTTATAATTCTCTTTAATTCTTCTTTAATCTTTTCAATATCGTGTTTATTAGTTTCCATCAGCTCGCGCCTCTCAATCGTTCTCGATTCTCTATTTCTTATTAATTCAGCACGCATTTGTCCTTGTTGTAAATCGGCTTCTTGTTGGTGTTCACTCTTTTCTCGAAACAAAACATTTCTACTTAGCCGTCTACCCGCATTTGCAGTAATGCTAGCAAATTGTTTTGTAGGACCAACCACTCGTTGCCGTGCCTTTGTTGGACCAACCGATCTTTTCTTTCCACGTAATCCTCTTTTTGCGAGACTAGACATTCCAAGACGTGTCATTAAACCCATAATAAAAATTAGTTTTCAAAGTATAAAAAATGATGTGATTGAGAAAAAAAATTAAAAAAAAGAATAGAAGAAACAACCGTCTGGCTGTTCCTAATTATCTAATCAAATTCACTTTTTCTTTTTTACGATTACTATTCCAACAATTACAATTATGATTGCAATTAATGCTAGTATACCCGGTATAAATGATCCTATGTCACCTAAACCAAATAAACCTGTTGGTGTATCCATTGGTTCAACAGGAGGAGTTATTGTATTTGTGTCTGTACCTGTTTCGTTTCCTGTTTCATCTTCGTTTCCTTCAACAGGCATTTCTGGTTCCACTGGAACTTCTGGTTCTACTGGTTCATTAGTATCTCGTTCATTTCCACTTGGAGTTCCACTTGGACTTCCGCTTGGACCACCACTTGGCCCTGGACTAGGTCCTGGATTTGGAGCAGGAGGACTATTTACTTGAATATTAATCCTCTCAACATAGTTATAATCTACTTGATTGTAATTCAAATCGATAACATATGTTCCTGCAGACAATGAATTTGTAGTAATTGTGTACAAACCATTTGCATCAAACACTACATTCGCGTCATCCACTATGTTACTTGTAACTAGTATTACATTTCCATCTAGCGTTGGAACCACGTTAAGATCGTTTCTAAAGTTTCCATCAAATGAAAAATTTGTTGTCGCTGTTCCGCTTGCACTCGTATCGATATTGAAGTAATAGTTTTTCAATACTTCAAAGTTCTTGTTTTGTGTAGCTGTATTTCCTGCAACATCCACTGAGTCAATAGTAACTACGTGTGTTCCTATTGTCCAAGTATTATCAGAGTAATATGCCCCCGTATACTTATTACCATCAACAGTCAAAACAATTACGTTTCCATCAAGCGTTGCAGTTACACTAGCAACCCCCGTTATATTATCAGTTACAATTGCTTCAACTAAAACAGAATTGTCTCTTCGAGTTGGGTCACTTGTTATAGTAACGCTTGCAATAACTGGCGAAGTATTGTCAATTATAGGGTCAACTTCTAAATAAGTATAATTCCCTGCAATATCATATGCTTCAAATGCAACATTATAATCTCCATCAGGATGATTTAATGTATTAAGGTCATAGAACCACTTACTCAAATCAGAGTTAAAATCAACATTCATTTGTGACCAAACAACATTTCCATCACCAGTCCAACAATT
>Ga0233437_1007584_pt1 | contig 10431 bp, 4 predicted proteins | sample SI_122_August201_FD_182714 | JGI IMG/M metagenome (GOLD analysis project Ga0233437, IMG submission 182714) | Seawater microbial communities from Saanich Inlet, British Columbia, Canada - SI_122_August2016_200_MG | ecosystem: Environmental > Aquatic > Marine > Inlet | place: Canada: British... | reverse complement strand
CTGTTGGGCGGGAATGTGCTTCATTTGTTTCAATTGTGAATAATGGGATTTCAAACATACTTTCTCCTAATCCTAGGATGATTGCAACTATTCCTAGTAAGTAAAAATCAGATGCTGACATTATTATTAGCCAACCGAAAAGGAAAATAAAACCAGCGACTCTTATTAGGTAATGTTTTCCAAATCTGTCAGTTAATTTTTTCATACCTAATGTGAGTGTGAATGTTCCGATTGCTAGGATTGAACCAAGTTCTCCTAAACCGACAACACTGTTCAGTGTTAAGAAAATGTATATTGGGAAAAGTACTCTGGTTGTTTCGGACATGAATCCACTAATGAACATTAGATCAGAAACTTTTGTTCCTTTTTGGACATATTTTTGCCAGTTGCATGTTACTTTTGATTTGTAGTCTGAGCTAGCTAGAAGTGGGATTGTTGAACTTACGATTATTGCTGAAATCAAGATGAAAAGTATTTGGAATCCGAAAAATTCAGCGATAAATGCTCCTGTTACTGGAGCGATTATGCCTGCTAATTTTGGCATTAGGTTGAATAATGCTGTTTGTGATCCTCGATGTTTTTTATCGCCAGATTTTGCAAAATCAGAGGTTATTGGTATCCAGTAAAGACTCAATGCAATAGCACCTATTACAGAAATTAGGTATAGTGGTATTTGAAAGCTTTCTAAAAAGTGTAATAAGCCGAAAAAGGCTATTGTTGTTGGTGCACTTAATACTAACGTGCGTTTTATGCCTATTTTTGATGTTAGCGTGGCTGTGAGAGGGTCTATGACTATTTTTACAGTGTTCATAATAATGTAGAATAATAAGACCTCAGTAAGCAAAAAACCGTTAATTAGAAGGTATATTGGAACGAAGATAGAAATCATGGATATTGCGAATGAACGCAAAAGGAGGCTTAAATAGAGTTCTTTTAGCTCTCGCTTCCTTTTTATGATCTCATCAATGTGAGAATCAGTATGATCTTGCATGTAATCACTAATCCTTTGACTATAGCTTGAATCATATCTACATTCTTGTGTTATTAAAGCTGATGGAGCGATTTTTAAAGCTCATGGAGCGATTTTTAAAGCTCATGGAGCGATTTTATAAGGCTGGATTGACTTGATTAAATTATAGGATTGAATTATAGATATAGCAAGTAAGAATGTGATGTATATGTCATTTATTGATTTCAAAAAACCATTTCAGAAATTTAAGTTTCCTGGAAAGAAGAAGTTTCCTACAGTTCCTAAAATAAAACAGCCTTTTAGAAAGCCTAATGTTGCGCTTTTTGTTGATGGGCCGAATATGATTCGTAAAGAGTTTTCTTTGAACCTTCGAGAACTTAGAGAAAGACTAGGAAAGTATGGACGAATTAGTGTTGGGAAAGTTTTCTTGAATCAGTATGCTTCTGAAAAATTAATTGAAGCTGTTTCAAATGAAGGATTTGAAGTTCATATCGCGTTAGGTGATCCTGAACAGAAAACAGATGTTGATGTTATTGTGGCGGTGCATGCAATGGAAGCTGTGTTTGATCCAAACATTGATGTTATTGCTCTAGCGACAAGAGATGCTGATTTTTTGGCATTGATACAGAAAGCAAAACAAAGAGGAAAATTGGTTGTGCTTGTTACTTCTGAAAAGGGAATGGGCATTTCGCTTAAACACGCGGCTGATCACGTGGAATTTTTCTAAACGCCTTTTTTATTGATGTGAACAAACCTTGTAAATTTTTGAGGTTTACGAGGACTAGTGAAATTAAAGATTTCACAAGTAAACGGCAGCGAAAAATTACCAAACATTTTTGGTTATATTTTATACCTTAGTATTGCACCGACGCCGCCTAACGCTTCTAGTTGTGAACCTTCTGGTGTGTCAGTAGAAATAACTTCTACTTCGCTTCCATATTCTTTTGCAAATTCATCTAACGCTTCTAGAACATCCAATTCACCAATTAATTTTAGAGTTGCTCCACAGTCAGGGCATTTTTTAGAATTTTTGTCTTTTATTCTGACAAATTCTTTTTGTGAATATCCGCATGAACAAGTAAATTCAACTTCTTCCCATTCACATTCTTCATTGACAAGAATCATTTCAACTGCTCCTAGTTTAATAGCTTTTAAAACAGAAATCATTCCGTAAGTTACTTTACCAGAACCTTTTTTTAATTCAGTGAAAAACTTTTGTAAAAGTTCTTTTTCTTTTTTTATTGCTGCTTCTTCCATAAGGTCCATTGATTTTTCTACAAGTTCTTTTAATCCACCTTCGTCTGCATAGCCAATACTGCGTGTGCCTAAAATCATATTTCTTAGATCTGTTTGCATGTATTCGTTTTGGTGGAATGTTTCTTTTACTGGTCCGGGTCCACCTAATAAAATTCCTTTTAATTGTTTGTTTTCAAAAGCTGCTCTTGCAGTTGCAGCAACTTTTTTATAAAAATCATTTTTTAATCCTTCGCGTACACGACCGAAACGTGCGGCAGACTGACCACCTTTTGCTGTTTTTCCAGGGACTAATGAGTTAATATGTCTGATAACTTTTATTGCTTTTCCTTTTAGTAAACCGACAGTTGCTTCGCCGTTGTCAAGAACAATTAATCCGTAAACATCTTTTTCTTCAACCATTTCTTCTAAATGTTTTAATTCGAATTTTTGATCACACCAGTAAAGTTTTACTTTGATTGGGTCAGGTGGTTCTATTGGCCAAATTTTTATATCTGTTCCGCCTTCGTTTTCAGAAACATTACCACAGAAAATTGCTAATCCGTTTGGGGGGGTTTTTTTGTAACGCTTTAGGTGTTGTTGTATTTTTGATAATGCGCCAGTAACGTTTTTCCGGACAGCTTTGCTTTTTACATTTTGTGTTAGAGAAATTTCATTTGCAATTAGAGTTCCTATTTCGTTTAGTGGGTATTTTTGCGGAACGTAGATACTAATTAATTCTGTGTGCCTACCGCGCAAGCTAGATAACTCTTTAATAATTTTTTTTAATTTGTAAGATTTATCATCCATGTTAATCACATTTTTATAGTTATTATTTTTTTACTGAAAATTTTATTTCACTATCGATTATTTTGTTTTCAGTGTTTTTAACTTCGTTTGTAAATTTAATTTCTTTGATTTTCATTGTGCCTTTGATGTCTTCTAAAACCTTTTTTATCATTGCTTGTTCTGCGTCGTTCGTATGGAAAGTTACTAATTCGATTTCTGTGTTTAATGCTAATTTGTGTGATTGTTTCCATTGGCGTAGGGAAGAAATTATTTTTATACACAAGTCGCCGATTTCTTCTGCAGATTTATTTGTTCTTCCAGCTGTTGGCCATTTTGAAATGTGAATTGAATTTTCTTCTGGGAAATCAAAGCTTGGTAATTTTTTCTGATCTATTCCTTTGAATATTTTTTGGTAAAGGTCTTCTGTGATGTATGGCATTATCGGCGCGAAAAGTTTTAATGTTGTTAGTAAACTGTGACTTAGTGTCCACAAAGCAGCATTTTTGTTTTTATTTTCATATAATCTATATTTAATAATCTCTAAATAATTATCACAGAAGTTTCTCCAGAAGAAATATTCTGTTTTGTTTTTTGCGCGGGAATATTCATAAATTTCAAACCCTTCTGTTACTTCTTCAACTACGTGATTTAATTTTGCAAGTAACCAACTGTCCATTATTGTCAGTGTCGGTTTTTCTATTACATCGGGGTTTTGTGATTCTTCTTGGTCTATGTTTAATTTTATAAATTTGGAAGCATTCCATAATTTGTTTATTAATTTTTGTCCGTTTGCTAAATCTTTTTCTTGGAATGGTAAATCTTCTCCTAATGAAGCGGAAGCTGACCAATAACGAACAGCATCTGCAGAGTATTTATCAATCATTTCTAATGGTGGGACAACATTGCCTTTGCTTTTAGACATCTTTTTTCCGTGTTTGTCTAGGCCGTGTCCTGAAATCATAACTGTTTTGAAAGGAGGTTGCTTTGTGTGTAAATGTCCTTTGACTAAAGTGTTGAATGCCCAGAAAGTTATTATGTCGTGTGCTTGTGGGCGCAAGTCCATTGGGTAGATTTCTTTTAGTAAATTATTTTTTTCACCCCAATGTGCATTAATAAATGGTGTCATTGATGAAGTCATCCATGTATCGAAAATATCTTTTTCTGGTGTGAATTCCGAAGAACCACACTTGCATGGGGACAATGGTTTAGAAACTAAAGGATCGATTGGTAGTTGTTCAGGGGATGCAACTTTAACTTCTCCGCATTTGTTGCAGTACCACACAGGAATAGGAATACCGAAAAATCTTTGACGAGAAATACACCAATCCCATTTTAGTCCTTCTATCCAGTTTTTCAAACGAATTCTCATGTGTTCTGGGTACCATTTTATTTTTGCATCTGTTTTTAAGAATTCTTTTTTTAGATCTAAATATTTTATGAACCATTGTTTTGTTAACATGTATTCTATTTGTGTTCCACAACGTTCGTGAACATTAACTGCGTGATTGATCGCTTCTTTTTTTATTAAATTTCCAGAAGCTTCTAGGTTTTTTATGATTTCTTTTCTAGCTGGGATTGATTTTAATCCAGCATACTTACCAGCTTCTTTAGTGAATTTTCCATCGTGTCCCATTATAGGAATTGGTTTTATTTCTGGATGACGATTCATCCATTCAACGCATTCGTAACCACCATAAGTACAATAATAAACAACACCGGTTCCATAATCCATTTTAGTTTCTTTATCTGCAATTATCGGAACCCAACGATCAAAGATAGGAAGTTTTGCGCGTTTTCCAATGAACTTTTTGTATCGTTCATCTTCTGGGTGAACAGATACTCCAACACAAGCAGACATTAATTCAGGTCGGGTTGTTGCAATTGTTAATTTTTCTCCTACATCAGTTTCAAATTCTATATGACACAAATGGGAAGAGAATTCTTTGTCTTCTGTTTCAACTTGTGCAATAGCTGTTTGACATTTAGGACACCAAATAATTGGTCGCTTGTCTCTGTAAACACGTTTTTGTTTATACAAATCTAAAAATGATAATTGTGAAATTTTCTGAACACGCGGTTCGATTGTTCTATATTCAAGTGACCAATCGCATGATATTCCAATTCTGTTCCAAACGTTTTTGTAAAGTACTATATATTTTTTAATTGTTTCTTCAACGAGTTCGATGAACTTTTCTCTACCAACATACTCGGTTGTTACTTTGTTTTCTTTTTCAGTTAAAATTTCGGTAGCTAATCCATTGTTGTCAAATCCGAATGGGAAGAATACTTTGAATCCTTGCATTCGCTTGAATCGTGCAACGAATTCGAATTGAGAATAATGCATGATATGGCCGATGTGGAGTTTTCCGGAAACAGTTGGTGGTGGGGTGTCTATTGAGAAAATTTTATGTTTTCCTGCTTTGCTTGGAATATTATCAAAACTAAATAAGTTATTTTCTTGCCAGAATTTTGCTATTCGTTCTTCAGTTTCTTTTGGCTCATATCTTTTTTCCATAGCCAGAATAAGTGGCTAAATATTCATAAAGGTTAGCTAGAACTGTTATTTGGGAAGATTGTCAGTATCAATTTCAACAATTTTCATTTTATTTGCCTCGAATGCCACATTTAGAATAGGTATTCCTTCAACCACAGCTAATGGTGTTCCATAGTGTGCGTGGCCGTGGACTGCGAAAGTTGTATTGTTCTTTTTCATTATTGTTTCTAAGATAGTTGTGCCCATGACTTGCCACAAATCTTCTGGTTCGCCTTCTAGTGTTTTGTATGTTGGGGCATAATGTGTTAATAGAATTTTTATATCGTCTTTTAGGTTTTTCAAAAGTTTGTTTAGTTTTTCTATTCTGTCACCATATTCATCGACCATCCCGACAATTCCACCAGATTCCCACATTGTTGGTGAATCAAGTATTCCAATTGATCCGACGATTCCTACTGTCTTTCCTTTTATTGTGACAGAAACAGCTTGATCTCGTAAAAAGAAAATTCTTCCTTGGAATTTTTCGATTATTTCGTTTTCATTGTCGCGCCCAGCTTCATGATTTCCGAAAACAGCTACTACAGGACAATTCCAGTTATTTTTATCAAGAACATCAATAAGATGTTGATATTTTTTTGTTTGATCTGAATCCATCATGTAGCTTATATCTCCAGCTAATAGAAGCAAATCTGGTTTTTTAGCTGTTTTTATTGCTTTTTCAAGTTCTTCTATGCCTATTCGATCTAAGTCGCTGAAAGCTGATATTAGCATAAAGAATCTTGTGGTTTGAGTTTTTTAAATAAAGTAGAAATTGGTTGTTTTGTATAATTTTTGTTAAAGCTTTTTGACCCAAATTATCCAATAAAAAGGTTTGGTGGGCGGGTGGAGATTTTCACGATTTTTTTTGGTTGAGCTTTTTTGTTTTTACCAATAAAAAGCTCATTTGAACTCCAGGCCTCCACGTTATCAGCGTGGCGCTCTAACCAGACTAAGCTACCTGCCCATTATCTAATTATAGACATCATTTCAGTTATAAATATGTAAAAAAGCCTTAAATCGTTGATACGACACTAAACGAAGTCTTTATATAGTAGGAAATGGATTTTGTATTATATAACATTTAGAATTCGCGTGTTTAGCAGTGTAAGAAGTCCATAATTTTAGGTTATAAAGATAACTGCTGAAATATAGAGTAGGGTGCTGATGAATCGTATTATTGGTTTTTGGTTGGTTGTGGAATAATTTTGGTTTTTGGTTGATGTCATGAGTAAAACTAATAGAAGGGTTAGTAAGAATACGTATGATGGTATTGTTTCTAGTGATAGGGTTCCTGCTCAATTGAAAAATGGATGGGAGAAAAAATATAATAAGCGTGGTAATTCTATTTTTGAAGTAGCTAACAAGGAAATGAGTCCAAAGGATGTTGCATTGAGTGGTGTTATTTTTGCTGTTGCAATAATGATGGTTTTCTTTAATTCAGCGACAGGATATGTTGTTAATGAAGATGCTTATTTGCAGACAATGACAATCGATCAGTTTGTTGTTGATAGTTACTTTTCAGAAATTACTTCTGATGGTGTTTTAACTAGTGTTTCTGTTTCTGGGTATGTTGAGGATAATTCGGATGTTAATATTTATTTAGTGAATGGTGGTGTGAAAACTTTGATTTCTGACACAAATCATATTCTTTCTGGTTCTGTTATAGAGCCTGTTAATGAAACTGTTATGTTGGAAGATGGAGAAGTGGAAGTTGTTGATTTAATAAGACGGTTTGAAAGTCTTTGTGCTGATACTTGTGAACTTTCTTTAGAAGCGGGAAGTTATGGAATTGAAGTTGATGTTTTGGTTGGGGAGGCTTATATTAACAGTGTTAGTTTTGAGTATGAACTTCTTGCTTTTGCAGACGATGAGAATTTACAAGAAGTATCAGAAATACTCGGTGTTGAAACTGGTGAAGTTTTAGTGAACGGTAATGAGACTGAAGAAATTGTGCCAGTGGAAGTTGATTTGGTGGAAGAGCCAGTGGAAGTTGATTTGGTGGAAGAGCCAGTGGAAGTTGATTTGGTGGAAGAGCAAGTGGAAGTTGATTTGGTGGAAGAGCCAGTGGAAGTTGATTTGGTGGAAGAGCAGCCTTCTCAAACAAATCTTCAAGAGAATGTTGCAGCTTCTCAGACAATTCAATACAAAGCTGTGATAGGTAAACCAGTTAAATGGAAAAAGCGGGTTATTTTGAAAACCCCAGATAAAAATGTTGTTGTTAGTATTCACAAGGATGCTGATGAAATTGTTATAAAAGATGAGAATGATCAACAGATTGTAAAAGCAAAAATTGATGGGGAGTCTGTTGTTGTAAGTGATATTTCTTCTAGTGAAATTACTGGAAATATTTTAGCCGATACTGATTTGTTGGAAAGGGTTTTCATGGTTCTTGGAAATCAATTTAGTAGAATAACTGCGTATAGTATTGTTTCTGCGGATGAGCAAGATGTTGATATTATTGTTGAAGATATTGTTGAGGAAGTGGAAGTGGAATATGTAACACCACCACCAATGGCAGAAGAAATTTTAACTGAAAACGGGAAAACAGTAATTGTTTATTCTGAAGTTGAATATGAAAATGTTTTAACATACTCGAAAATACCTGAAGTTTCTCCCGGGGCAGTTCGTTTGTATTGGAGTGAAAATTCTACAGAACCTAGACGGGAAGTTACAAATGATCCTTCTGTGAATTTGCAAATGTATGACACAAATGAAAATGATTTGGTTGATTATTTAGAATGGAATACACCACATACTTCAAACCAAACTTTTGATATTGAAATTACAGTTTTGAATCCGTATGAGTACTTGAAAGATGGGGATACTTGGATTGTTAGATTTGATACTGTTGGAACAGGAAACTTAACAATTAGTACAAACAATTCAGCGTGGGAAGAAATCGGAACAGATTTGCCTACTGTGGATGAAATGGAGTTTCTAAATTTGGAATGTGGGGAAGTGGATTTATCAAACCAATTAATTATTGTTGATGCAGATGATAATGAGTATAGTTATTCAGACATTACAGCTGAAGATAGCATTAAGCCGGTGAAGTTTAAGGTTGTTGATTATTCTTGTGATGATACAGGTTACTTTAGAAATTATATGAACATTGGTGGATATGCGGTCTTGAAATTGGAATTTGCAAACGAAGAAATGACAGTTGTTGATATGGCTTATGATCCTGATGAAATTGAGTTTTGTCATTTAGCAGCTAATTATACACAATCAGAAGCATTGAATGATACTTGTCAAAATGTTTATACGAATGGATTTACTTGGGATGTGCAGGGAAATAATCTAACTGTTTCTGGTAATGTTCTTGTTAATGGAACAAACGGAATGATCGATGCTGGTGATAGTGGGGCAATGTCTTTTGGTTCTATAACAATTTCTTCAACCGGACTTTATAATGCTACAAACGGGACGACGACTATAGTTACTGAAATAGGTGGGTGGGCATTTAATAATGATGCTTCTGGTGGGTTTAATGCTAATAATGGAACTATTGTTATAAACAGTCCAACAAGTACAAAGGCTGATTTTGAGGGTGATAATCCATGGAATTTGATAATTAATCTTTCAACAGGTGGTAATCAGTATTTTGAATTGTTTTCAGATCCTGTTATTGATAATGATTTTACAATTTTAAATGGAAATTTGTATACACAAGGTAATGATGAAGACTTTACAGTTGTTCATGATTTTGAGTTGGTGAACGGGGATTATTCAGTGGCTGTGGCTCCAACAACTCAAGAAATAGGTGTGTGGAGTGTTGGTTCTTTGTTTATTGGTGTTGGTACATCTTTTAATGCTACAAACGGGACAATGACAGTGACAGGAACAGATACTAATTATAATCTTGTATTTTCTGGAAGTTTTGGACATGGGAACGGAACCACAATATTAAATAATTCAGATGGGTATAATTATAAAATTGCAGGAGTAATGAATTCTGAAAATGCTTTCTATAATGTGATTGTAGATTCTGCAGCTGTAAATAGTTATTCTGATATTTATGTTGATGGTAATTTGACGATTAATTCAGGAGCTGAGTTAGATGTGGCTGTTTATGGTGGGGGTGATATTGTTAATGTAACTGGGAATGCTGTTGTACATGGAGCACTAGTTACATATAAGGACGAAAGTCAGACGCACGCTAATAGTTATTTTGGTTCTCTAACAATTGAAAACGGCGGAACATATATTGCTACGAATGAAACAACAATAATTTCAGGTGACTTAAACAACTCAGGAACATTTATAGACAATGATGGACGAGTTGAGTTTGATTCAAGTGCTATTGTGTTTGGAATTAATAACACAAATGATTTTTATGATTTGAATGTTTCTACAGGAACGTTGAGAGTTTTAGATGGATATTCTTTAGATGTTGAAAATGATGTTGTGTTGAGTGGAATTTTGAATGCTTCGAATACACAAGACCATTCTTTCGGTTCTTTAACAATTAATTCTGGTGGAACTTATAATGCTACAAGTGGGACGACTGAGATAACAGATAATGATGGAACTTATTCAGTTAATTTTGTTGGTACTGGTGTATTAATACACAATAATGGAACTTTCAATATAACAACTCCAAAAAGTACATATTTGGGAAATCAGGGTTTAGAAAGTTATTATAATTTAATAATGGACATGGGAGATGTTGCACATAATATAAGATTGGGTGGAGGAAATTGTTTAGTTGCTAATGATTTTACAGCATCATCTGGTGATATGTGGTTAGAATCCTTAAGAGATTTTATAGTTGATGGTGATGTAGTTATTGAATCTGGTTCTAAAATAACAGGTAATACTTATCCTATTTCTTTCGGTTCTCTAACAATCAATGATGGTGGAATTTATAGTGCTACAAGCGGAACGACGAATGTAACTAATGGTG
>Ga0233437_1007579_pt1 | contig 10434 bp, 6 predicted proteins | sample SI_122_August201_FD_182714 | JGI IMG/M metagenome (GOLD analysis project Ga0233437, IMG submission 182714) | Seawater microbial communities from Saanich Inlet, British Columbia, Canada - SI_122_August2016_200_MG | ecosystem: Environmental > Aquatic > Marine > Inlet | place: Canada: British... | reverse complement strand
AGGAATTGCGGTCGAGGCCGTTACGCAAAATATTCCAGAATTTGCAGCGTTTCTGCGGGTTAGCGGAGCTATGGGTCACAACCTTACTTGAGCAGGTCCCGAATCGCATCACAAAGCGCTTTCCGATCAACCGGCTTGGCGAATACGCACTGTGCCCCAAAGAGTTTTGCCGTTCCGAGATATCCCGCTGGATCGATCCGACCACCCCCGGATATGGCGATGATTTTCACATCCGGAAAATCCTTGCGGAGTTCCCTGATGGTCTCCATCCCTTCCTTTTCAGGCATACAGAAGCGCTTCCTCGGCATGCTTGCGCTCGGATTCAGATTTCTCCAATTCCCGAACCCTCTGTTCCAATTCTTCATAGGTCGGTTTATCTGCCATCCCAATATTCTCCAGTATGGGATCGGTTTCCCTGGGTGCAATACAAAAAAGTTACATAGAACAAAATGTGATCATTTCCGTACAACAATCGCCGGATCGCCAACCGGGCAGACACACAGGTCTGCCCCTACCCAACCCATCTTTTGATTCACGATATGCCTGTAGGGGCGGACCTATGTGTCCGCCCTATGTGTCCGCCTTATGTTGTCCGCCCTTCTGTTTGGGTTTGCCTGCATCACTTTTTTGTATTGCACCCGTTTCCCTTAAGATCTCGACAGCATACCAATATGCTCCTTTGGGGGTTTTTATGTCAAGAAAAATGACGGGCGAGGGACATCCATCAGGAAGAAGTTGTTTGCGCCCCTATTTTCAAGGCAAACCAGCCGGGATAAACCCCGACATCCGTTTCAGGACTGGGGAAGTCGTTGTGTTCCCGGAATTCCCCACTGACGAATCAGCTTTTGTTTTGACACCCAAATATAACTTCCATCAAGGATCAGACTGAAGACCGTTTTGACCGGATGTTTGATGAACTGAAATCCTTGAGGATAGACCATCAGAAAAAGTGGGAAGATTTCCAGGCAAAACAGGATGAAAAATGGGAGGAGAATAAAAGAGAATTTGACAAAGTACATGAAGAAATCATGGCCAATGCCACAAAAGTGGATCGCAGCATCGGCGCTCTCGGAGCAAGATGGGGAATGCAGTCTGAAGCGTCATTCAGAAATGCCCTTGCCGGTATTTTGGAGTAGAGCTTTGACGTTCAGGTGGTCAATGTAAATGAGTATGATCATGATGGCGTAGTGTTCGGTCACCCGGATCAAATTGAACTGGACATTATCATAAAAAATGGACTGCTGATTGTTTGTGAGCTGAAATCATCCACCAGCAAGTCTGATATGTATACGTTTGATCGGAAGGTGACATTTTATGAAAACAAACATGCTCGAAAAGTCAGCCGCAGGATTCTGATCTCTCCCATGATAAATCCGGGAGCCGCAGCCGTAGCAAAGAAATTAAATATTGAAATGTTTTCAGATTCCATTGATGTAGATACGCTTTAACAATAAGGGTACATTTTAACAATAAGGGTAACCGTTCACCCCCCATTACCTTAGGCCGTCCTACCATTGCTGAGACTGGAAATTGGATAAATCACCAAAACTATTGCGTATGTTCTAATTTCCAGTTTCCAGTTTCAAATTTCTCTTCAAAACAGCGAACAAAGCACGGGATACATCGTGATTCTTGTGCTGTCAAGATGGCAGAATTGTTTTTGCACTATACATCCAAAACCTTCCGGACCGTCTCTGCCATAGCCCGTTTCAGGATAGGCTTCCCGAGAAATGCTCTGATTCCCATCTCCTTTGCCTGCTTTTCCGAGATCAGTTTACTGTGCCCGGTGCACAGAATAATCGGGATATCAGGCCGGATTTTCATCAATTCCCGGGCTAATTTATCCCCTGTCATCTTGGGCATGGTCATATCGGTAATCACCAGATCAAATCTATCGGGTTCTGACCGGAACAGCTCCAGGGCTTCGGTGCTGCTTATTTTGGGAACCACTTCATATCCCAACCGCTCTAATCTCTGGCTTCCCAACCCTATGAGGAGCTCCTCATCATCGACGAATAGAATACGTTCGTTTCCGGTGGGGAGGGGCCCTTCAGTCTCTTTTTCCGGCTTTTCCTCCCCCTGAATAATGGGTAGATACACATGAAAGGTGGTCCCCTTCCCCGGTTCACTATCAACAGTGATGGTGCCCTCGTGGGCCTTGACGATGCCCTGGATCACGGACAACCCCAATCCGGTTCCCTCACCCGTATCTTTGGTGGTGAAATAGGGGTCGAATATTTTGTCCATCAGATGACGGGGAATGCCATAGCCGGTATCACTGACCGCCAGTCTCAGGTAAGAACCGGGCGGCAGATCGAGGTATCCCGTTTCGGGGTCCTCACTTCCCACCTGCACATCCCCGATTCCCACCTCCAGAACGCCTCCGTCCTCCTGCATGGCATGGGCCGCATTGGTGCAGAGATTCATGATCACCTGGTGCATCTGGGCCGGGTCTGCATTGATAACGCCCATCTCCTTGCCCACACGCTCTTTTACCTGAATGGTCGATGGGAGTGTGGCCCTGAGCATTTCCAGGACCTCTTTCTTGATGTATTTGAGCTGCATGGGCCGCCGTTCCTTCTTGTGCCTGCGGCTGATCGTCAAAATCTGCTGCACCAGATCCGCTGCCCGCTCACCCGATTGAATGACCTTATCCAGGTCGGCAGCCACATCGCTCTCTTGATCCACCTTCATCCTTGCCAACTCCGCATACCCGATAATCGCGCTCAGGATGTTGTTGAAGTCGTGGGCAATGCCTCCTGCCAGGGTACCGATGGCCTCCATCTTCTGGGCCTGCTGGAGCTGGGCTTTGAGGCGTTTTGATTCGGAGATGTCGCCTACGGTCACGATATATCCTTTGATGGGACCCCGGGGGTGTAAGGCACATGCCCGCAGACGGCAATCAAAGGCAGTGCCATCCTTTCGCGCCCATCGTGATTCCAATTCACCGGCGCCCTCTTTGTTAACGACAGGGATAAGCTCCCGCCCCACTCTGTTATACTCCTCATCATCCGCATAAAACATCCTTGCGTTTTGCCCTGATAAGGAACCGTCTTCATAGCCCAACATGCGGTGCAGGGTCTCATTGGCCCATTGCAATTCACGGTTGATGAATAAACCGATCCCCACGGGAGAAGCACGCAGAATTGCCGCCATCCTTTCTTCGTTTTCCCGCAATGCTCGGGTTTTCTCCCTCACCATTTCTTCCAGGAGATCTTTTTGATTGCGCAGTTGATCTTCTGCCTTTTTTATTCGTAACGCACTATTGAGCTGTGCGACCAAAACGTATTCGTCAATCGGTTTAGCGAGATAAGCATCGGCGCCGATTTCAAGCCCTTTAACCAAGTCTCTCGATTCTGTCTTGATGGCCGAAATCATAATAACCGGGATATGGCTTGTGATTTTATCTTGTTTCAGCTTTTTGCAAACATCATATCCGTCCATTCCCGGCATCTTGATATCCAGCAGAATCGTATCAGGCAACCCGGTCTTCGCCTTCTCAAGACCTTCCGGACCGGATTGTGCTGTCATTACCTCACAATCGGGAATTACGGCCTTTAACAAAGCGGAAAGCGTAATCAAGTTGTCCATTTTGTCGTCAATGGCTAATAATTTCGGCATGGCTATTTCCCCACGTAGTTTTCAATTGTTTTCATCAGCTTTTCCGGGTCAACGGGTTTGGAAACATAATCGTCGCATCCTGCTTGAATGGTCTTTTCCCTGTCTCCCTTCATGGCATGGGCAGTCAGTGCAATGACAGGGATATGGCGGTCACCCCTCTCACTTTTGATCCGTCCAGCCACTTCAAAACCATCCATCTTGGGTAGAGACATATCGAGAAGGACCAGGTCAGGCAGCTCTGAAAGCGTCATATTGAGCCCTTCTTCTCCATCTGTTGCTTCCAGTATGTCATAGGCGCCTTTTAAAATAGCCTTTATGGTTGTCATGTTGTCCGGGTTGTCTTCAACCACGAGGATCGTTGCGGGCTCTTGGATTGATGATTGTTGATTGATGATTGTTGATTGAAAAGCAGACGGGTTGCGAGTTGAGGGGTGCGTGTTAACTCCATGTTCGATCTTCTTTTCTTCCATTGGATGTTCGATGTTGGACGTTGGATGTTCGATGTTCATCCTACGATTTCCGGGTTCTACCCCCAGCATCAACCGGATCCTGAACAACAGCTCTTCCCGGTCCACGTCCCCCTTTTGGACAAGTTGCTGAATGTTGTTGTTGGTCAGTTTTTTTAGGTCTTCGGACGTCAGATCCTTGGCCGTTAGAACCAGGACCGGAATCATGGCCGTTGTTTTATTGCCACGGAGTTTATTGAGCACTTCAAAACCATCCATTTGGGGCATCATCAGGTCCAGGATGATCCCGTCCGGGATGTTCTGCTCAACATACAGAAGCGCCTCCTGACCGCCATGGGCCACATCCACAACATATCCGTCACTTTCAAGGATTGTTTTGACCTGGATCACGGCGGCTTCATTGTCTTCAACCAATAGTATTCTGTTCCCTGGCGCAACCTTTTCCGCCTGTAGATATTCCGGAGGTCTTTTAATCCCCGTATGAGGGGTCGGCCTGTCTATTCTGTTAATTTCGCCGATCAGCAGATCTCTGTTTACGGGTTTGGTGATATGTCCCACGGCGCCTAAGGCAACTCCCGTTCCTTTGTCAGCGGATACGGATATGATAATGACAGGGATATCTTTGGTGTCAAGGTCCTCCTCTAAATGCTGCACTACTTCCCAGCCGTCCATCTCCGGCATGATGACGTCCAGGATGATGGCGAAAGGCCGGTGTTCCCTGGCAAGCCTTAGGGCCTTCTCCCCTGATGTGGCCGTCAAAATGTTATATCCCTCGAGGGAAAGATATTCTGAAATCATGGTGAGTACATCCGGTTCGTCATCCACTATCAAAATGGTTTTTTGTGCCGGTGCGATTTGTGCGGGTTTGGTTACGGCAAAGGGCGTGACGTCGGGAACCAGTCCCGACCATTTCACAGGCAGGACCAGAGTAAATGTAGAGCCCTTTCCGGGAGCGCTTTGTACCGTCAGCTCACCCCCTAACATCCTGGCGGCCCTATGGGCGATGGCCAGCCCAAGCCCTGTTCCCTCATAGGACCTGGATGACGTACCGTCAACCTGTCTGAATTCTTGGAATATGTGGGACAGATCCTTTGCTGGTATCCCGATCCCGGTGTCTGCCACCCGGATGTAAACCTTTTTTTCATCACAGCGGGCTGAAACCGTCACGCTTCCCCGGTCTGTAAATTTGAGCCCATTCCCCATAAGGTTTTGGAGGATCTGGTGCACCCGGATCTCATCGCTTTCAATCCGCGGGAGATTGTCGGGGATCTCCTGGTTCATATCAATCCCCTTTTCCTCCGCGACGGGCTCAAGCCGTTCCATAATGGTTTCAATGGTTGCGGTGATTGAAAATATTTTTGGGGTTACCTCCATCTTTCCCGCTTCTATTTTAGAGAGATCAAGGATGTCGTTGATCAGTGATAGAAGGTTTTGACCGTTGCGCTGGATGATCTCAAGATAATTCAATTCTTCCTGAGAGAGCTTATCTTTCGCCTGCATCAAGAGGACCCGGGAAAGGGCCATGACCGAGTTGAGGGGGGTCCGGAGTTCGTGGCTCATATTGGACAGAAACTCGCTTTTAAGACGGTTGGACTCTTCAACCTGCTTTCTCTGGGTTGCCAATTCCACATTCTGTTCCTGTAAATCTTCTGATTGCTGCTGCAGTTCGTTCGACTGGGCCTGGAGTTCGTTCGACTGGGCCTGCAGTTCTTCGGACTGACCCTGCAGCTCTTCGGCCTGGGCCTGTAACGCCTGATTCTTGCCTTTTAGATCCTCCGCAAGCCTTTTTGTCTTTTCATTTGCCATTAATTTCGAGTAAGAGGTATTGATGCCTATCCATGATTGTTTGAGGATATCGTACCCTTCTTTTCTGAACTTGTGAATATTTACAAGTGAAATAAGAGCAACAACCATGTTTTCAACCAGTATGGGCATGGTTATCATTTCTTTTGGTATGGCATCACCGGCAACTGTTTTAAACGTGAAAACCGTATCTTCAGGGATATTGCGGAGATAAAATATCTGTTTCTTCACGATGGCATTGCCAAATTCACCTTCCGGATTTTCCGCGTTAAAAGGTTTCAGCAGTTCTTTGTTTGCGCCTACGGATATGAAATGTTCAAATTGCAAATTATCTTCATCCAAAATATAAAATGTACCCATGTTCGACTTTGTAATTTCCATCAATTGTTTGAGCAGTCCGGAACCAAATTCCTGCAGAGATGATTTACCGATCAGTGTTTCAGAAATATCAGAAACTCCTTGTTGCGCTACCAGTTGAGACGACACCTTTTCTGCCATAGCTTTCAGTTCTTTCGTTCTTTCTTCGACTGTTTCTTCGAGATGTTCGTGATGTTTTCTTAGTTCTTCTTCCGCTTTTTGTTTCTGTGCGATAGTCGTTCTTAAGTTGGAAACCATTGATACATACTGCTGGGCCACAATTACCAATACACACAGGTAGGCTATTAGCCGCAGTAGATGCCATAACCACCATCCGCTATCCCAAAGTGAAGAGAACATGAATGTGAATCCGGACATGGCGAACAGCAGGGACAGGAAAACAAACAGAAAAATCTCTATATTGCCGGAACGGTAGAAATCGATAAATAAACGTACGGCAGCCAGCAGAAAAAACGCTCCTGCCAGAAAATTGATAGTAACGGCAGTGGTGGTGAAGACTCCATCCTGTATCATTGCGGGGAGCATTTCAGGAAATTTAAATGCCCAGGCCCCAAACAATATGGACAATGTTATGATGATCCGGTGGCCCCACCTGCTTTCTGACCAATAATCACCCGCTTTCGGCAGGCATATTAAAGCAAAGAAAAATCCGCCAAAAAGACTTGCCGTGCTGTGTAAAAAGATAAACACTTGTCCAGGTGGGGCTACCGCATGGAAGCAGTCGATGATCCCCATGCTAAAGAAACCCAACGCCAACAGGTAGAATTTTTCTCCACCTTCGTCCTCTTTTTTGTGCAGTAAGAGCATTGCCATTAATATGGCTATCAATCCTCCTATTGCCTCTATAAAGGTGTGGAGCGGTTCATTATTCCAAAGGAAGCGCAGCAATGCATCCGTTTGAGTCAGCAACGTTATCAAAGGCAATCCAACAAGGATTCCTAATAAAATCATAGAATATTTTTTTCTTACCTCTTTCATTTTTTTCTTACCTCTTTCGATAAATGGAACAACACTCATTCACCTTTCTAAAACCGTCCTGATACTTTCTTGCAGGGATCTCAGCCTCCCCCAGCACCAGATAGCCGCCATTGGCAAGGGACCGGTGAAGTTTATCAAATATTCGATCCTGATATTCTTGAGTAAAGTATATTAACACGTTTTTGCAGAAGATCATGTCAAAACCGCCAAACACGCTTTCAGGGGGTGCGTAACCCCTTTTATCGAGCATGTCATAGGGAGAAAAAGCCACCATATTCTGTATTTCGGGGCTCAGTTGGAAGTGTTTTCCATGGGCTTCAAAATATCGTTTTAACAGCCTGTATTTGATATTTTTGATGCTCGCGTAAGGATAAACAGCCGTTTTTGCCTTTTTAAGGGCCCTTTCATCGATGTCTGTGGCAAAGATGTTGACGCTTAGATTGAACTTTTCCTTTCTTCGCAGCTCCTGGATCAATATGGCAACGGAATAAGGCTCTTCACCGGTTGCGCAACCGGCCGACCAGACCCGCAGGGAAGGATCTCGGCCGCTCAACTTGTCAAAAACAACGGCAGGGAGTATTTTGTCGGTCACGTAATCGAAGGCAAGGGTGTTTCGAAAAAACCGGCTGACATTGATGGTCAATACATCCACCAGGTTGTCCAGTTCATGGGGGTGTTGTTTCAGGTATTCAAGATATTCAGGGAAGTCAGCGCATTTTGAGGGTGTCAATCTTTTCTCCATCCGGCGCTCCACCATGGATGCGCGGTAACCGGAGAAGTCAAAGCCTCTTTTTTGGTTGAGGTAATTTAGGACCCGTTCTAAATCTCTATCCATTCAAACCAACCCCGATTTTTTTTCAGTCGCAGAGCGCCCTGAAGTTGCAGTAGTCGCAGAGCCTGCTCTTTTTGAGGGAATTGCGGCTGAAGCCGTTACGCAAAATATTCCGGAATTTGCAGCGTTTCTGCGGGTTAGCGGAGCCATGGGCCACAACCTTACTTGAGCAGTTCCCGAATCGCATCCAAAAGCACTTTCCGATCAACCGGCTTGGCGAATACGCATTTCATCCAAAACCCTCCGAATGGCTTCGGCCATTTTATTTCTGAGAATTGGTTTCTCAATATAGGCCGAAATACCCATGATTTCAATATTTTCCTCGTCTATCGTCTCGCTGAATCCGGTGCAAAGGATCACGGGGATATCCGGTCTGATTTCTTGGAGTTCAGCGGTCAACTGAGCGCCGGTCATTTTCGGCATTGTCATGTCGGTGATCACCAGATCGTAATTGTCCGGTTTGGCTTTGAACGCCTCTAATGCCGCCATACTGCTCGTGAGAGATGTAACATGATAAGCCTATAGCTGCACTAGAGTTTGTTGCGCCAAAAAAACAATCATTTCTTCATCATCCACAAACAGTATCCGTTCATTTCCTCTCCGGGCCGGTCCCGAAGGCAGGTTTTTTCGGATCAAACTCCCTTCGGGCGTATCTTCCACGGCCAGCTCCGTGAATCCGATCATCGCATAAAGCACATTGTTGAAATCATGTGCGATCCCACCCGCCAAAGCGCCGATGGACTCCATCTTCTGAGCCTGTTGAAGTCGATTTTCAAGCGCTTTCTGATTTGTGATGTCAACCACAATGCCATCAAAATGAGATATTTCTCCATCTTTCCCACACGCCGCTCTGGAAGTGATCGACGCATGAAAAGAGGTTCCGTCTTTTTTCAATAATGTTCTTTTATAATTTCTCAGAGCCCCCTTCTTGATGAGGGCATCCGAGAATTGTCTTCTTTCTTCGCGATTAAGATAAAGATCAGCAGGCACTATCTTTTTGACTTCTTCCTCGTTTTCATATGCTAACATTTTACAGAGGGCAGGGTTTGCCAAAAGAAACCTCCCTTCAGGGCCCGGAGTATTGCGATAGACCCCAACCGGTAAATTGTTCAGCAGTGTTCTGTATTGTTTCTCGCTCTCCCGCAGCGCCTTCCCGGCCTCTTCAAGATCGATATTCTTTTTTCCGACGAGTTCTCTCTGACGTTCCAGTGAGAGGGTCTTTAATTCAAGCTCTGTTGTACGTTCGACAAGCTGTTCGTTCAAATCGAGCAACGCATTTTCTGCCAGTTTTTGCTCAGTTACATTTCGACAAACAGCCACAACACCATTAATTCCCGGCACTTCGGGCAAATACACCGCAGTGTTATGTTGATAAATCCAGGTTTCGGGGTTTTCCGGTGTTCCAGTGGCACGAATTTCATAAATGTATTTCTTACCGGGATTAGCAATTACTTTTCCCCAAACTTCCCGAGCCTTTTCTAAATCATCCGGATGAACATATTCAAAACAAGATCTGCCAACGGCGTCTTCAGGTCCTATCCCATATTGATGAACAGCGGGACTATTCCAAACATTGATGCCATCCTCATCCAATACTAATACTAGATCAGATAGATTTTCAATGAGCGCTCGATGCTTTTCCTCCGATTCCCTAACCATCACCTCAGCCTGCTTTCGGTCGGTCACATCCGTGATAATGGATGAAAATCCAATCACACCCCCTTTATTATCTCGATTATATCTCCAGGAAACCTCTATGTCGATAACCCTGCCGTCCTTTGTCCGGTTTTGCTGGGAATAGATTGTTGGCTCCGGTTGTTCTTTAACCAGCATGGATAAATATTCAGAAAGTTCATCTCGTTTCGAAGCGGATTCGATCAAATTCAGGATGGATTTCCCTGACAATTCTTCTTGTGTATAGCCAATCATCTGCTGAAATGTGGCGTTGGTGTATGTAATAATCCCAGTTGAGTCAATATCCTGAAATCCATATGGATTTGTTTCAACGAGTGTACGATATTTCTTTTCGCTCTCCCGTAACACGCTTTCAGCTTCTGCCTGTTTTTTATCCGTAACATCAATTTTATAACAAAGGTATTGATTATCGTTTAGTGGAATCCAATAGGTATCCCATAATCTGCCAAAAGCACTCACTTCCGGATCATTAGCAGGCCCATTTGTTCTAAACATTTCATCAGCCCTGCAAAAAGTGCATTGAATTCCCGAAGCATCAGGATTTTCTCCTGCGCAAATTTGATCTTTATCAGAAAGATATTCACATTTCCCAAAGCTCTTCCAGCAATAATCGCCAATTTTGACCCCAGTATCTAATGCTATCTTATTGGCGGCCATAAT
>Ga0233437_1007577_pt1 | contig 10436 bp, 8 predicted proteins | sample SI_122_August201_FD_182714 | JGI IMG/M metagenome (GOLD analysis project Ga0233437, IMG submission 182714) | Seawater microbial communities from Saanich Inlet, British Columbia, Canada - SI_122_August2016_200_MG | ecosystem: Environmental > Aquatic > Marine > Inlet | place: Canada: British... | reverse complement strand
TAAGATTTACAAATTCTAAGAACTTTAGGAGGTTCATAAAAATGAATAAAGCACTAACACTATTGTTAACCGCATTGTTTGTATTTTCAACAGTTGTAGCAACAGATCCTCAACTAATGGAAGAGATGACAAATACAGCATACTGTGGTCCAAACGAGATAAATTGTAATCCTGTAGAAATTGACGTTGTTTTTGTTATTGATTCAACAGGTTCAATGTATGATGAAATAAGAACAGTAAAAGAAGAGGTAACAAATATAATCCATAACATAAACTCAGGTTATCCAAGACCAAACCTTAAGGTGGGGGTAGTAACCTACAGAGATTATGCAGATGATTATTTAGTAAGAGACAAGCAATTGACTTCAAATACATACTCTGTAATAAACTTTATTAGAAATATTGAAGCTAATGGTGGCGGAGATTATGAAGAAGCAGTTGAAATTGGATTAAGTGAAGCAATAAATGATATGAATTGGAGATCAAATTCAGAAAGAATAATAATCTTAGTTGGAGATGCTCCAGCAAGAAATAATCCAGACTATGATCAACACGGAAATCAACCAGAAAATATACGAAAGTATGACTGGAAAGATGCAGTTGAAGATGCAAGGGATAATGACATAAGAATCTATACTGCAGCAGGTTCAGGAATGAACGATGAAGGTGTTAACCAATGGAAAACAATTGCTAGAAAAACTGGCGGATCTTTTATACATTTAATCTATGAACGAAGAGTTATTGATGAATATTACACCGAGCGAGCAATTCCAAAGGAATACGCTACAGAAGCAAGAGCTTCAAAAGACTATGATGCATCCACAGATTCTGTAATGACAAATAACTTAGGACTCTTTGCCAAGACATCTATGATGCAAGTTGCAGAAGAAGCCGGTGTTGAATATGATTCAGAAGGATCATTAGATGAAATAACCGGAGATATAATTAAACCCCAACCGAAGAATGACCTAAAAAACTTTTTTGAGAAAATATTCCAGAGCATTAAGTTCTGGTAATCTTTTCTTTTTTATTTCTTACGAACTAACCGGTGTAAACAACCCTCTGACCCAATCAAATAATCCACCAAATGCATTAGATGTTTCAAATGGTGGTCCAAGTACTGTGTCACCAACTTGTATCCAATAATAACCGGAGTTTAATGGAGTTTCCAAAGCTATAACACTATAATCAAATCCACTACCATCTGAAGAAACAGAATAAACTTCTTGCCCATAACTAACTCCAGTTTCATTCAAATTGTATAGGTTCCAAGTATTTTCTACTAAATCATAAGCAGTGTGATTCAAGGAAGCCCCTTCAACAAGAATACTATTCCCAGAATCAGAATAAGCATAATATCCCCTCAAAGGTTCTAAAGTAAATGAATCTCCTGGAACAACTGCCCAATCAGTTTCCCAACCATTTTCATAACGAAGTACAAAATCTGCACCCAAATCAGAAGAGCTCAAAACAGAATCAATATCCAGACTTACAACATTCCAACCTGGAACCAACAAAATAGTTTGTGAAACAATACAAACATCCCCCTCATCAATAGAATCATCGCAATTATTATCAAATCCATCACATAGTTCAGCAGAAGGAATTACCTCTCCATCACAAACACCCCATGAACCACCTGAACAGGTTTGATTACCATAAGAACATTCTCCAATATCAGTACTTCCACAAGTTTGGATTTCTCCATCAGTACAAGAACAATCTTCATCAGTAGAATCATCACAATCATTATCTAATCCATCGCAACTAGTTTCAGGAACTTCAGTTGGAGAACCCGTTTGACACACAGTTTCTGAACCAGCTAAACAACTTGAAGCAGTATTATTAACAGAACATACACCATACAAGAAACAAGAAGCATCTACCAAATAATCCTCATCAATAGATTTATCACAATCATCATCTAAACCATCACAATCATCATCTGGCCCTGTTTGGGGCCCTTCAATACAACTATCTTCCTCAACCCCACTATTACAACTTAGAGTTCCATTGGCTCCACAAACACCAACACCACATGTTGTAGAAGTAGAAACATAATTATCGTCTGCCACGCCATCACAATCTTCGTCAATATTATTACAATCTGCATCTGCTCCAGTTTGAGGTCCTTCAACACAACTATCTTCCTCAACACCATTACTACAACTCAAAGTACCACTAGCAACACAAACACCAAACCCACAGTTAGTAGAACTAGGAGCGTAGTCCTCATCAATAGAACTATCACAATCATCATCATCTCCATTACAAATACTTTCAGAAATACCACTTGGAGAATTTTCAACACAACTGTCTTCTTCAACTCCAGCATTACAACTTAAAATTCCACTAGCAGCACAAACACCCACCCCACAACTAGTTGGGATTGAAACATAGTCCTCATCAATAAAACTATCACAATCATCATCATCTCCATTACAAATAGTTTCAGAAATACCCGTAACAATACAATCAGATTGAACATTAATTTCAACTGTGGCATTATCTCCACATTGAGAATCTATGGCCGGATCAATATAACAAACTACATCTCTAATTCCCTCTGGACCTATATTTGTACAATTAAAATGTTCAACAGTAGGCGCGCCAGTATACATATAGATACACCCCTCAATTCCTTCAACTAAAGCTTCAGTGCCCCCACTTGAAACATTAGTATCACAAGCAATCCAAGCATTTCCACCAACAACAAGTTCAGAGTTAGCAGGAACCAAGGTAGCACTATCAAAACCAACAGTACAAGTAGCAGTAGTTTCACCCGTCATTATTTCCCCTACTTCTTCTACACCCAATGCCCTATCATAAATTCGAACTTCATCTAAATCTCCTGCAAGATACCTTGCGCCCCACTTAAGTTTTTTACCAATACTTAATGATCTATCTGTAGTTGCATAACTAGTGGCCTCCCCTGCATAGCTTCCCCCAACTTCTTGTCCATTCACATAAACATCAATATCATCTAATCCATTAATAACTCCAGCTATATGATACCAAGTGTCGGGTTCTAACACCTCATTAGATTCTCTATATCTAGAATGGGCACTCTGGGGTCCTTCCCCATCTCCATATCCTACAAAAACCTTATTCCCTGTGCCTCGATCGTCTGTAACCATCCAATAACCAGAATATGGATAAGCACTAGTATCATCATCAGATCTAATCACAGAATTAAGACGTGTATCATCATCAATATACACCCATGCAGCCATACTTACTGGAAGATCTAAGTTTAGATTATCCCCAAAGTCTAAAGAATTATTTACAGTTACTCCATCAAATGAATAAGCCCCATTCACCATTCCATCTATTGAACTTGGGCAAAAAGGAGAACAACTTACACTTAATGAACTATTAGAATGGTCTTGATAATCAGAATCAAAGGGAAGATATAAAACTGCATCATTTGGCAAAGGTTCTGTACAATCACTATCTGTTTCGTACGTACAACTTCCAGGGCAACAACCATCATCATTTGTACAAGAAGTTATTTGAGTTCCACCACAACTTCCTGCAGAACAAATATCCCCAACAGTACAAGAGTTAGAATCATCACAAGAAACAAAATTGTTAGTATATTCACAATTCCCAGCATTACAAACATCATCCGTACAAACATTAGTATCATTACAATCTCCATCATCAATACAATCTGAAACCGTACACCCCGAAGTGTCAAAGCTCAAGCAATCACCCGAACAAGCTAATGTTCCGCCATCAAATCCCTGACTAATACATGTTTCTACACCCAAATTAGAACCATCACAAACCTCTGGAGGCTCTATATTTCCATCTGGACACACAGGGGCAACACCATCAAAACTTACTGAAACTGCATTTGAAGCTACTCCATTTTCATCTATAACAAATAAATAATAAGTTTGCCCACCCACAAACGCACCTTGGTTTGATATAAAGTTTATGTTTTCTCCTGTGCCATCATCCCAACCAGAGATTGGAATTTGTATTTCACAATGGGCCCCATTCGTTTCACGTTCAGACCATGATGATGTATCACAAATCTCAATTCTTGCCCGGGTATTATCAATATAGACATCGTCAAAAAAAGATTGGAATTTCGTATATGGTCCACTTGGCCTAAACAATGCACCAATTCCCACATCTTTCCACAAATGAGGGGTTGGGCCATAATCACTATTTTGCATATCAAGTACTTTTTTTCCACTCAACCATGCTTCAAGAATTCCATTATCTTGAGTAAAATCTCCGGTTTCTGTTTGGGCATATGTATCCCAACGTTGCCATTGATTAATTGTTTCTGTATAATGGTAGGAAGTTTCCCAACCATAATTAATTGTAGGATCAACTTGTATTGCATGTTGCCAGTTCTGTCTCGTACTCATAATCGCCCCAATCATAATTTGAGGTTGATCATGACGCAAACCAACATTACCCATTAGATAGAGCATCTTAAAATTATGGCAATCATCTGGATCATAACCTGGTTCGTCAGAAGGAATGCAGCCAACATCATCAAGCACAGCCTCCGGATTTGATTCATGGTATCTCCACCAGGACATAAATACTTGGCTTTGATAAGGATCTAAATCATGCTCAAAGCGTTTTATTCCATTACGAAAATCAACAAGGGCACTTCTATCTCCACTATGGATTTGCTCGTCAACAAAAACTGGAGAAGCAAACAATGTACCCCAATCAGGACCAATTACAGGTGTTGAACCAGCTAAATTATCCCCCAGATTATTTTGATCAAAATTATCCCAAGCTAAGGGTTCAACAGGAGTTTTAGTTCCAAAATAAATTCCATCAATACTAAAACTGCCTCCATCACTTAGAGTTCCAGAATTAGAAACTGAATTAATATGCGGATCTCCAACAACAAGTTGCGTAACAACCAAATAATCTGCACTTTGAATTGAGTTGCCAGGATCACTGTCCAGGATAGCACCAAAATTAAATTCTGGATCATCATCAGTAAATATTCCTGTGTCTTGTAACCATTCGGCATTCCAAGTTTGAGTTGCAGTATTTCCATTAAAACTAACAGAACCAGGAGGATTACTTAATTGAGAAGTAACATCATCATTACCAACCCCAGTATCATATTCTAGAATATTAAAATTAACACTCTCCCCATCACAATCAGTACCGGTTACAGTTAAACTAACTTGAGTTCCCTCTTCAACTTCTGAGGCACCCCAACTGGCAGAATTTAAAACACACTCTGGAGAAACACCACTAAATTGAATAACTTCAGAGTTACTTACCTCGCCATTTTCATCTATAACATATAAATAATAATCTTGCCCGCTCACAAAACTGCCTTGGTTTGCTACAAATTGAATATTGGAACCATCCCAGGTTGTGTGGGGAATTTGTATTTCACAATGTCTTTCAACCGAATCATCCCAAGAAGATTGATCACAAATAAGAATCCTTGCCCAAGAATTATCAATATAAATATCATCAAAATATTCTGTTGCGTCAATTCCACCATTACCAACATACCTACCAAATCTAAAAGTATCTAAATTATCTGTAGGATTAACTTTAAACTTAGCCGCATATCTATCATAGGATCCTGCAATTGGAGATAACAATCCGTCTGTCCAACTATCAACAGTACCATCATAATTTCCCACCGTTCCTTGATAGATTTGATGTTCTACCTTACTCCATTCTTCATCCTCTAACCGATCCATATTAAATGCTTGTCCATCTTCACTTGGAAGATATATTTGTATTAGGTTATAGGCAGAATCAGGACTTCCGATAGAAGGGAATGTGTGTCCAAGTAAAGCAGGATATGTCCCCCCTGTATCTTGGGCAATTCCAAAATATTTTATTTGCCAACGTTCTGGATCAGCATCTGAATCTCCAGGATCATGGACCCCACTATCATATCTGGTATAAAAATTAACATAAATATCATTACCGATATCTAAGTCTGCAGCCTGTATTTGATTCCAAATATGTTCTATGTATATTTTTGCATTTAAGTTTGAATTATCTCTATTAAATTCATTTGAATAAACTGGACAAGGGGGAACATTACATTCAACATTCCAATATCCTGTTTCAGGTATTGGGGTTCCATTCTGTCCATTTTCAAAATTTTCCCAAACCAATGGGGCCACTTGAGTTTTAACACCAAAATTGCTTCCGTTGATAATATAACTTCCTTCGTGCGTTAAAGTACTAGAAGAAATAGTACTAACAGTAGGCGCCCCACTTTCTGGCGTTCCATCCCACCCTGCCATTCTAGCAGCCATCCACCAGAGTGCCTTAGCCTTTCTTACATGTAACAACTCATTAGAATGTCCACAAGTTTCTGGAGTATCATACTCTGGATTTCTTATTTCAAGTGTGAGACTATTATAAGAATAATCATCATACTCTTCAGTATTTGCATTATTCCAGTTCTCAATGTCTGCTAAATCAAAAAGATAAGCATCATTATCCCCTGCAGCTTGTCGGATCAAAGCATTGTAAAGAGTAACTCTGTAACCATGCTCCGTTGTATAATCTGGAGGATTATATGTCCAGTCATCATCGGTCACAGCAGTAGTATAAACATATTTTGTTCCCCCGCTAGTTGGATTTGCATTGAAAGTGGAAATTGCATTAAGGTAGGCATCATTTCTATTACTATTATACGTTATTCGATTACTACTTTCATCGTAACAATAATCTGGTCGAACAATATCCCAACACCAAGCATACATAGAAGCGTCAAGAGGATCTCCTTGGATATTTGCCCGAGTAGCACTTCCCAAAGTCATAGTTCTTGCATCAGAATCAGACCAATAATCTTGCTCACCAGTTCTACAATTGGTAGTAGTAGTTCCACCCTGCCAAGAGCCACTTTTATATTGCCCTTTCAAAATCCTCAAAGCATTACCCTCATTTAAAGAACTATAATTACACTCGATTTCAACATTATAAGTTCCCCCAGAACTAGTTTCTAATAACTCTAAACCACCCGGACAACTAGAATCACCAAGAACACCATAGAGTTGATTTCCGTGAGATTCTCCAGGCATGTGAATTGTCATATTTTGACTTTTCACTTGTTCAATCCAATAAGCAGGAATATCCCCATTATCAAAAGCAACAATCGCATTATGATCTGCTATAATTGCAGCTGCATCAACAAAGCTGATACAAAGTAATAATACTATACTAAAAATAAGCCTCTTTTTCATAATAAAGTAAAAAAAGATTATAATATTTAAATGTTCACATTACATGCTTTTCATGATGTAACTCATAATCAAATATTTCTTCCTGAGAAAACCAAATATTTATTTCTTTTTCAGCTTCTTCTAAATTAGCTGAAGAGTGTACTATATTATAACAAACATTTTCAGCGTGGGCATATTCCTTGCTCATATGAGTAAAATCTCCTCGAATTGTTCCCAGATCTGCTTCATTTGGATAAGTTGAACCACAAATCTTTCTCATAGAAGTTATAACATGAATTCCTTCAATAACCATAGCAACAATTGGAACTTCTTGTATATACTTAGTCAAAGCGTCCCTCACATGCTTACCATGTCTATTTTCTATATCTTCATCATAATGTTGGTTGGCAAGCTCTTGTGTAGCCTTAACCATTTTAATAGCAACAATTTTCAAACCTTTTCGTTCAAATCTCTTAATAACTTCGCCAATTAATCCTCTTTGTACGCCATCAGGCTTAACCAAAACTAATGTTCTTTCTTTCATTCTTTATCTTTTGTCCACTTGAACTTAACAGGATTACGTTTTAACTTCAACTTGTTCTTCTCACATTTATTAGAGCAGAAGTTCATAACTTTCCCAGTTTTTAAAATATAGAGCTTTCCAGTTCCAGCTTCAATTGCTTTATTACAAAATGAGCATTTGGCCATTATCTACGACCACCTTTGGTACCAATCTTACGTGCTTCAATCTCAGTTTCTCGCAACATTAAAATATCCCCTTTCTTTACCGGACCTTTAACATTTCTACGTAAAATTTTATTCTGATCTCTACCTTCAAGAATTTTACATCTAACTTGTGTTATTTCACCACGCATACCAGTTCTACCAACTACTTCTTCAACAGTAGCAGGAACCGCAGTTCTAAACAAAGTTGTTTCTTTCTTATCCTTTTTATTTTTCTTAATATCTTTAGCCATTCTTAAGCGGACAATTCTTTAATAATATCTTTAGATTCCCCTTCTTTTACAACTGCAACCGCAGAAGTACCAACTCTTAAACCAGCAGCAGCACCCAAATCTTCTTTATTTGGAACTTCAATGTAAACAATTCCTTTTTCTTTACACAAAGGTCCTAAGTGCATAATAACTTCTTTAGGAGAAACATCTTGAGCAGCAACAACCAACTTTGCAATTCCTCTCTCAATTACCTTAGTTGCTTCGTTAGCGCCTTTCTTAATCTTTCCTGATTTTTTTGCTAATTCAATAGCCTCATAAGCTTTTGATATTTTATCTTGTGAAACTTCAGCCATTTTTTTCTTAACCCTCCTATCATTAGGTTAATCATTTTGAGAAAATAGGGTATTTATAAACCTTTCTAATAAATACGTTGTATAATCAAATTTTTTAGAAATAATTAACTTTATATAAGGAATAATACCAAGATATTTAAAATGGTACAAGCATATTGTGTTAAATGTAAGAAAAAAGGACAAGAGATGAAAGATCCAAAGATCAATAAAACTGCAAAAGGTGGCTTCATGGCTAAGGGTTCATGCCCTGATTGTGGGACCACTATGTGTGCAATGATGTCAAAAGACAATGCAGAGAAAGCAGTTAAAGACGGCGACGCAGAAAAAAACTACTAATTTTTTTATTTTTTTATTTTTATTTATGAATTCTTTCTTCTCTCAAGTTGTTTTCTATATTTGTATAATCCTTTCCTAACTTTAGATTTAGTCATTACTTGGCCATAGCCTCTTAATTCTCTTTCAGCATTTAATGTATCTGCAATAGCTTGATTATTAACTCTCTGCCCACTAACCATATAGTCGGGGGAATGTGTTAGGGCCGTTGCCAAATCTTTTTCATCTATTGTCAATTCACCTTCAGTTAACCAAGTTACATATCCCATCCCTTCTGCTATTTTCCTACCCAAAGCGATTTTTTCTTCCAAAGGTAAAACTAATGGTGCGATTCTATTTTGTCTACATATTTTTTTTCTTTCTTTTATATCCTCAATTAAACCTACATAAGCAGGAATACCCAATCTACCATCGTGTCCGCATAGCGAAAGAGCAACACCATTTCTAGCTATGTGTGCAGTAACATTATACGCACTAGTAATATCTAACTTTTTAGCTATCTCTGGAAGAGACATCCCACATCTTCGAAGCGATGCTATTTCAGGGTGAGTTTCTTGTAAAATCCTTCCGAGTGAGATGCTTGCATTAATTGCCCTAATCTGTGAAATTTTTAAATCAGTCATTTTTTAATATTAAGCAGTAGGCTTACCCACTCTCGCTTGAAATCTGTATCCACCAAAAACCACTTCTTGCAAAAGAAGCCCTTCTATTGGAAGTTTCTTATCTAAATATTTTGCATCTGCACCAGCTTCAAGAAGCAATTGAATATGTTCTGCTCCACAAAAAGTTATTATTTTCCTCGGGTTATCTCCTGCTTTCCTTCTTTCTTCAACCTGCCTTCTTGCCAACATAACTAAATGGTTAGAATCTGTAGGTAAATATTCTGCTAAACGCATAGATTCCATGTTGGTTGTTGCTTGATGTCTTTGTTCTTCAAAAAGAATCTCATGCCTATACACCTTATTTAACCCTGCTCCATTGCTAATCCACACATAAGCGCCCCTTTGACTAGCAAGATCCACTAAACCATCCATTTCCATAAATCCTCTACGATCCCTAAATCTATTGCCCATTTTCAGTAAAATATCAAAATAATCTGTTTATAAATCTTTCTAAAATTAACTACTAAAAAGAAGTTACTTATGACCAAAAACAAAAGCTAGTTCAGAATCTCCAATTTTATCCAAACGAACAAAACCAAACCGCTCAAATTGCACAACTGAGCCAACTTTTAATTTACTCAAACCTGCTTCTCCAACACCTTTACACGTAGAACCATCTGGCATTATAACTTGCACATTAACAACTTCTTCAGAAACAGGCAACCAGTGTATTAGCTTAGCTCTTAATTCCTTATCATATTCGGCAGAATGGAATTTTGCATTACTAAAATTAAACAAGTGCATAAACCTATACATCACTCCTTTTTCTAACTTATCATTAATATAAAATTCCCCATTAGTCTTAAAATTACGTTCCCCCATCTTTGGGTTATCCGGATGCGAAGGTGCACTAATCTCTAAAAAAGGCGCATTTTCAATTTTTATTTTCTGCGGACTTTCAACAAAGAAATACCTTTTAGTAGATTCATCAATAACTTCACGATT
>Ga0233437_1007576_pt1 | contig 10437 bp, 13 predicted proteins | sample SI_122_August201_FD_182714 | JGI IMG/M metagenome (GOLD analysis project Ga0233437, IMG submission 182714) | Seawater microbial communities from Saanich Inlet, British Columbia, Canada - SI_122_August2016_200_MG | ecosystem: Environmental > Aquatic > Marine > Inlet | place: Canada: British... | reverse complement strand
CTCAAAGCCGACCGCGGCGAAAACTCCAACAAGCCCACTCCGCCTGCCGCCGATGTGGATCCAATGGCCGCAGAGTCAGCCAAACGTCGCGACGACTACCTGGACCGGCTGACGGTCTCGACCGAGGAGGATACCACGGCCATCGAGAAGGCGGCGATCAAGGCGGAGGAGACCGGCGACATGCTGCCGGCGGATGTCCACGCGGTCACGTCGGAATGTGGGCGGCGGTTCGCGGAACTGAGGGGCGGTGAGTGATGCCCTGTGTACCACTGTTAGATCGAGGAAGACGAGTTGGCATTCTGTGCATGGGCAATGAGCCGGTGGAAATCACCCATCAGGGCAAGCGGTATCTATTTGAGTGGACGGGCGCGTCTGGTTGGGTGGCGGTGAATCAAGACGGCACGGAACGACTGAGCCCGGTTCCGTCTGCGGTGTACAGGCAGCTTCCCGAGAAAGGCGGTGAGTGATGGCCAAAACACCGGAAATCACGATCGAGGTAGCCCCCCAGCAGATTATAGAAAAGCGACTTCTGTTGGAGTTGTCCCGGGACGATAAAGCAGGAATGGTGATGGGAAAGGACAGGCTAGATTTGCTAATCCGGGGGCTCTGCCGGAAAAAACTGTCGAAGGCAGACACGAAATCACTAGCTGGTCTGATCGAGAACATAATGACACTACGCTGCGAAGCATTTGGGGATTGAGTGATGATGAAGTCGTACGAGATGTGTAGCGTCTGCGATTCCGAGACCGGCAGGGCAGGGGCGGGGGAGGATGCAATTTTGGAGGCAAAACGCGATGGGTGAGAACACCAAAATCACATGGGCAAGCAAAACCTGGAACCCCATTTTGGGCTGCACGCCCGCCACGATCACGCTTCCGAACGGCACGGTCAAGCCACATCCCGGGTGCAAGAACTGCTACGCCCAGACATACTTCAAACGGTTTGGCGTCGTCGGCAAGCGGCGGAAGACGTCGGCGGCGAATTGGAGGAATCCGGTCAAGTGGAATCGGGAGGCTGGTTGTCATTGTTGGGGTGACGCTGAGGTGGGATTTGCGCCTTGTGAGTGGTGCCAGGGCGGTAGGCTTCCAATGATCGTCTTCCCGTCGCTCTGTGATCCGTTCGAGGAGTGGGACGGGCCGGTCGTGGACGCGAAGGGGAGGCGGCTGGCGACCAAGCCGAGCACACCCGCGACTAGCAACGCGATGACGATGTCCGACCTTCGCCGCGATATGTTTGACCTTTACGACCGGCTGGACAACCTGATTCTCTGCTTACTGACCAAGCGGCCGGAGAATATCCGGGAGATGTGGACTGAGCGTAGCGACAAAGGGGATGCTAACTTCCCGGATCGCGTGAGTCTGGATCCTGATTATCGGGACAATGTCTGGCTCATGTACTCCGCTTCCGACCAAGAGAGCCTAGAAGCCGGGCTGCCCCACTTGTTGGAGTGCAGGGACTTGGCACCGGTGATCGGGTTGAGCCTGGAGCCGTTGGTCGGGCCAATTCACATTCCGCCCGAAATACTGAGGCTGCTCGGCTGGGTTCTTGTCGGCGGGGAGTCGGGCGCCGACGCCCGGCCGTGCCAGCTCGAGTGGATCCTGGACATCGTCCGGCAGTGTGAAGAGGCAGGCGTTCCGTGTTTCGTCAAGCAGGTAGGGGCGAATCCTGTGACCAACCAGCAATGGGACAACGTCACCTGTGTGATGTCGGAGCAGATCATCGACGACGACGAAGCCCCAGCAATGGTAATCGTCCAACACCCCAAGGGCGGCGACCCTGCCGAGTGGCCGGAGCCGTTGCGAGTCCAACAATACCCAGGGGTGCCCACTAATGACTCCACGCTACGCCCAGAACACAAGCGTCTCCGTCGAGAGAAGCCGCGCTTGGGCGGTAAGGAGGATCAAGCAGTGATTACCCGGAAGATAGTCGCTCAGTGGTGCCCTGACTGTGATTGTATGCGGCTCTGCGATGCGGTCGGCGAATTCCTGATCGAATGCAGGATATGCCTGGAGCCGATTCAGATGAGCGCGGACAACGGACGGCTTCTGCGAAAGGAACAGGAACGGGAGAATGAACGGGCAAGGCAGATTGGGAGGCGAGGAGCATGACAGACCGACTAGACGTGCTTGAAAGACGTGGCGGGATGCCGTTTGACTTGGATTTCCTCCGCGCGATGGGGTGGCGATTCGGGCTCGACTGGGATGGCGAACTGGAAGTAGAGGAACCGCTTGCCGTCAACGTGGCGGAAATGACGGATCTGATTCACCGATTTGACCGCGGCATCACGAAGCGACTTGAGTTCGAGGGCCGGCGGGCCCGGGAGATCTGTGTCGGCGGACCGTGCAACGGCCGTGCGATTCCCGTCTGTCGTCTCTATGGGGATCCAGTCTACTTCCACCTCGGCCGAGCCAAGTGGGCGGTGTACCATATTCGGAGCAGGGCGGACGGCCGCGCCTGGTTTGTCGGGGAGGCTAGGTCAAAGGCGAAAGCCCGGAGGCTCTGGCTCATAGCATCGAAGCCAAGCAGCGGCTTTGGGAGTGGGAAGGGTAAGCGATGTTAGCATGGTATGAACGCGATGCGTCATGGAGTCCTCAGCCTAACGTCCGCCGCGTGCCTCGACTGCATTTGCTGGCGGCTGTTGGGTGTGGATCGCTCTGTGGTGCGATATCGGTACTCATAACCGATAATCCGTATCACGCTCCGCCCGGGCGATTGTGCTGCAAGCGTTGCCTGGCAATGAATGTGCTGGATGACTGAGGGAGTGGGAGTTGCTGGCCTGGTGATTCGCCTTGACATTTCCCGCCGGCTAGTGTAGCTATTGAGGGCAGATCAAGGACAATCATGAAACACAATCCCCCACCCCTGGTAAGTTCTCGCCCGTTCTGGGTTGGTTCTTGATCTACCCCAGGGGTGGGGTTTGCTTTAGGCACGCGCCAATGGACGAAGGCTGGCTGAAGCTACACCGCAAGATCATCCGGTCTCGCGTGTTCGCGAACCCAGAGCTATGCCAGCTCTGGATCTGGTGTTTGGCGAAGGCGAGCAACCGGGAAAGGTGGGCGACTATCAAGACCGGGCGAGGGACGCGGGAGGTCCACATTATGCCAGGTCAGTTCATTTTCGGGCGCCATGTGGCCGCCAACGAGCTAGGCTGCACCCCGAGTTCGGCACGCAACCGGATGAAAAAATTGAAAACGATTGGAAAAGTGGACATCAAAGTGGACAACCAATATTCACTCGTAACTGTAGTGAACTGGGGGACTTACAACTCGCCACTTGAACACAGTGGACATCAAAGTGGACAACGAAGTAACAACGAAGTAACAACGAGAGGACAACGAGAGGACACAGACAAGAAGGTAAGAAGGAAAGAAGGTAAGAAGAAAGAGTCTTTGTCGACTCACGTCGACGGTCCAGACCTATTGGAAGCTGAGAAACGTTTCGTCGCCCGATGGAACGCCACCCCGGGCGTCCGGAAGAACCGGGGGGAGACCCTAACAGCCAAGCGTCGGGTATCGTTCCGGGTCCGGTTCGCGGTCGAGCAGTGGCGGGACGACGTCAAGCCAGCCCTAGCCAAGTTCCCGCTGCCCTGTTCCGAGAACGGTGGCTGGAAGCCCGATATGGACTGGATCCTCAAACCGGATTCACTCACCCGGATCATCGAGGGCACCTACGATTGGTCGAAGAACGGCAAACCGGAACAAGGGGGGCCTTGCAGCTATGACGATTGAATCAGAAATCCTTGACCGCACGCCCCCTCATGATGCTCCAGCCGAGCAGCAAGCCATTGGGTCCGTCCTGCTGGAGCCCTCAGTGCTGGACGAGATGGCCGACATCGTCCAGCCCGATGATTTCTACGCTGATGCCAACCGGCGGCTTTACGCCACGTTGCTGTGGCTCTCAGGACACGACAAGCCAATATCGGAAGTGACGCTCATCCCACAACTCAAGGCCGATGGGAATTTTGAGGCAATCGGTGGCGGGGCTTACTTGGCCGAGGTGATGAATTCGGTTGCCGTCCACGCTCACTGGGCATATCACGCGACAATCGTGCGCCAACACTCTCAGCGACGGCAACTGATCCATACGGCGACCGAACTACTCCGCGACGGCTACGATACCAGCCAATCCCCCGAGGACATGCTAGCCACGGCCGAAACGACTCTCGGTAATATTCAGACCGGTGACTACGACGCGAAGCCCGTGACGATGTGGGACGCGGTCACGACCGTCTCGACCGAGATTGATGAGATTTTCAATCGGCGGCAGAGTGCGGGGATATTCACGGGAGTTGAGTCGCTTGACCGGGAAATCGGCGGAGTCTTTCCCGGGGAACTCACGGTCATCGGCGGAAGGCCGGGACAGGGCAAGTGTCTTGGACGTGGTACGCCGGTCATGTTGGCTGATGGCAGTACCAAACTTGTTGAGTATATCCGCGCAGGGGATTTGCTCATGGGGCCAGGAGGTGGAACACGCAAAGTGTCAGAGACGATGCGTGGATTTGGACCGCTTTATCGTGTGACTCCCACAAAAGGTAATTCGTATGTTGTAAATGACCGCCACATTCTGTCTCTTCGCATGAATCGGCGACGAGGATGCTACCGCAAGAACGAAGTTGTCAACCTTTCTGTGAAACGCTACCTTACTATGCCGAAGGGATTCCGGCATAGTGCAAAGGGCTGGCGGTCTGGCTTAGAGTTTCCAGAACGACAGGTGGGACTAAATCCATATTTACTCGGTTTGTGGCTCGGCGACGGCACACAAACTAATACCGGCATTACAACACCCGACCCCGAAGTTGTGGAACACATACGGGACTACGCCAAACAACGCAACCTAAAGGTGCGAGAGTATCACCAAGAAGGAAACGCATCAGTTACCTACTCGATTACTTCAGGACAACAGGGAGGTCGCCAAGACAGAAATCCGTTTTTGAACGCACTTGATTCTTATAGTCTTCGAGACGGAAAACATATCCCAGCAGATTATCGCATGAATTCCCGTAGCATACGATTGTCGCTACTGGCAGGTGTTATAGATTCAGACGGACATTTAGAACAAGGAATCTATGATTTAGTTTTCAAGTCGAAAAGACTGGCGGACGGAGTAGTGTGGCTCGCTCGCTCACTTGGGCTGGCTGCTTATCTGACAGAGTGTACAAAGACAATCAAATCGCGTAGCTTTGCGGGGACGTACTGGCGAATTTGCTTGTCGGGTAACCTAGAGACAATTCCAACGCGGGTGTTACGAAAGCAAGCATCACCGCGCCGCCAGAAAAAAGACGTTACCAATGTAGGCATCACAGTAGAGCCAATTGACCGAGGAGAATACTTTGGGTTTGAGTTGGATGGTGACGGCTTGTTCTTACTAGGAGACTTCACGGTAACGCACAATACGTCCCTGGCGCTCCAGATGGCCGCCCACATGGTTGCCAACGGCCGGCGGGTATACTTTGCCACCCTTGAGATGTCGGCTTCAGAACTGGCCCTCAAGCGGCTCTGCTCCGTGGCGGGAGTGTCTTCTCAGAAGGTACGCTCGGCCGAGATTGATTCGGAGGATCGTAACGCACTTAGCGGGGCGTGCGAGGAAGTCGCCTCGACAGACTTTATACTCCACGATTGGCCGGTGTTGCGGGTCAATGATATTCAACGAGCGGCCCGGCGAGTCAAGGCGGAGATTGCTTTCATTGACTATCTCCAAAAAGTCAAGCCGCCGGACCAGAAGGAACAGCGATACATACAGGTGGGGGACATCGCCCACGGACTCAAAACGATGGCAAGGCGGTTGAATATTCCTGTCGTGGCGTGTGCTCAACTCGGCCGACAAGCCGAACAGGGCAAGGAAGCTCGTCCACGGCTGTCTTCGCTTCGTGAATCGGGCAACATCGAAAACGACGCGGACATGGTGTGGCTACTCTGGCGACCAAAAGCTGGGGTCAAGGATGGCGAAGTGACGTATGATGCCGGATTAGAAGTGGCGAAGAATCGCAAGGGTGTGACTGGTCGGTACTATCTGGACTGGCATCCCTCAACCACCACGTTTATCAGTCGTGGGGCCGTTGGGTTCGACGACGACGGAAACCTATCCGAGGAGGATCACGCATGGCAACCGTAAAGAAAACCATGAACCCAGGAACCCGCGATAGACTGGTACACTGCGGCAAACTAGCTGTTGAGGCGTTGGGCCTTGACAGTGACCACGATTCACCCAACGAAGTCAGGGAGGCGATCGAGCGGCTGCAAGGCATTGTCGACAAGTTGCCTAAGACTATGGATGGCGTGCTGGTGATGCCTGGGATGACGCTATGGTGGGATGATTTCGGTGTGCCGCGAGTGATGGAAGTCGTGTCACTTGATGATTTATCATCGTCCTGGCCTGCAACCATAAGAAAAGGCAACGATTCCAGGGGGCAAGGGACAACATACCGATGGCACGTCCAATCGTGCTACTCCACGCGAGAAGCGAATCCTGAGTGGCGGTGAAGACATTTCCCTTGACACGTCTAGAGAGAATAGACGAGGAGGATCACGGATGGCAAGCATAGGTCACGGCCCGCAGACTCGTCTCGTTCACCAATTGATAACTCTGCTCCGCCACAACATGGACGAAGCCGAGCGATTCACTGGCAAGCGGGAGTTGGTCTTGACAGACATCGACTTGGATATGTTTGATCGTTGGCCTGACGAGATATTGAAGATCGAGGCAATGATCAAGAAGCGGCCGTCGAGGCGGCGGGGGGAAGGTGCTGATGACGCACGGTAGCTTATTCGCCGGTTTGGGCGGCGCCGACCTCGCTTTCCATCGATGCGGTGTCAAGACCGTGTGGGCTGCCGAGAAGGATCCGAAATGCAACAGCGTGCGACGGAGGCACTTTCCTGATGAGGAAACCATCACAGACGTTGCCTCTGTTCGTGGGGCTCGATTCCGAGTCGACATCCTCAGCGGAGGATTCCCCTGCCAGGATATTTCCGTGGCTGGGAAGCGTGCTGGATTGGCTGGAGAGCGAAGCGGCTTGTGGTGGGAATTCGCCCGCGTCATCGCAGAGCAGACCCCCGGCTGGGTTCTTATTGAAAACGTCGGCGGCCTTCTGTCGAGCAACGGAACCCGGGATTTTGGAACCATACTCGGGACGCTGGCGCAACTCAGGTATGGGTTCGCCTACCGCGTTCTTGACGCTCAGTGGTGGGGAGTTCCCCAGCGACGCCGCCGTGTCTTCGTTGTCGGATGTGCTGGTGGCGACTGGCGACGTGCCGCGGAAGTACTGTTTGAGCCGGAAAGCCTGCCGTGGGATTCTCCGCCGAGCAGAGAAGCGGGGACGGGCGTTACCTCAATCCTTGAAGTTGGCGCTAGAACAGGTGGCAGACCAGACGCGATGCAACGAGACGGAATCGGAGTAGGGCAGGATGGCGATCCTATGTTCACACTACAGGCGGGAAAGCAGCATGGTATAGTTGCCGCCCTCACTGCAAACGGCGTTGGAACATGTGGCGCAGATGGCAACCAAGGACAAGCCGGGCACCTAGTAGCCCGCACCCTCCGCGCCGAGGGCTTCGACGCAAGCGAAGATGGCACAGGGCGGGGAACGCCACTGGTGCCGGTGGCCTACCGCACATCCGGCAACTCAGGCGTGATGGAACAGGGCGATAAGACGGCCGCGTTGAATACGGCGACGGACCCGGCACAACAGATTATCGGTGACGGCATGGCAGTCCGCCGACTGATGCCCATTGAGTGCGAAAGACTCCAGGGCTTCCCGGATGGCTGGACGCAATTTGGCGAGCACGGCGAAGAAATCGCGGACGGGCCTCGTTATCGGATGCTTGGAAACGCGATTGCCGTTCCGGTGGCTGAGTGGATTGGAAAACGAATCGTAGCTGCCAACTCGAAACGGAGGTAACACGAATGCCACCACGATCCTATTTGTTCAAGCTGCCGGAACCGTACGTCACGGCCGATATGATCATGGCCCAGAAACCGTGCTCGGCATACCCGAGGGAACGGGTCGAGACACTATTCCCAGGCACGGGGCTAACCGTGCCAGAGATATGCGATTTGCCGATCCCGCCAAAAGACCGCGTGTGGGTACTTCTGCATCCAGAAGTAATTGGCGAGCGTCTCTGTCATGAGGCGGCATGTGATTTTGCTGCCGCCGCATTGGAGTTAGCCGGGAATCCGGATCCGAGGAGCGTCAACGCCATCGCGGTCAAGCGTCGGTGGATTGTCGGTACCGCCACGTCGCGCGAATTGAATGCGGCGGCGAAGGCGGCGAAGGCGGCGGCGAATGCGACGACGGCATGGGCGGCGGCATGGGCGGCGGCATGGGCGGCGGAGGCATGGGCGGCGGAGGCGGCGGCGGCATGGGCGGCACGGGAGGCGGCACGGGCGGCGGCATGGGAGGCGGCGGCGGCGGCACGGGTGGCGCCATGGGAGAATCAAATCGAGTGGTGCAGACAACGCTGTGGGTGATCTGGCTTAGACGACAGCAAAACGGAGGTAACACGAATGCCACCACGATCCTATTTGTTCAAGCTGCCGGAACCGTACGTCACGGCCGATATGATCATGGCCCGGGAACCGTGCTCGGCATACCCGAGGGAACGGGTCGAGACACTATTCCCAGGCACGGGGCTAACCGTGCCAGAGATATGCGATTTGCCGATCCCGCCAAAAGACCGCGTGTGGGTACTTCTGCATCCAGAAGTAATTGGCGAGCGTCTCTGTCATGAGGCGGCATGTGATTTTGCTGCCGCCGCATTGGAGTTAGCCGGGAATCCGGATCCGAGGAGCGTCAACGCCATCGCGGTCAAGCGTCGGTGGATTGTCGGTACCGCCACGTCGCGCGAATTGAATGCGGCGGCGAAGGCGGCGAAGGCGGCGGCGAATGCGACGGCGAATGCGACGACGGCACGGGCGGCGGCATGGGCGGCACGGGAGGCGGCACGGGAGGCGGCACGGGCGGCGGCATGGGCGGCACGGGAGGCACGGGAGGCGGCACGGGCGGCGGCACGGGCGGCGGCACGGGCGGCGGAGGTGGCGGCATGGGAGAATCAAATCGAGTGGTGTAGACAACGCTGTGGGTGATCTGATCGAGGCGACAGCGAAACGGAGGTAACACGAATGCCACCACGATCCTATTTGTTCAAGCTGCCGGAACCGTACGTCACGGCCGATATGATCATGGCCCAGAAACCGTGCTCGGCATACCCGAGGGAACGGGTCGAGACACTATTCCCAGGCACGGGGCTAACCGTGCCAGAGATATGCGATTTGCCGATCCCGCCAAAAGACCGCGTGTGGGTACTTCTGCATCCAGAAGTAATTGGCGAGCGTCTCTGTCATGAGGCGGCATGTGATTTTGCTGCCGCCGCATTGGAGTTAGCCGGGAATCCGGATCCGAGGAGCGTCAACGCCATCGCGGTCAAGCGTCGGTGGATTGTCGGTACCGCCACGTCGCGCGAATTGAATGCGGCGGCGAAGGCGGCGAAGGCGGCGGCGAATGCGACGACGGCATGGGCGGCGGCATGGGCGGCGGCATGGGCGGCGGAGGCATGGGCGGCGGAGGCGGCGGCGGCATGGGCGGCACGGGAGGCGGCACGGGCGGCGGCATGGGAGGCGGCGGCGGCGGCACGGGTGGCGCCATGGGAGAATCAAATCGAGTGGTGCAGACAACGCTGTGGGTGATCTGGCTTAGACGACAGCAAAACGGAGGTAACACGAATGCCACCACGATCCTATTTGTTCAAGCTGCCGGAACCGTACGTCACGGCCGATATGATCATGGCCCGGGAACCGTGCTCGGCATACCCGAGGGAACGGGTCGAGACACTATTCCCAGGCACGGGGCTAACCGTGCCAGAGATATGCGATTTGCCGATCCCGCCAAAAGACCGCGTGTGGGTACTTCTGCATCCAGAAGTAATTGGCGAGCGTCTCTGTCATGAGGCGGCATGTGATTTTGCTGCCGCCGCATTGGAGTTAGCCGGGAATCCGGATCCGAGGAGCGTCAACGCCATCGCGGTCAAGCGTCGGTGGATTGTCGGTACCGCCACGTCGCGCGAATTGAATGCGGCGGCGAAGGCGGCGAAGGCGGCGGCGAATGCGACGGCGAATGCGACGACGGCACGGGCGGCGGCATGGGCGGCACGGGAGGCGGCACGGGAGGCGGCACGGGCGGCGGCATGGGCGGCACGGGAGGCACGGGAGGCGGCACGGGCGGCGGCACGGGCGGCGGCACGGGCGGCGGAGGTGGCGGCATGGGAGAATCAAATCGAGTGGTGTAGACAACGCTGTGGGTGATCTGATCGAGGCGACAGCGAAACGGAGGTAACACGAATGCCACCACGATCCTATTTGTTCAAGCTGCCGGAACCGTACGTCACGGCCGATATGATCATGGCCCAGAAACCGTGCTCGGCATACCCGAGGGAACGGGTCGAGACA
>Ga0233437_1007572_pt1 | contig 10439 bp, 11 predicted proteins | sample SI_122_August201_FD_182714 | JGI IMG/M metagenome (GOLD analysis project Ga0233437, IMG submission 182714) | Seawater microbial communities from Saanich Inlet, British Columbia, Canada - SI_122_August2016_200_MG | ecosystem: Environmental > Aquatic > Marine > Inlet | place: Canada: British... | reverse complement strand
AATCTATTGGCCATATATATTACCACAATATACTTACGAGTAATATACGAGCATTGTTAAGTAATTGTATTGCATAATTTTGAGATATAGGTAACTTTAGGATATATTAGACTTTATATCATAAATTTGCTAAAGCCAATTCATATTTATGTAAAAAATTAATATAATTCATTTTAACACATTATAATTCACATTTATGAACATTTTTCAGAATATAGTTATGAAAAATAATCATCGAAGAAGTAAGCGTTCTATCGAATTATTTTTGCAGTCAAATAGTTATTATATGTAACATGACTCTAAATACGATTTTTACGATTATGGGCATTATGATTGCGGCTATAGCTTTACTTCCAACTATTAGAAGACAAGAATTGATGCTAAAAGTAAGGACAATAGATTGGATAGTAATAATATTTACAATCCTTCTCGTTCATTACGCTATTTTTTTCTCATTTTTTAAATTTTGGGGATTCTCACCTGGACTGAATTTACATAATTATGGAATCACACCCTCCAATCTGTCATACTTTATAATTATATGTTCTGGTATATTTCTTCTCATTAGAATTAAATCTTATCAGCTTAAATCCTCAAATTTAATTTCTTTTAAATCACTGATTAGTCAACTTCTTGCAAGAAGGATGTATACTGAATTATCTCTCATTTTAGAGAGAAACATAAAAAGTATATTTGTCATAGCAAATTTGGATTTTCCGATGGGTAAGCATCACACTAAATTCAAGAAAATATTAGATGACAAATCTTTCCACGAATTATACATGGCAGATCAATCAGGGGATGATCTGAATAAACTATCCAAATTTAAGAGAAATATTTACAAAACCTGGTTAATAATCACACCAGATTATAGCAGGAGGGCAACAGAAGCGAGTGATTTGCTTAAGTCAATTATGCTTAAGCGCGAGGTTACAGAATATTTAGCAATTAATAGTCCATACCTTGGTATGTCTTTGCTGCAAAATAAAGATTATTATAGTAACTCGTATATTAACGATTATTTTAAAACATTAATCCATGATAAGAACTCCATTCTTTATTTTGAACTTAAGAATAATCAAAACACAAATGAATATTCTTACGAGATTGAAGTAGATAATTTATTATTATCATATTTATTTAATCCAGGAATGAATGCTAAAAAACTCGGTGTATGGGCACCAATTGGAGAGTATATAGAAACACATCTTGCGAACCTTGGAAAATCAACCTCTGACAGACACCTTAAACAAAATAAGGATTATTACGAAGATGGAAAGTGGGATTCATCTTTATTTGTTGGAATAAGTTTTTTTGACATAATGATTAAATCGGCTTTAAAGCAAAATGTTAAATGGCACATGTGGCTGTATTTCTATAATTTCTTTGGTGAAAGGATTATAAAAAATCTCAAGAATTTTACAAATGAAGAGGACGATCACTATGAATGGGCGTCTCCTTACCATTATTTGTTATACATAATAGTTTCTAACCTATGTGATTATATCAAAGCAATTGAGTTGATCTCAATTGATCAAGAAAATGTGAAGCTTGATTCTATTGATATCAAACATGAAAATGGGAGTATTGTTAAAAGTTCAATTCTTTGTCTAATGATGATAATTCGAAAAATCCTAATAAGTAAACATATAGCTGATCTTTATAAATTGTATCTTATCAATATTCCATTCAATGTTTTATTCACATTACAGAAAAATGATGAGCTTGAAAGATATTTTCATTGTTTACGAAATGCAATTATTGAAGGTGGATTTTCTAATGGCATTAAGGATCAAGAATACTGGACTGAATTATTAAAGTGTGCAAAAAAGATTGATTTCATCAAATACGATATTGACGAGGTAAATAAATTTATCTTAGATATTAAAAATCGAATTGAATAAACAATTTTTAAAATATAAACAGGATAATTCGTATAACAAAATATTAATCCTCGACTAAGAAATGAAAAATAGAGAACCTCAGCCAAAGGATACTCCTGCAACGTTATACAAGTATAGATATTTCGATTCAGATGGTTATCATCTAAATGTACTACGTAACTCGTCACTGTATTTCAGTTCATTTGATAAATTCAATGATCCTTACGACTCAACGCTAAAATTTGACTATACTGATGATCCACCAGGAACCAGGAAATTAGGATTTCAAAAATTTTTAAGAGAGATATATCCAAAAGCACCAATTAATGAAATTGAAAACCTTGTAGATCAACGTCTTAAAAAAATTAATAGTTCAGAAGACTATTTTGAGGAAGTAGCAAATTTTCAGACTTTAAAAAATAAAGATAAGTATGGAATATGTTCACTTACACCTAACCCCAGAAATTTATTAATGTGGGCACATTATTCAAATAATCATGCTGGGTTTTGTGTGGGGATTGATGCAAAGAAACTGTTAGAAGAGCAATACTCACTAATAATAAAAAATATGTTACTCGGATTGATTAAAATCCATTACACTGAAAATTATCCCAAAATTAATTTTTTCCACTCGTTGAATCATCCAAATTCTGAGGCAATTATTGATCTTTTAGTTACAAAATCAATTGAATGGAAATATGAAGATGAGTACCGCCTTCTACTGATTGATAAAACGAATCATGAATTGAAATTTAGCCAAAACATATTTTCTGAAATTATTCTAGGTTGCAATATCAAAATAAAAGATAAGAGAAATATTTTATCAATTATAAAAATAAATAATTTAAATATACCAGTCTATCAATCAATATTATCACAAGCGAAATTCCAAATCGATTTAGAAGAAATAACAAGTTGATTTTAGTTAATAAACAAGATTGATTTTATAGTTAAAACAACCATTCAATGAATTGAAGGAAGCAATACCTTGAAAACACAAAAATTTGTAAAATTATCAAAGCGTTACATTCGAGAAGAGAACTTTTCTACAGAACTTGCTGAAAATCTTGCACTATTAGATGTGGGCGATTTTGAAGATGCAGAAACTGAATCAAATGTTGGGACAAGAAAAGCTGATATTGTTGCCACAGGGAATGACGGAATATTAGTCATTGAAAATCAATTTGGCAAAGCCGATTGGGATCATTGGGGAAGGCTTGAAGCTTATGCAAGGTTAAAAGAATCGAATGTAGCAATATTAGTTGCAGAGAAATTTGAGGAGTTAATGATTGTGACATGCAATCTGAGAAATGAGGATAGTAAAATTGATTGGTACTTGATTCAAGCAAAAGTTAACGAGCATGGCGAATTTTCATTCCATCATATTGTACGACCAACAATTGATCTTCAAACAGAAAGAAAAAATATAAAATATAGTGAATTTTGGGAACCAATTAGAAAATCAGGATTGTTTGCAGGGAAGCCTGTTCCAGCAAGAGATGAGGGTTGGTTAGGAAAAGGAATAAAGGGAATAACTATATATTTACAGTTAAATAATCATGCTTGCTCAATTCTGCTATCATTTCAAGGCGACAATCGTATGCAGAAAAGAGAAAGAGTAATTGAATTGTTTCCAAAAGACCAATTTGATTATGAAATTAAAGAATCCCCAAAATTTGCAAATCTACTTTTCCCAATATTAAATAAAGGGAAAAAAGACAAGGAATTTTGGGATGAAATAAGAGATAAACTAACGACTACTGGAGAAAAAATCTACGAAATAATCATGAAATCGGACTTATAATGCGTGTTCTTTATCAATATTTGATACAATTATAGGAGAGAAATATGACAGTTCTGGAAAATTTGAATGGAGATTATTATTGCTCTGATTGTGGTAAACAAAATGGTGATGATTCTATAGTATGTATAAAATGTGGAAAAAGTTTTGAAAATAAAAAGGTAGAGAATAAATCTATAAAAGCTCCATCTGAGATTGGTACTTTAATGACAGAAGTGAAGGAAAAAGTTGGAGGTAAAGCACAAATTCTCGCAGGTATGATAATAGGATTTTTTGGCATATTTATAACATTATTTGGTTTAGTGGAAAACCAAGGAGGGTTAGTGCTCTTTGGGATTTTTGTAGGTGGGTTGGGAGCCATGATGTCATATCTTGGAAGACAAAAAGTTCGAAAAGCTGAATTTATTTCTTGGACGCTCCATGCTCTTGCACTTTATGATCAGTCAAAGGAAAACGACAAAACCTGATTATGCGAATTGGTATACTTATTCTAATCTGCCTAATTTGTGTGAAATGTGATAATTATCAACCAAAACAGCAAGAATCACCGAGAACCTCCTTTTCGGACCAAGAAACTTCCGATTCCATTCCCAAAGATGAGAAGATTTGGGAAAAAGTGGCCAAATTCGGTGGAATAACAACTGTTTATATGCCCCCTGAGGCGTTCTCAGATAAATTCTTAATAGCAGAAATTCTTGACAGCCTCAGAATACAATTCCCAATTCAACAAATTTGGTTTTACGATGATAGGACCAAAACACCAACTCATGCTCCAATGACAGATGAACAGATGATTCACTGGCGTGCAAAATATGCAATTAATTTAAATAGTGATTATGAAGAGTTTGTTTTTATCACTGTAACAAATCCAAACACATCACCCCCAGAGATTAGTACGATTAGGGCAAATATCCGTCCCGGTTTTGCGGAATGAATGTTTAGAGAATCTAAATTATTTATTAAGAGAGAAATTTGGTAAAAATGCTTTATTAGTTTATGCTCTGCTAATATTAGATTGTCTTCAGTGAAGAGCCTCATATTCATATTGATCTTTAGTTTTACATTCTCCCAATCTGTCATTGGGGAAGGTCTTACAGGGAACCAACTTTTAGAATACATTCAGGAAAATTATACTCCACAAAGTACAATGGGTTACAACACAGCAAGAGACACTATGTATGCTGTCATTGACCTCAAAGAAGGTAATCAATTATCAGGTGTTTATAGTGGGTACACCATAACTCTTGACCTCAACTTAGACCCAAGTACTAATGCCTACAACCAAGGAATTAACTGTGAGCATACATTCCCCCAAAGTATGGGAGCTGGAGATGAACCTCAAAAAAGTGACATGCACCACCTCTTTCCGTGTAGATCGAATGTCAACTCATCACGTGGTAATGATCCCTTTGCGGAAATCCCAGATGAGGAAACTGATAAATGGTTTAGAGATGATTACTACATCACTACAATTCCAGATGAATACATTGATGAATATGCTGAAAAACTAAATCACTTTGATGAAAGATTTGAACCAAGAGAAGACCACAAAGGCAACTCAGCAAGGGCAATGTTTTATTTTAATGCCATTTACAACGATGTAGCAGATCAGAATTTTTGGGACTTACAAAAAGACGATTTATTTGATTGGAATTATATAGATGAAGTTGACCCAGAAGAACTTGAAAGAACATGGGGAATTGCAAATTATCAGAACAATCCAAACCCATTTGTCTTAGATAATACGTTAGCCTTGAGAATTTGGTTTGAAGATCAGATTATATACGGGTGTACTGACCCCAACTCTATTAACTTTAATCCTGATGCGAATGTTAATGATGGGACTTGTATCAATATTTTCGGTGACTTAAACAATGATAGCGAAGTAGATATCCTTGATATTGTTATGATGGTGGACTGGATTTTAAGCTCTTACATCCCTACTAATGAAGAAATCGCTGTTGGAGACCTTTCTGGGGATGGAGTAATTGATATTTTAGATGTTGTATCTCTTGTTTCATTGATACTCGGTTAATATGATTCGCCTTGTAAAGCTGTAGAAATATCCCCTAATCTTTGTCTGATTTATTGAAGGAAAAATCATGCATTTCAATGTCCACGAAGAATACACACTCGACCACATCAAACTATTTGCCAAAAGTAAAGGTTACTCCCTCACGATAGAAGAAATTCCCTATTGTGACATGCATTGGGGTTACTTAATTGCACCACCATACATTCATGTATTTGATAAAGATATTCTAATCTATAGGTTTGAGCAACATTCCAAAGACTGGAAGTGCATGTCAAGTAAACATATATAGATAAATTCTTCGCAGAACAATAATAGTTTGTAATTTCATACTTGTATTTGAAGGAAAATAATTAAAAGAGATGAAGATACATTTACATATTAATAATTCAAACCCGTGGGATAACTGCGGGTTTTTTGTTCAGGATGAAACCATAAAAAGAAGCCAATACATCATAATCACATGAATTTAACAGAAATGGGAAAGACTTGCTATGACTCAACTCACGCAGGTTATTTCAGAGTGTAAGTTGCTATATGGTCTTGTACCAAATCAAAATCAAGGAAAAAAAATGAAAATTACTATTACTGCTTTAACTTTGTCATTAGTAATAACTGGTACTATTGCCGCATCTGTAGAGAAAGCTCAAATGCTTGCAGAGCATGGATTAAATAGCCAGGCAAAGATCGAATTAATTGATATCGTTTTTAGTAAAACGTCTGATGCGAATAAGGCTTTAGCTTATTATGAATTGGGCAAAATTGCTTTTGAAAATAATCAGGTCGCCCAAGCGCTCAAATCGTGGGCTGAACTTACCCAAAAATACCCAAACTCAGATGAAGCAAAACTAGTTAAAAATAAAATTGAACAATTATCTGAAATAGTTGGAGAAAGCGCTAAGGAAAATGTAGATAACGCAGTAGCCTCATCTTATTTGAAACATGCTGAATTTTGGTCATCAGATCGAGACTCGCAGTTTACAATTGATTCAAGTTGGATTCCTAAAGTTGAAGCTGCAAATAAATGGTATGACAAAACGATAACAGAATTTCCTGATACAAAGGCCGCACGAATTGCCTATGAGGAAAAAATTAGGACGCTGTTGGGTTGGAAAGAAAGAGGGCAATACGGTTCATCATACGGTTTAAAAAAGGATTTTAACCAATATATGCCAAAGGTTCTCAATACGTTTGAGGAGCTGCAACAAAATTTCCCAAGTGCCTCAACATTGCAAGCGTTTCGTTATCAAATTGCACAAGCTTATTGGAGTAAAAAGGATTGGGATAATACTAGGTATTGGCTGAACGAAATAATAAAAAAAGCTGGTAATACAGATAGCTTTTACAAAGATGCTGCACAGCGCCGATTGCAAAAAGTAGAGTTTTAACAATTTAACAAAACAATCAACAAGGACTATAAAACCTTGACATCGCTCCTTCATCGCTAAGCATAGCCAACTATTTTACGCAGCTTAGCAAGGTGTAAGATGTTCATTAGGTTGATAGCCGTCATATTAAAAATAACATCTATATACAGGGCAGAAATTATGAAGAGAATACTAATAGTAATTGCAATTTTAATCTCCCCAATCCTATCACAGTGTGATTGGAACGAGGATGGAGGGATATCAGTTTTAGATGTAGTTTACATTATTGATTGCATTCATAGTGATTGCTGGGATGGAACCCAATGTGATTGGAATAGTGATGGCATAATTAATATATTAGATATTATTCAAATAATAAATTGTATTTTGTCAGATTGTTGGGATGAACAGGTAATTGGATGTACCGATCCGGAAGCTATCAACTATAATCCCGAAGCTACAATTGATTATGGCTGTTCATATTATTTTAGCTCTGTCACTGATATTGAAGGCACTACTTATAATACTGTGCTGATTGGAGACCATGAATGGATGGCTGAAAATTTGAAAGTAACTCATTATCAAAATGGCGATGATATTCCCAATATCATAGACGATTTTGAATGGGAGAATCTAAATTTTTTGGGAGCTTATGTAGATTACAATAATGAATCAAGCAACGCAGAGATTTTCGGCAGATTATATAATTGGCGTGCAGTTGATGACCCACGAAATATTTGTCCTGATGATTGGCATGTTCCAAGCGATACAGAATGGACAGAATTGATAAGCACTATAGGTGGGTCATATCTAGGTGGAAATCTAAAAGATATCGGGACACTCCAAGATGGAAATGGAATATGGCATTCACCAAATTCTGGTGCAACAAATGAAAGTGGATTCACAGCACTTCCAGGTGGAATTAGAAATTATTCGGCTATATTTACCCAATTAAGCGAAACAGGTGGATTCTGGTCATCAACGGAATATAATGCACTTTTTGCTTATTACAGATATTTGAGGTATAACAGTTCGTTTATAACTCGGACCTTAACAGAAATAAATAGTGGTCTCTCAGTACGATGTATAAAAGCCGTGGATGGTTGCATGAATCCTGAAGCATGCAATTATAATCCAGAAGCAGTTTTAGACGATGGTAATTGTATATATGCTGAGGAATATTACGATTGTGCAGGTAATTGTTTGAATGACATTAATGAAGATGGCATATGTGATGAATTAGAATTTCACGGCTGTACTGACCCGATTGCTATTAATTTTAATCCTGAAGCATTATTTGATGATGGTAATTGTGAATATATTGACATAGATGGTAATATTTATACAGCCATTCAGATAGGAACACAAATATGGATGGTTGAGAATCTAATGGTAACCCATTATCGTAATGGTGATTTGATACCGACCGGTTTTAATGGAAGCGAATGGGGTAGCTTACAAGATATAGGTGCATATGCAATATATCCATGGGATCACGATTATGGTTCATTAGCAACATGTGTTTAGCGAAATTTAGAACTCCCTACCGCATTGACTCATCCAAAAAGATACTAGTAGGGGGTTGTTGCCTCATCTAAAAAGACACTACTTTACGGAAAAGGAGTGTTTAATGGGCAAGATAGAAAATCCTAATAAAATTAGTAAGAAAGCAAGGCGTGAACTAATAGAAGTAATGAGACCACAATATCAGACTGCATCCTGGCTAGACAAGATGAAAATACTAGATGGAATAGTTGCTGCCACAAAATATGACCGAAAATATGCTACCCGCCTTTTAAATAAGCCAATTGTGAAAAAAGGTGAAAACTTCAATAAGAAAAAACAAAACCCAAGATTATATGATGAACACGTTAAGAATGCTCTATTTTCAGTATGGTATTCTGCAAATCAGATCTGTTCAAAACGTTTAGTCCCATTTTTACCGGATTTTGTTGAAAGCCTTGAAAGACATGGACATTTAAGATTAACCAAAGATGTAAAAGATAAACTTTTAAAGATTAGTCCAGCAACAGTTGATAGAATGCTCAAACCTGAGAGACAAAGAATTGGGAAATCCCCCGGCACAACCAAATCTGGAAGTCTGTTAAAACATCAAATAAAAGTAAGAACATTTACCGATTGGGACGATGTTATTCCAGGCTTTCTTGAAATTGATACAGTAGCCCATTGTGGTGGGGATATTAGTGGTCAGTTTATTAATACATTGACACTTGTTGATATTGCAACTGGTTGGGTAGAATTGATTCCGTTATTGCGTAAGAGTCCATCTGATGTAATTGCGGGCTTGAATATTGTGAAAAAGCTGTTACCATTCTCCATGTTGGGATTAGACACAGACAATGGATCGGAATTTATAAACTTTGATGTTCTGGACTACTGTGAAGAAAATGAAATTACGTTTACCAGATCACGTGCATATCGCAAGAATGATCAAGCACATGTTGAAGAGAAAAATGGTTCTATTGTTCGCAGGTTGGTAGGGTATGATCGTTTTGAAGGAAAACAAGCCTGGATTGCAATGAGCCAACTTTACCGGTATCTACGCAACTATATCAATTTTTTCCAACCATCTATGAAACTTGCTTCAAAAAGTAGGCAAGGTGCAAAAGTAACTAAAAAATACCATGCAGCAAAAACTCCCTATCAAAGAATTCTAATAAATGATGCTATTTCAAACTCGGTAAAAAACAAATTGGGACAACAATATTATAAGCTTGACCCAGTGAAATTAATGGACCAGCTTGAACAATCGCAGAGAGCTCTTTTTAAATATGGATGGATGCCACTGGAAACAACAGCTCCCCTTATTGAAACTGATAAGAAATTAGAAAAGGAAATTGAACTATTAATTGACGTACCAAAATTGAAGCTATACTCTGTTGGTAAAAAACCAGATGGCCGATCTAAGCCATGGAAAACGAGTTCTCGACCAGATCTCTTTGCTAGTGTATGGGATAAGTTGAGACTGAAGCTAGAGTTAAATCCAGAGAAGACAGCAAAATCACTGATGGAGGAATTAGTTGAGAAAGATCCAAGCAATTTCAAGATTAGTCAATTGCGGACTCTGCAAAGGAAAGTAAAGAAATGGAGAGAAAAACAAACAATCTATGAAGATCAAATTGAAGAAATATTAAACTCAGAATCGAAGAGTAAATCAAGAGATCAGGAAAAAGAAACAGTTTCTCAAAATTAAAATAAATGTAATAAAATAATGCTGAATATCAAGTAACAAAAGTAGTGATATAAGAATGAGGCACTTTGGACTTAACGACAATCAAAGAAGTGTCTTTTTTAAATGAGGCAATACGAGGGTATATTATAGTTGTCGCTGGAGA
>Ga0233437_1007567_pt1 | contig 10442 bp, 8 predicted proteins | sample SI_122_August201_FD_182714 | JGI IMG/M metagenome (GOLD analysis project Ga0233437, IMG submission 182714) | Seawater microbial communities from Saanich Inlet, British Columbia, Canada - SI_122_August2016_200_MG | ecosystem: Environmental > Aquatic > Marine > Inlet | place: Canada: British... | reverse complement strand
AATTGAAGCCATTGCAATTGGGAATGGAACGGCCAGCCGCGAAACAGAATATTTTATAAAGAGACTCCATTTTGATCGCGAAGTTCGTGTTTATGTAGTTAGTGAAGACGGTGCTTCGGTTTATTCTGCCTCATCGGTGGCCCGCCAGGAATTTCCGCAATACGATGTTACGGTTCGGGGAGCAGTTTCTATTGGAAGGCGTTTAATGGATCCGCTGGCTGAGTTGGTAAAAATAGATCCGAAAAGTATTGGTGTTGGACAGTATCAACACGATGTTGATCAGAAAAATCTTAAAAACAGTTTAGATTCTGTTGTCGAACTTAGTGTAAATTCTGTTGGAGTAAACTTAAACACAGCCAGCAAACACCTGCTAACTTATATTTCGGGACTTGGACCACAACTGGCTGAAAACATTACTAGTTTCAGAAAAGAAAACGGAGCTTTTCAATCGCGTGAAACATTAAAAAAAGTGGCCCGAATGGGACAAAAAGCGTTTGAACAAGCGGCAGGTTTTCTGCGAATTCCTGATGCCATAAATCCACTGGATAATTCCGGTGTTCACCCCGAATCGTACAAAATTGTGAAACAAATTGCCAAAGATTTAAAATGTGAACTAAACGATTTGGTACGGAATGAAACGTTGGTTTCAAAAATTGATTTTCAAAAATATGTAACAAACGAAATTGGACTTCCTACTTTAAACGATATAAAAAATGAGTTGCTAAAACCCGGCCGCGATCCTCGAAAACCAATTAAAATTTTTGAATTTGCACACGGTATTTTCAAAATTGAAGATTTACAAGTTGGCATGGAACTTCCAGGAATTGTGAACAACATTACCAAATTTGGAGCTTTTGTCGATGTTGGAATTAAAGAATCAGGCTTGATTCATGTTTCGGAAATGGCCGACCGTTTTATCTCCGACCCCAACGAAATTGTAAAATTGCATGAACATGTAAAAGTCCGCATTAAAGAATTAGATATTCCGCGAAAAAGAATTCAACTTTCTCTAAAAGGAATTGAACAGAAATAAAACAAGGATACCATCTTTTTTTACACAAATAAAAAAGTTGTGAATAATAATAACCGAAATCTACAAACATGGCCAAAAACGATAAAGTACTTGTTGACGGAATTATCGATGATAGAATAGAATTAAATCTACCATCAAAAAAAAGAGATGAGGCCTTTGAATTTTTAGTCTTTGAGCAATTACTTAAAGACTATGATTTATCCATTGATGAGCTAAAATCAGGAATTGTTGATGGTCGTAATGATGGAGGTATTGATGGAATGTTTATTTTCATTAATGGACATCATTTATCAGAAATACAAAATTTCAATTGGCCAAAAACTGGCTCTGTTTTGGACGTATGGATTATAACTTGCAAACACCATGATACATTTAAGCAAGCACCTCTTGATAATTTGGTAGCTAGTATAACCGAGTTATTAGATTTTACAATAGAGCAGGATAACTTAAAAGGTGATTATTCCGAAGCAATTTTAAAAAGAATAAAAAACCTAAAATTTGCTTATCGAAAAGTATCTCCAAGACTCACAAAATTCAATATTAACTTTTGTTATGCATCAAGAGGAAATACAGACCAATTAGGAGAATCTATTAATTCAAGGGCTTTGCAACTAAAACAAGTAGCAACAGACTTTTTTGGAAATTGTTATTCTGAATTTATATTTTTAGGCTCAACGGAACTAATTGAATTAAACAGAAAAACTCCAAATTTTTCATTTGAACTCCCTTTTGTAGAGGTGCTTTCTAGTGGAATGAGTTATGCCCTTTTAGTTAAACTTAAAGATTACTTTAACTTCGTTTCAGACAATGGAAAGTTAAAAAGGTATTTATTTGATTCAAATGTTAGAGATTTTGCTGGTTTAAATAGAGTTAATGAGGATATTAGAGATACATTAAATGATGCAAAATCTCCAGATTTTTGGTGGTTAAATAATGAAGTTACAATCCTATCAACAAAAGCTTTACTAATTGGGAAAGATATTCACATTGAGGATATCCAAATAGTAAATGGCTTACAAACTACTGAGTCAATTTTTCGCCATTTTCAAAATGGGGGAAGTGATGCAAAAGAAAGATGTATACTTGTTAAAGTAATAGAATCTAATGATGCATTTAATAGAGATTCTATTATAAGGGCAACAAATAATCAAACTAATGTTGAGTTGGCGTCACTTCATGCAACAGATAAAATTCAGCGAGACATTGAGGATATTTTAATAAGAAGTGGTCTTTACTATGAAAGAAGAACAAACTTTTACAAAAATCAAGGAATATCTGCAGATAAAATATTAACACTATTATACCTTGCATCAGGTTTTGTAAGTTTAATTTTAAAAGCACCACATCAAGCTTCTTTATTAAAGTCTCGTTTTATGAGGTCTGAAGTTTCATATAATGAAGTTTTTTCGGTCGAAACAGACTTAAATATTTGGCCACAAATCGCTCACATATTGAAAAAAACAGATATGTTTTTAGAGAGTGTTAGACCTAAAAGAAGTGGAGGTATAAGGTTTTTGAAAACCAGACGACAATTCATAATCTTTTTAACAACATCAAGAATACTTGAAACATTCAATTTTAATATAAATGACCTTGTTAATTTAGATATTTCAAAATATGACATTCATGAATTAGGCAAAACTTGGGATTTTTTTAAACCTTTCAATCGAGATTACAGAGATTTATCGAGAAGTGTTATTGAAAAGAAAAGTTACTTAATTAGGTTATGTGAACCGGCTGCACTTGAATGGAATTTAAAAGGTATTGAAAGAATTAATAACCTTTCACAAATAAAGTTAAAAACAAAAAAAGATAAAACTTCTAAAATTCCACTATCAATGGAATTTGCACTTAAAGTTAATGATTTATTACCTGAACAGCCATGGAAACCAGGCATTCATAAAGAAATCATATCAACTCTAAAATGCACAACTTCAGATTATTTTGACGCAGTGGAAATTTTAATAAATGAAGGATTAAGAAATTATCAGAAAGATGGTGTTGTTTTCGATGAAGATGGAAATGTTATTTGTTATGATAAAGAACGTGTAGACTCAGAGACCCTTAAACTTAATGAATGAAAATTACTAGTCACAAAGTGCATATTTCAGAGCGGTTTCAGTGCGGCAATCATCGGCGGATTCTCGCATCGTCATTCAGTCCTACCGGACGTGAACGCTCTCCGAAATCCTCTCCGCAACATGCACCATCCGATGGCATCCTTCCTTTTATAACAAATTTACAAGCGAATAAATATCTTCTTTTTATAAAGGAAATAACAAACATACCACAACATTGCGGCAACCAAAAGGGTTGAGATTATTATTAAAACAACTTCGTTGGTCCAACTAAAAATTCGGTAAATAAACGGATCGACCAATCCACTAAAGAATCTTTTAAAACTACCTGCCATCAAATAAATAAATAGCGGATTCATTCCAAAAACTGCAAAAAACATGGGCACTTTTTTGAAATTTAAAATGTCGATTAACCAATAAGAAATTGCCATTCCTATTAAACACCAGCCTCCACTAACGATAATAAATGAACTCGTACAAATGTGTTTGATAATCGGAATAAAAGGATTCATTGCATAACCGATAATCACACCAATTGTTCCCGCAATTAAAAGCGTCAAAATCTTTTTTTGGTGTGTCCAGTCTTTCATTAAAATCATTCCGGTAAGTACTCCCCAAATGGTATGTGCCGAAGTAGGAATAGCGTTAAATGGTACCCAGTTTCCATGTTCCAAACTTCCCGTCAACATCATATCAGTCCACGAACCAAAGTTTTGCCCGGCAACAAATGGCTGGTTAAATCCTTCAACCGGCCAATAACGATACAACAAATCCGACACTAGAATCAAGGCAAATGAAATTATCAACTGCCACTTTATTTGTTTGCGCATTATAAGAAAAGCTATCAAATACGTAACCGAAAGTTGCGCCATTACATTATTAAAATTTGACGTGGTTGCACTAGAACTAATTGCCCAACCGATTAGCAGCAAGTACAGACAACGGGTAAGGACATGATAAAGTGTCTTTTTCCAACTGTCGCCTTTTGCCCATCTTCGCGTTAACGAAAATGGCATTGCCACACCTACAATAAACATAAAAAAAGGTTGAATCAGATCCCAGAAACGAAGTCCTTCCCATGGTACATGAGTTAGCTGCTGTTGGATAAAATTTATAACCGGGCTATTATTGGCCGGATCTAATTTTCCAAACATTCCACCTAAACCGCCAATAAGCAAAAACATGGTAAATCCGCGAAAAAAGTCAATTGAAAAAATTCGATTTTGTTCTGTTTTTAGATGAATTGAGTCACTCATTTTTTTATTTTTTTTTGATATTGAATATTATTTCAAGCTATTATGGAAACACTTTGTTCGATATTAAAAATTCGCATTTACTAGAGTGAATTTTCCTCTTTCAATAATTCTTAATTTCGAGGTATATCTTTAAACGACAATAATAAAAATGACAACACCTAAAAAATCAAGAAATCAAACCCTAATTTATCATTTATTGTGGACTATGCCAATTTACATTTTTAATTTCCCAACATAATAAAAATTAATTTTTTGTAAGATTTGCTTTTATTGCTTTACTTTTATGGTATTTCAATCCAAAAAGAATCATTTAATGAAGAAAATTTCGCGCCGCAATTTTATAAAAAACACATCTAAACTTTCGTCGGGATTAGTAATATTAGGGACTAACACACATTTTCTAAGTTCTTGTTCAATAAAAAATACAAGCGAAAAAAAATTGAAAATATTTATTCCGATGCCAATCCAGGTTGTTATTGATGATGTGGGATGGTGGTCGGGTAAAGATGGAAGCAAAAAGCAAGAACCCTACCGGACAGGTATTAATCGGAACCATGTTCCAAATGATTACCTGGCCATTGCGGAATTGGGGCGTGAACTGGGAATCAGGCCACAGGCAGCTATTATTTTATGCGAGTGGGATAAAAAGAATATTCTTCGACAATTGCCCACAAGTACATGGATGAGCGAAAAGTGGGATAACTCAAAATGGGTTGGTCAATGGCTTGAAGAAACAGCAGAAATTATACGAAACAATAAAAATCATTTTGAACTAACCGTTCATGGCATTGGTCATGAATATTGGGAAGGAGGAAACTTTACCCGTGCCGAATGGACAGATTCAAAAGGACAGATGCGCCCTCAGGATCAGGTTGAATTACATCTTGATTATTTTGAGAAGTTAATGAACCAACATAACCTTGGATCATTCCCGAACTCTTTTGTCCCAACTGCATTCAGGCATTCGTTTGGCCCATCAGAAGGAAGGAATATAAGCCTGGCCGAAATTCTTGAAAAAAGAGGTATTACATATATTAATAGTCCGTTTGAAGGAATGTACAATAATGAAAGAATACAACACGAACTATTCGGGTTTGATGCCGGAGTAATGACAATTGACAGAGGAAGCGACGAATTTCCGTGGGACACATTTCCGGGAAATCCCTCCATGGAATTAACAGGGCCGACCTGTGGAATGCACTGGCCAAATATGTTACATCCAAATCCGGAAAGAAATTCTGAGGTCGTCCAAAAATGGGTAAATTACCTGAAACCATACAATGAGAAACAAGATATGATGTTAGCCCCGGATTCAGTGGCTTTTCAAAATCAGCTTGTTCACCAGACACTGACAAAAACTCAATTAAAAAGAAATTCCATTAAAATCGATTTTACAGAAACCGACAAACTTCCAAGTGGAGTTGGTATGGGAGAACTGACATTAAAAATAGTAACAGATAAACCTACGCAGTTTAAATCGGAGGATATAAAAATTAAGTCACAAACATTACAAAGGGGCAGTAAATTCCTTTATAATTTAATACTGAAACGGAAAGCTGGGAAATTGAAGGTTAATATAATATTTGATTCTGCAAAATAACTGTTTTTTAAATGCACAAATAGTTGATAAACGAATCTATAAAATCGTTTAACCGACGATGTTATTTCTTAATCCTTAAAAATAAATTAATCCCAAGGGGTTCCTTTAACACATCAATCTTCGATTTTTCAATTCCTGCCTGGAGAGCAAATTGCTTTAATTCATCGGCCGACCGATGATACAAAAACCAATCGCCAAGAATCTCCATTGCCCTTCTCGAAGGGTTTTCAATGTTAAAATTGCCAATTATCATTTCGCCCCCTTCATTAAGATATTCGTAATATTTTTTTAACAAGAAAACAAAATGTTTGCCTTTGAAATAGTCGAACAAGCCGGCACTCCAAATTAAATCGTATTTTTTTTCAGGTGAGTAACGTATTACATTTCTATTATAAAAAGTCATTTTACTCAAATACTTCCAGTTCTTATTTTTTGCATAAGCAATTGCCCTTTTATCCATGTCGAGCATTTCGAACACGAGCGAATTTTCAGGATTCTTTTCAAAAAACTCGAAAGTTTCGGTTACTGGCCCACTTCCCAAAATCATAACATCCTGCCGCAAGCCCATTGCTTTGGCATTTAGCTTTTCGAAAATACCGATGGCCAAAGTTTTGCGGTTAACAACAGCTATTACAGCCGGGGCAGAATGAAGAAATATATCCCACTTTTTATAACGTTTGTCTGGATTTACATAGCTTTGATATATTTTTTCTATTATAAAAAAATCGCCACTATAACCGAATGGTTTTGTATATGAAAATCCGAAAAGGGTGGCTGAATTTAATATAGGTGCAATTTTATTTCGAAAACTCTCAATATCTTCTGCTTTAACCTGGTCAACTATCTCGAAAAACTCCAAATAATCTTCTTTGTCAGGACCATTTTTTAAGAAAATACTTTGAATATAGGCATCTAAATCAATGGAATCAATATTCATAATTTCACAATCTTTTCTAGTAAAAATGTTATTCATCATCAACAATTTCACCTAATTCACTCTCAAGCCCCATCACCAATTCTTTGTATGCGACTTCCACCGTAATTACACTCATTTTGTCTGCAATAATAACTTCGGGATATTTTACGGCAAATACTTTTGAACTGTTGATGACAAAATTCCCGCTTACCTGGATAAAATTCTTTTTTGGTAATAATCCAATAATATCGGAAAATAATTTTTCTGTAACAATCTCATCATCAAACAGATGAATTGTTGTTTGCCCGTCTTCTTTTTCAACAAAGTACACGTCATCAATATTTATTTTCTCAAAACCTTTATTTACCTGTATAATAAACTGTTTCTTTGGCTGGTCTTTTAAGTCGAAGAAAGTATTAAATTGATCGCTCTCCATCTTAAGTTTTAAATCGTTGCCAAATTTAAAAATCGCAATTTCGATATTAGTTTGTAAATCTTTATCGGTAAACGGCTTAATAATATAACCGTAAGGAAGCGCAACTTTTGCTTTGTTTACAGTTGCAATATCGGCGTTTGCAGTTAAATAAATTATAGGGACATCATGCTTTTGTATAATTCTCCTGGCCGCTTCTATCCCACTCATTTCCCCTTTTAAATTTATATCCATCAAAATCAGGTCGGGCAATGATTTTTCAACTTCTTTAATAGCTTTAAGTCCGGTATCTACTGAATTTTGCACACTGTACCCCAGGCTTTCAATGCTTTCTTCTATATCTGTTGCGACTAATAATTCATCTTCAACAATTAATATTTTATACTTTGGGTTCATTAGTTTGATAGTTTAAATTTAATTGTAAATTTAGTTCCATTTGAAAAATCACTTTGCAATTCTCCTTCTATTTGCTGTACTAATTTATGAATAATTTTCATACCAAGCGATTTAGTTTTAGTAATATCAATTTCTGTTGGAATACCAATTCCATCGTCGCAAACCGTTAAAAGGAACTCTCCTTCTTCTATGAGTTTAAAACGAATGCAGATAGTTCCGTTTGCTTTGTCAACAAAAGCATATTTAAATGCGTTTGAGATAAGTTCATTAATTATTAAACCACAAGGGATTGCAACATCCATTGGAAGATATGCATCATCAATTTGGTAGTCGAATTTAACATTGGCCTGCTGGCTGGCGTACGTCCGGGCTATGTTTCCCGATAAACTTTTAATATAACTCGAAAACTTAATATCTGCCAAATTCTTATTGTTATACAGGTTTTCGTGGATGAGTGCCATTGAATGTATCCTGTTTTGGCTCTCCTGCAATATGTCTTTCAATTTCTGATCGTCAATAATACGGCCCTGCATACGCAATATGCTCGATATTATTTGCATATTATTTTTAACCCGGTGATGGACTTCACGAAGCAAAATATCTTTTTCCTCTAGTGATTTTTTCAGATAATTTTCGGCTTCCTGGCGTTTTTTCTCCTTTCTTTCAAGCTCCCATTTCATTAAGGTAATTCCAGCAAATTCATCTATTAACGACAGTAGTTTTTTTGCTTCAACAGGCTTCATCAAATAACCATCAATACCCAAATGTATTGCTTCAATAAAACTATCTTTATCGCTATACGCCGACATCACAATAATTTTTGCATCTTGGGCAATCTTCTTGATCTCTTTTACCATTTCCAAACCATTCATCACCGGCATAACCATATCGGTAATCACTAAATCGGGTTTGTGCTTTTCATACAATTCTAATCCATGATGGCCATCTTTAGCTATAAACAAATTTTCTACATGTTTTGCCAGGAATTTTTTATACAGTTGCCTGATTATTTCGTTGTCGTCAACAAAAAGTACAGAAATATTATATCGTTGCACTGGTCCTTTCCTTTTATTCATTTATTTAAATTAAATATTTTTTATGGTAAATGATATACTTTCCAGATAAAATGACCAAACCCGACTTGAATAAAATTCATCTTTCTTTGTACGATTTTATCTATGATCGTTTCATTCCTTTGAATATTTTTCAAACTGCTTAACCATAATTTCAAGTAACTTTTCTCGTATTATTGGTTTAAAAACTATTCCGTCGCACCCTGAAGTCGCAATTTCTTCGTAGGCATGTCCCATAACACTTGCAGTTTGAATTATGATTGGTATATCGGGTGCAATTTGTTTTATTCTTTTTGTTGCTTCAACACCGTCTAAAACCGGCATTCTTATATCCATTAATATTACATCAACTTTTTTCTTTTCCTGCACATAGTCAATAGCTTCTTGTCCGTTGATTAACCAAACAAAATTTGCTTTAGTTTTTCTTAATTGAGTTTTTATCAAAACAAGGTTAATTTTAATATCATCAACTATTACTATTGTTTTGTCTTCCCAGTTGAGTTGCATAAATTGTTACTTTGGTTGGTTGTTGAAAATGGGCAGTTTAAAAGAGAACTTTGAACCTACATCTAATTTGCTATTTACTGAAATATCCCCCCCCATTAAATTTAAATAGGTTTTTGTAATTGCCAAGCCCAAACCTGTACTTTCACGGCCAGGTGTCCTACTTGTTGAAGCCTGCATAAACCGATCAAAAATGTGTTCTTGTAGTTCTTCCTTTATTCCAATTCCAGTATCTTTGACAAAAAAATCAAGTGTATCATTTTTTAGTGTGTAATAAAATTCGATGTTTCCCTTATCAGTATATTTACAAGCATTTTTCACCAGGTTAATTATTATCTGTTTTAATCTTACCCTGTCGGTATAAACTACAGATTTTCCGTCAGGCAAACCATTTTTATAGCTAAGGTTCAAATTTTTTGTAACAACGTTTTCCTCAAGGCTAAACATATCATAAATCTCCTTGGTTAACATATTCAATTCAAATTCACTTTTTTCGATTTTTAATATACCTGCCTCAATTTTCGATAAATCTATTATGTCATTAATCAAATTAAGTAAATGCTCTCCATTATGTATAATTACGCTAATAAATTCATCTAATTCTTCTTCATCCTCTGCTTCGCGCAAAAGATTTGCAAAACCAACAATTCCATTCATCGGGGTACGGATTTCGTGGCTCATATTAGCAAGAAATGCAGATTTAAGTTTATCTGATTCTTCTGCTTTATCCCTTGCAATAATCAGCTCCTTTTGAATTAATGATCTTCGTTCAACCTCGTCTTTCAGATCTTCATTCCTGGTATTCAACAATCTTGTCCTATCCTGGACTTTTGCTTCCAAATTTTTATTAACACCTTCTATCTCAGCATTTTTACCTGCTATTTGCAAATAAAGATTAAAATTTTGCCTGTTAAAAATTTCGTTACTATAAGCTGCAAACATTCCGATAAGATTTGCCCCAATAAAAAAGAAACTATTTGAAACAATAATTTTATTATCAATTTCAAATATCAAGGAAGCAACAATATAAATAACTATCACAATCCAACTTGCTACCGATACCGATAAAAAGCGAAGTTTTATTAATACAGCCCCTGAAAGGAAAACAAGGATCAACCCACTACTGTAAACTACTGCCTCAGGAAGCAAAACG
>Ga0233437_1007565_pt1 | contig 10443 bp, 7 predicted proteins | sample SI_122_August201_FD_182714 | JGI IMG/M metagenome (GOLD analysis project Ga0233437, IMG submission 182714) | Seawater microbial communities from Saanich Inlet, British Columbia, Canada - SI_122_August2016_200_MG | ecosystem: Environmental > Aquatic > Marine > Inlet | place: Canada: British... | reverse complement strand
CTTCATGCGCTTTATATCTCGCTCATAACGCTCAACATAGCCTTGATAGCGCGTGTCACTAAACAACAAGCTCATCACCTCATGATCAAAGCTGACATCACTATTCAGATGATCCCAGAACTCTTCAAAGTGTTTTATTTGAACATCTGGCCACTTAATAATTTGTTCTAAGCTGGCATTTTCGGGGTAGGTCCGTTCATTTTGTGGCAAAACCCCTTTAAAAAACTCACAATTACCTTGTTTGAGCCATTTGGTCTTTATATATTTTTTAGACTTTTCTAAAAGAAGTCGCTTTTGTTCAAAAGACTGGTATGTTTTCTCATCAACTAACCCCAAAGAATAACCAATATCTCTCAAGCGCATATCAGCATTATCTTCTCGTAAAATAAGTCGGTATTCAGCGCGTGACGTAAACATGCGGTAAGGCTCTCCTCCCACACCTTTTGTCATAATGTCGTCTGTCATCACACCAATGTAACCTTGGTCTCTTGTTATAATAACGGGAGCTTCATTTTTTAAAACTTGAACCGCATTAATGCCAGCCATTAACCCTTGTGCCGCAGCCTCTTCATAACCAGAAGTCCCATTAATTTGCCCTGCTAAAAACAAGCCTTTAATATTTTTTGTTTCATAGGTTAGTGTTAGCTGCAAAGGATTTACAGCATCATATTCAACAGCATATCCAGGACGCTGAATTTCAGCTTGTTCCAAACCAGGAATTGTTCTTAAAAACTTAATTTGTGTTTCCAAGGGAAGGCTTGTGGGAATCCCGTTGGGATAAACTTCATTTGTCATCAGCCCTTCTGGCTCTAAAAAGATTTGATGCCTATCTTTGTGTTTGAAGCGAACAATTTTATCTTCAATGCTAGGGCAATATCGCGGACCTGTTCCTTTAATAATCCCTTGGTACAAAGGAGACTTGTCTAAATCGTTGTGTATAATTTCATGCGTTCTTTCATTGGTGTAGGTAATATAACAGCTAAGTTGTTTGAGTGTGTTCCTCGTTTTAGAAAAGGAAAATAAAGGTAATGGTTCATCGCCTTTTTGTTCTTGAAGACCTTCATAATTAATTGTCTTACCATCAACACGCGGTACTGTTCCTGTTTTTAAACGCATTAATGTTAAACCACAATCATTTGCCAAGGAATCACTGAGCTCATTAGCTGCAGGATCGCCCAAACGACCCCCTTCAAAACTATTAAGACCAATATGACACAAGCCTTTTAAAAAAGTTCCTGTTGTCAGGATAACAACAGGCGCTTTAAATATTTGTCCTGAAACAAGTTCGACACCTTGTATCTTTTGACTCTCAACCAATATTTTTCTAACGAGATCTTGTTTAACAAAAAGATTTTCCTGGTTTTCTACAATGGCACGCATATGCATGGAATAAAGATGCATGTCTGCTTGGGCGCGCGTTCCTTGAACAGCTGTTCCTTTTTTGGCATTAAGCCGTCTAAACTGGATACCTGTCGCATCAATCACCTTAGCCATCTCACCACCCAAAGCATCAATTTCTTTTACCAAGTGTCCTTTTCCCAACCCGCCAATAGAGGGGTTGCAACTCATTGCCGCAATTCTATCAACATTACTTGTGATGAGAAGCGTTTTTTGCCCTAAACGCGCACATGCCAAGGCGGCTTCGCAACCAGCATGGCCCGCACCGACAATAATGACATGGTAATGAGATTCTTGTAATTCTTTCTTTGCCATTAACTACTTTCCAATACAAAACTTACTAAAGATTTCAGTCAACACATCTTCACTAGATATTAAACCCGTAATTTCTTCAAGATGAGCAATCATTTCTCTCATGCTTGTGGCAAGCAACTCTTCGGATACGCTCTGTTCTGTTAACATGTTTTTAATATCATCAGAAAGAGAAAGTGCTGCCATGATTTTTTTATACTGACGCTCATTAACATGAACGCTATTAGATTTATTTAAGTGCTTATCGGTCCACTCTTTAAGCTCTGCTTGCAAAACATCTAATCCAAATCCTGTTTTGGCAGATATAAGCACATTGTAATTTCCTTGTTGCTTTACTTTCTTTAATTCCTCAAACGTTAAGTCACTAACAACCTGTCCCTGCCACAAGGCTTTGTCAGCCTTATTTAATACTTTTATAATTTTAGCAGAATTGTTTCTAAAAATTACTTTTTCTTGCGAGGGCAACTCTTGCCCCATTTCATAAACCCAGAAAACAATATCAGATTTTTCAACCCATTGAACTGTTTTTTCCATCCCTGTTTTTTCAATAGCATCCTGAGATTCTCTTAGGCCTGCTGTATCTCTAAAAACAAAACGCAAACCATCTATCAGCCGAGAACCCTCAACAACATCTCTTGTTGTGCCCGGCACATCTGTAACAATAGCACGCTCTTCTACAAGCAAGGCATTTAACAGTGAGGACTTACCAACATTAGGCTCGCCAATGATAGCCACACTCACACCTTTATCGTAGAGCTTTGATGTCTGAAAAGCGACTTCCAAGCTTCTTAAGCGATCGGTAATATCACCCTGTTTTGCCATCAACTCTTGAGCATCATATGTTTGGATATCTTCTTCAGGAAATTCAAAGCTTGCCTCAACAAGAGAAAGCGCTTCTGTCAGATCAATTCTAATATCATCAATAATCTGATTTAACCGACCATCCATATTTGAAAGAGACAATTTAAAAGCCGCTTCACTTTCTGATGTAATGAGTTCATGAATGGCTTCTGCTTTTGTGAGGTCCATCTTCCCATTTAAATAGGCTCTCTTTGTAAACTCACCAGGAGCAGCAACACGAACCTCCCACTTTGGTTCAAGAGATAGAATTTCACGAATAATCTTTTTTAATAAAACCAAATTACCATGACAATGCAGCTCACACACATCTTCCCCAGTATAGCTCTTTGGACCCGGCATATAGAGAGCCAAGCAATGATCAACAAGCTCACCGCACGACCCCACAAGCCTCCCAAAATGCATATACCAAGGCTTGAGATCTTTTTTCTGACCCTTTTTATCAACAAATAAACAGCCCAGGATATCTTTAACCCGAATACCGGAAAGCCTAATAATGCCAATCGCACCATTCTGCTCGGCTGTGGCAATCGCTATTATGTTATCTGGATAATATCGTTCCTGCATAGCCAGCGCTATTATCCTAATTTTTGTAGGTAAATCAATCCGCGATATCTTTGTTCTGTTCTCTTGTTATTGATTGAGGTGTTAATCTGTTGATATTAGCTGAATTTTTTCATTTGCAACGCTAGGCACCTGCCTTCAGCATATTTATTTGATCATGACTAAAGCCAGCAATTCTTCTGTATTCTTCATTAATAGGCGCTTTAGACCTGATATCAGAACCAATAAGACGTGTGATCACGTTTCTAAAATAGGCATCTGGATCTTGGTTTTTTTCATGAGCTTTTTGTTTTAAGTATGTCATGCCCAACTTAATATGCTTCATTTCTTCTGCTAAAATGATTTTCATTATTCTTGTTGTCACTTGATCATCAGCTTTTATCATTTTCTTTAAGAATGTTGGCGAGACATCAAGCCGTTTTGCTTCCAAATAACATGAAACAAGAATTTGATGTTCTTCTTCTGAGCTGGCACGCCGCGCACATTCCCAAATAGTATGGTTAGCTGGCAAACTGCCAAAAGACATCCCAAAATCTTGCAAACGATTATTGAGCATTTGAAAGTGGGCTGCCTTTTCTGAAATAGTGAGCAACTGGCGGCGTATATAATCAGCATCTTCACTGCCAAAACGCAACAAACAAAGAGCTGTGAGCTCAACAGCTAGCAATTCAATATTAGCTATCGCATGCAAATATTCAACCTGTGATCGATATTCAGAAAACTTTTCCTGCAAAGATTCACTGTTATCTACCTTAAAACTTTTTGAACGCCCTGGATGCTTCAACTGGCTAATTTCATCTGGCCCTAAAGCCTCAATAGGAGAAGGAAAATATAAACGAAGTGTTTTTGCCAACTCTATTTTTTCATTAAAATCCTCGCTACTAATCAATTTAAAAAGTACTGTTTTTGTAGCGCCCCTGTTTTCTTCAACCGCTGCTTGATTTAACATGACCTGTCCTTTCATTAAGACTTCTTTTGGAAGTCCATGATTATCGCCGTATGCGCGCTCTTCTGGCTTTTAGATAGTACCGCCATGGCGCCTCATATCCTTCAACAGTAAAATTGTTGTCGTTGGGGTCCAACCCATCGACTAAACCATCAACAGGGCAAAGATCTGTTTTGCGCTGTTCGTCATTTAAAAGCTTTGTTTCATAAAATGTATCAATATATTGAAATCCACTGCGACGCAACATATTCTCCAAAGCTTCCTTTGTAGGAACAAACCAGTGGCCAGGCATTTTTGTGTAACGGTTTTGTGGAAACAAACAATAAGACCCTGGCTTATTTATTCCCAAGGATTCGACAATCAACAAACCTCCTGGTCTAAGCGACTGAAAAATTGTCCGCAAAATCCCAATAGGATCTGGGTGATGATATAGAATCCCCATGCAAAAAACCACATCAAATGTTTTTGGCATATGAACAATGTCTTGCACTCCCATGAGAAAATAATCTGTATTGGGTAGCGGATAAAACTGACGCAACATTTCATATTGCAAATAATACGGAACAACAGGATCAATGCCCAAAAGATACTTTGGGTTTTGTTTCGCTATTTGATACAAATAATAACCATTATTGCACCCAATATCGAGAATGACTTTCCCTTGTAAGCTGCCACAAATTTTTTTTACACGTTCCCACTTGAGATCACTGCGCCATTCAGCGTCAACAGACTCTCCCATAAGATTAAAAGGGCCCTTCCGCCAGGGCACCATTTGCTGTATGGCTTCTTTTATTTTTTGTTCTTCTTTAGAATCTAGTTCAACATCCTGCCCCAAAAATACAGTCCCTTTTTTAATACGAATGAAATCGCTGTTATGATCTAAAGTCTTTTTTTTGTTAATTTTATTGGCAACAGAAAGACTCTTTTTAAGCGCCTGCTGATAACGTTCATATCGAGGATCTTTGAGAGCCTTTTTATTTTCTCTCAAAACCCTTTGAATAGCCGGAACATTGATTTGTTTTTGTTTTGTTAAAAATCCCTGTTGCATTTATTTTACATCTAAAAGCTCTACCTCAAAAATAAGATCACTATTTGGCGGTATAACACTTCCAGCACCACGTGAACCATAACCAAGAGCTGAGGGAATATAGAGAACTCTCTTACCACCAATCTTCATCCCTGAAACACCCTCATCCCATCCTTTAATAACAAAGCCTAGACCAAGTAAAAAATCAAAAGGTCTGTTGCGATCAACAGAACTATCAAATTTAGAGCCCTTTTTTTCAGCATCATTAAGCCAACCTGTATAATGAACAACAACCTTTTTTCCTTTTTCTGCTTGCATGCCTGTTCCCACTTTCACATCCTGATAGCGAAGCCCTGAATCTGTTGTAATCATCGTTGATGCCTGACTAAGACTTGTAAACAAACATAATACTAAAACTAAAATAATGACTTTGTATTTCATAATATTTTCCTCATTCTTGATTTTTACCGCATTATCATTATGCTCTTTGAATTATGATTGCAAATATTATTCTCTTTTTTTGGATCTGTTTGTGTTTGATTTGACCAAGGAAAACAGGTCGTTAGAATTATAATCTTTTCCCTTACCAAAACGATTAGGCTTATTTTTTTATAGGAAGTGTAAAATGAAACTCAGAACCTTTTCCCTGTTCAGATTCTACCCAAATCCTACCTTTGTGTTCAGAAATAATTTCTTTTGAAATCGCTAAACCGAGCCCTGTTCCCTTAATTGCCAAGTTTTCATTTGTTCTGATTTGCTCAAAAGTTTTAAATAAACGGGTGATATCTTTTTTGCTAATACCTGGTCCTGTATCAATTATTTTTATATGAACATTCTTGCCTTCTGATATCGCTGAAACAACAATACCACCCTCTTTGGTAAACTTGATAGCATTGTTGATAACATTTAAGATAACCTGAGTAATACGATCCTTATCGCAATAAACAAGGGGTAAATCCTCATTAAAATTATAGCGAATAAACAGACCTTTTTTCTCTGCCTGTTTCACAAAAGAATCGCAAATCTCTTTTAGTACAATATTAAGATTCTGGTCGCTAAAATCAAATGGCATTTTACCAGATTGTAATTTTTGAAAATCTAAGATGTCATTTACCAAACGAGACAATCTTTTAATGTTGGCCTTTGTTAATGATAAAATATGATTCTGTTCTTCACTGATATTACCGGCAATGCCCTCTAAAACAATATTCACTGATTCTTGTATTGTTGTTAAAGGTGTTCTCAGCTCATGTGATGCCATGGAAATAAACCTTGATTTCATGTCTGCTGTTTCTTTCATGGCCTTTTCTGCTTGCTTCACATCATCAATATTAACAGCTATTTCCAAGCGAACCATACGCCCATCAGACCAAGGTATGGCTTTATCAACATTACGAAACCATTTATTTATTTTTTCATGATAGAATTCCCACACATGCGATTCTCCTGTTTTTTGTCCAAAAATTTCTTTGTTTGTACAAAAAGGACAGGGAGCATCGAGGTTTTGAAAAACCGTATAACAGGTTTGGCCCTGTGATTCTCCCCACAAAATACGTGCCGCTTCATTTACGTATAACACTTCATAAGTCTTGGGGTCAGCAACATAAATAGGGTCATCCATGCTGTCAAAAATTGAAATCAACCTACCATGCTCTTCTCGTAATTTCTTCTCAGTTATTTCTTGTTCTTTTAAAGCAACGTTTAACCTGTCAACAAGACGCTGATAATCGTTAAATAAAAACCGTAACATAACCAAGTAAGCTAATAATCGCACACCCAGGATAAACCACCATTCCGCTGTCCATAAAGCAGAACACTTAAAATTCACTTCTGACAAACAAAACATAAGAGACATGCAAAGCAAAATAAAATATTCAAATTTATTTGTTTGTTGATAATCAATGGCCAACCTTAAGGCGCCACCTAAAAACAAAATGCTCGCGGCATAATGGATATTGACTGCTAAATCTGTATAACCCTTTTCATTGAGCATTGAGGGTACATATGCCGGAAACAGCAAAGAAAACATACCGAGAGCACAGGCTAAAAACACAAAAAAGAGAAATAAGGCATTATGCTTTTTCAGCACATCATTAATCCCTGGAATCCAGACAGAACAAAAACCAAGAGAACCAAAAAGACCGGCCATAGCATGTGTAAAAACGAATGAGTTTCCTTCTGACATAGTGCCATGAAATCCATCGATAATCCCCATACACGCAAAACCGGCTGCTATTGGTAGAAAATATTTGCTGGGCTCAATCCCCTCTCGCTTGGTAAACAATACGGCTACAACAATGGCAATCACAGCACCTAACGTTTCCATGGAGGTGTGTAGCTGAAGCGTCTCCCAATAAAAGCCTGCTTGTGGAATTATTTTGTTCAAAAGAATGCCCGCAACAGGAATGAGCACAAACAATAAAACAACAAAATAGTAATGAAGGGTTTTTGTAATTTTTTGATCTTTTATCATAATTTTAAATACGCATTCTAGCTTCTTGTAAAAGGCAATGAAATATTAAACACACTACCCTTACCAAGCTTTGATTCAACCCAGATTTTCCCTTTGTGTTCTGTTATTATTTCTTTACTAATAGCAAGCCCCAGCCCTGTTCCCTTTGTCTCTGTGTTTTCATTTGGTCGTAACTGCTCAAAGGTTTTAAAAAGTTTTTGTTTGTCTTCCTTTTTAATGCCCGGACCAGAATCTTGAACAAGAATCTCAATGCCTTTTTTGTTACCCTCTGTGGTGATAACAATACCACCAGAATCAACAAACTTAATGGCATTATGAACTATATTGATAATAACTTGTGTTATCTTATCCTTGTCACATGAGATTTTTGGCAAGTCTGATTGTAAATCAAGATTGAAATACAACTGCTTTTGATCTGCTGCTGATTTCATTGTTTCGTGAACATGGGAAATAATCTCGTTAACATCTTGTTCCTTAAAATAAAACGGCATTTTACCCGACTGCAATCTTTGAAAGTCTAAAATATCATTTACAAGCCTCGCCAAACGCTTGATATTGTTTTTTGTAATACCAAGAATATGGCTTTGCTTCTCTGTTAACCCCCCTACAATGCCATCTAAAACAAGATCTACTGATTCTTTAATCGTCGCAAGAGGTGTTCTGAGCTCGTGTGATGCCATGGATATGAATTTTGATTTCATATCTGTGGTTTCTTTAATGGTTTGTTCCGCTTTTTTGGCATCATCAATACTCACCGCCATCTGAAAGCGAACCATTTTACCGTCTGTCCATGGAATGGCACGATCAATGTTTCTAAACCACTTTTTAAGAGTTTCATGATAAAATTCCCACACATAAGAACGCCCTTGGTTCTTACCAAAAATGGCTTCATTACTACAAAAAAAGCATGGTGAATCAAAGTTATGAAATACAATAAAACACTTCTGCCCCACTGAATTACCCCAGAACCTCTTAGCCGCCTCATTCAAATAAAGAATTTCATACGAGTCTGGATCAGCAATGTAAATGGGTTCATTCATGCTATCAAAAATAGCAATCAATCTTTCATGTTCTTTTTTAAGCCTTTCTTCTGACTTTTTTGCTTGAAACAAATAAAGATTAAGCCTGTCCATTAAACCTTCATAGTCTGTAAATAAAAAACGCAACATGACCAAGTAAGCCACAAGCCCCAACACATGCCACACCCACCACTGGATGCTCCACAAAGCAGAATAACCAAAGGTTAATTCTGTTAAGGCAAAAAGCAACATCAAGCATAATAAAAGAAAACTTTCAAAAGCCCCTGTATCTTGAAAGACAACAATAAAACGCAAGGCACTAAAAAGAAACAACACCCCTGCCAAAAAATGTAAATTATTCGCCAGGTCTGTATACAAAGCATCGTTAATCAATAACGGCATTTTTTCAGGAAAAACAAAAGCAAAAACACCTGTAAAAACACTAATGCTAATAGGAACAATATAAAGATAAATGTTATAATGGAGGGCTCTACGAAAGGCTGGCCACCAGGCCAAAGAAAAAATCATAGACCCTGTTAAACCAGCCATAATATGCAAAAAAACAAAGCTATTGCCTATGGGGCAAGCACTGTGAAAAGCCTTTAAGATTCCCATGCACAAAAACCCTAAAGCAATTATGAGAAAATACTCACTCTGCTCAACCCTTTCTCGTTTAAAAAAGATCACCGCAACAAATAAAGCCACAACAGAACCAAAAGCCTCAATAAGTGTGTGAAGCTGGATGTTTTTAATAAACTCTACATGTGGAACAACCTTATAAATTATCACGCTCAAAACAGGTATTATTAAAAACAAAACCGGAACACCATAGTAATGAAATTTCTTTTTGGGATTTATCAGAACCTTTGAATGATCTTTTTCACTTTTCTCAAACATCTTGATATGTTACATCTTTTCAGTATAGAGCTCAAGTGAAATGATACAAAACCTGTCACGACATAAATTCTCCTGCTTGGTTAACGACCTTAATATAACAGGCTATGCCTTTGGACAAGGCCCAACGTGTATTATACCTTCTCCTGGCTGGGGAATGAGCATTGAACCCTACGCACTCTTACTTCACAAGCTTTCTCAAAGCTTTCACCTTGTATTCATGAATTCTCGTGGTTCAGGCTCCTCAGACAAACCAAAATCAATTCGAAATTACACCTATCCAGAAATGGCTGCAGACATCGATGGAGTACGCAAATACTTTAAACAAAAAAACGTTTGGCTAATGGGACATTCTTTGGGTGGTGTTTTAGCCATGCAACATGCCATTAACTACCCAAAAAATGTTAGCGGCCTCATTTTGCTTAACACCTATGCCTTAAGCGATAAAACTTACTATCAAGACATGGAGACGCAATTATATAAGAGAAAAAGCGAACCCTGGTTTGATCGCGTGATATCCTATCAAGAAAAAGCTAATAAGTTAAAAACAAATAAAGCTTTTGAAACATATATATTAGAAACACTCCCGCTTTATTTTAATAACCTTCAAAACTTTTACGACAACCTCCATTACTTTCAAAAAGCCACTTATAAAGTGCATGCTTGGCGAGGTTGGGATGCCAGTGAAAAATCATCTGTAAACCTGCTCGCTAAAACAACTCAAATTAAGGCTCCTACATTAATCGTCTCAAGTTCAAACGATTTTGTATGCTCTCCCATGAATTCTCAGCGCATTAAGAACAACATATCACAAGCAAAGCTTGTAGAAATTAGCAACACAGGACATTTCCCATGGCTAGAAAAACCTAAAGAGTTCTTTACCGCAATTAAGTCTTTTGCCGCAGCTGCCAAGTAAGCTTTACCAACCGATAACCAATAACCAAACAATACC
>Ga0233437_1007563_pt1 | contig 10445 bp, 11 predicted proteins | sample SI_122_August201_FD_182714 | JGI IMG/M metagenome (GOLD analysis project Ga0233437, IMG submission 182714) | Seawater microbial communities from Saanich Inlet, British Columbia, Canada - SI_122_August2016_200_MG | ecosystem: Environmental > Aquatic > Marine > Inlet | place: Canada: British... | reverse complement strand
AATCAATCAGCATACTAAACCTGATTGATTCTATCTTTTTTGTTATATTTTCAGTCATTTTCTAAAACTTTTCTTTTAGGTTTACTTTTGAATCTATTCCTATTGTTCTTATTTCATCTAGGAATAATTTGAAAGCATAACTCATTTCAACTGGAGATACTTTTGCGTCTCCACCACATCTTGTACATGAAGGTTTGTTTTTGTAATTATCATATGTCGCAAACATACCACACTTTTCACAGATGTGCAATACTGTTTTATCTGAATCAAATCTTTCTTTTAATAATAATGATGCTCCATGTGCTACCAAACAATCCTTTTCCATTTCTCCAACTCTTAGACCCCCGCCCATTGCTCTTCCTTCAACTGGTTGTCTTGTTAATAGTTGGATTCTTCCTGCTGCTCTTGCGTGGATTTTATTTGCAACCATGTGCTTTAATTTTAGATAATAAGTATTTCCCACATATATTTGGGCTTTGAATTTTTTGCCAGTTAATGGGTTGTAAAATGTTTCTTTCCCATCTTCCCTAAATCCTAAGCCGAGTAATGATTTTCTCATACTTTCTTCAGATGGGTTGTCAAAAGTTGTTGCGTCTATTTCCCTAGATGATAATGCTCCAACCTTACCAGATAATATTTCTAATAAATGTGATACTGTCATTCTTGATGGAATACTATGTGGTGAGAAAATTATGTCAGGTGTTATTCCTCTTGATGAAAAGGGCATATCTACGTGGGGAACTAACATTCCAATAACTCCTTTCTGACCATGTCTTGATGCAAACTTATCTCCAATTTCTGGAATTCTTAGTTCTCTTAATCTTGTTTGAATTAATCGGTTACCTTCTTCATTTTCTGTTAAGAAAGTCATATCCACTATTCCTTTTACTCCTTCTCCTAATGCAATTGAACTTTCTCTTCTTGTATTAACAGCTACATTAAATTCTTCTAAACTTCCTAAGAATCTTGGTGGGCTTGTTCTACCTATGATTACATCTTCTGGTCCAACTTGTGCTTCAGTATGGACTATCCCATCATCTTCCAGGTATCTATAATCTCTTTCTGATCGGTATCCTTTAACCTCTGCGTCTGGAACTCCAATTTCATCCATTAATCCCCCAGAATATCTTAACTCTGTTGTTGAAAATGGTTTAAAGTAAGTGGATCTTCCTAATCCCCTCTCAATACTTCCTTTATTTATTATAACTGCATCTTGCATGTTATATCCTTCATAACTCATAACTGCAATTGTAAAGTTTTGTCCGGTTGGGTGTGCATCGTAATTAAATACATCATGCATGAAACTTTTTGTGATTGGTCTTTGGGGATAGTGTAAAATACTTGCGTCGGTATCCATTCTTAATAAATAATTGGCAGCGTATAATCCTAATCCCTGTTTTTGTAATTTAGAACCTCTGATAAGTCTTGAAGATGAACCAAAGTTTGAAAATGGAACTAATGATGTACACAAACCTAATGTTGTTATTGGGCTAACCTCTAAGTGAGTGTGTTCTGTTGTTAATTCTTCTTCAGATAATGAAACATATGCATTTTCTTCTTCTCTTGCATCTAGATATTCTATAATTCCTTGTTTAACTAGTTCTTCCCAATTTATTTCTCTTGTTTCTATTTTTTTTAGAATTTCTTCAGTTAATTTTGATTTTCCATTTTCTACGATGATTAAAGGCCTTCTACATCTACCTTTTGTTGTTTCAACGTGGACTTCCTTTAATCCGTCGTCATAACCAACATTAATTTTTTCTGGTACAATTCCTTCTCTTCTTTGTTGCTTTATGTTTCTTAGGAATGCATCTACATCTGCTACTGTTCCTACAAACCTTTCATTTAGGAATACGTCTACCATTTTATTCTACCTTTTTTAATCCGTTGGATTCTAATAATTTCATAACCTTTTCATTCCCTGGTTCTGTATCGGTTACGTTTGCTAATAATGATAAGTTTTTTCTCAATCCAATTGGAGTTCCTTCTGGTGTTTCTACTGGGCAAAGTCTGCCCCAATGAGTTGAGTGTAATGCTCTTGCTGCAAAGTTTTCTTGAGATGATGTTAGTAAACTTACAACTCTCTGTGAATGGGATACTGTGTCTACTGCGTTTACTCTTGAAATGTTCTGTGAGATTCCAGATCTTCCGCCTGGCCAACTTCCAGTTGCCATTGCACTTTTAATTCTAGAACTTAGTAATTGATCACGTATGATTATTTTTATGGAAGAGAATTTTCCTCTTTTTACTAATCTTTGGAAATTGTATAACATATCTTGGGCCAATGATCTCATATTAACTCTGAATAAATCTCCTAAAAGATCTCCACTTTGTTTTAGTCTTTTGTTTACGTAATGATCTTGATCTAATGGTTCTGCGTTGTCTACTGTTACCATTAAAAATCTTCTTATTAGTTTACACAAATTATACGCTTTTACTATTCTATCTTTTGGGGTCATTCCTAAATGAGGTAAGAAATATCTATCCATTTGTTCTTGTGTTTTTTCATTTCTAAATTCTTTTTGGACCATGCCCACTTTTTTTGATAGGTGTTCTACTGCTTCCTCTTGTGTTTTTTGTTCTATACATTCATATAAATTTAAGATAATATCGTCGTAAACTTTTTCTGGAGAAATAAATTGCATAATTTCTTGGTCTTTTGTTAGTCCTAGTGCTTTTATAACAGAAATAATTGGAACTCTTTTAAATCTTGCAAAGCTGATATATATAACCCCATCTTTCATCTGTTCTATTGTGTGTGGAATTCTATAGTTAGTGTGTTCAGAATATAGTTTTGCAACATATTTACTTGGGCCAGTTTTTGCCCTTTTTATAAATAATTTGTTTGAAGCTAAATCTTCTACAGAAATTAAAACTCTTTCATTTCCATTTAATATAAAGTATCCACCTAGGTCTGTTGGATCTTCTCCATGTTTAATTAATTCATCTCTCTTTAAATTATTTAGATGACAGAATTTAGATTTAAGCATAATTGGTAGTTTACCTACTTCAGTTACAAATGATTCTCTTTGAATATTATTTATGTGTGCACTTACATTTATTGTTAATGGTGCGGCGTAAGTTAATTTTCTTAATCTTGCTTCGATTGGAAATAGTGATCTTCTAGAACCATCAGCTTCGGTAATCTTTGGTGTTCCCAATTTTATTTCATTTAATTTTATTTTAAAATTCTCAACTTCTTGGGGAATAATTGTTGGGACTATCTCTCCCATGTTATCAACTATTTTTTGTAGGTCCTTTTCAGCAAATCTATTAAATGACTTTATATTTGATTCTACAAAGGAGTGTTCTTTGAAATAATTTGAGATTATTGTTTTGTATCCTTTAACCATTAACTACCACCCTGTAAAATGTATATTCTGTATTTGTTTGACTTGGTCTTACTATCTTAATCACATCACCATACTCTGGATTAAGGTGTTGGATTGATGGATCAGACAATAGAATTTTTGGTAAGTGTTCTTTGATGACATTAAATTCGTCCAAAACTTTTTTAGCTTCTTCTTCAGAAAGTTTTTTGTGCTCGGGCACAAATGCATGTTTTCGGATGTCAAATTCTTCTGCTGCCATTTTTTATAAGAGTGGACCGGACGGGACTTTCACACGTAAGTGTTTTGAACCCGCGACCCCTTGGTTAAAAGCCAAGTGCTCTACCAAGCTGAGCTACCGGTCCGTACGCCCGAACCGGGATTTGAACCCGGGTCAAGGCCGCGACAGGGCCTTATGCTAACCGAACTACACCATCCGGGCATTATAGCATAGCACCCTCTAGACTTTTATCGGACAATGTAATTTTATCGTTGGATAGCCATCTTTAAGAGAGAGTATTTACCTGTATTCGTTTTAGGGCAAACAACTCATTTATAAATGTTTTGTTTTTCTGAGGGTAATTCTAACTAGGGTATTTAAAAGAAATATCCCGTCACCCAGATTCGAACTGGGGACCTTGCGGGTTCGGCTGACTATTTTTCATTCTTTGTCTTACGACACAGTCGAATAGTAACTACAGCCACACGCTCTACCGCTGAGCTATGACGGGATTAGAAAATTAAGACGTAATGTTGTTTATAAAATTAACTAAAAAAAGAAAAAAGAAAAAATTTAGACTCCGCAACCAGCTGCTGCAGCATTATTCTGTGCTGAAGTTTCCCAACCAAATCCAGGGCTAGGGCTTCCTTCTTCGAACACGGTGTTACATTCTTCTGGTGCAACATTAAATGAGCTACAGATTGCTTTTAGTAAACTTGCTGAATCTCTTCCAGAGTTTACAGATTCCCCGTTAATTACTAGTGTTGGAGATCCACCTACAGCATACTTTTCATTATCTACTTTATCAACGTCAAATAATGGGTATCTTCCGCTTAACCATGAAGCAGTGTCTGCTAGGTTTACATCAACATCAAATTCAGTGTTTGCCGATGCGAAACAGGTTGCTAACATATCTTTGTCAACACCTACTTCATCTAAACATGCTGCGCCTTCTGCTTCAGAACCAGATGTGCTTCCTAAGAAACAATATAGATATTCTGATAACTTATCCTCTTGTTCTTTTTGTATACAATACTGATTCAATTGTTCGTATGCTTCTTTTTCACCATGCATTGCATAGTACACAAATTTAAGATCAAAGTCTATTTTGTCGCCTAATGTTTTTGTTACTGGCAATATACCTTTTTCTACTTGTGTTCCATATGGACAGTGAGACATTATAAATAATTCCACAGTTGGTTTATCTGATTTAACAGAAACAGTTGCTACAGGTGCTTCTTGAGCTGGTGCTTCTTGCTGATTATCTGTTGGTAAAGCTTCCTTTAATGGGATTGCTTGTAAGTACATTGTTTCCCCGTCATTTGTGATAAAGACTGGAGTTTCTTGTCCCATTATTGAAATTGTTGCAACTATACCTTTTTCACTTTGAGTGTCTTCTAATGTGGCTTCTGCTTGGCCTTGTAATAATTCTGTGTTTATGAAATCTACTGCATCATTTGCCACAGCATTTCCAGATATACTTATTAAAGATAAGTTCCCGAATGCTAATGATAAGATTAATAGAAGTCCTAGCACAAAAGTACTAATTTTCCAGTTGTTTGTTTTACTTTTTTTAACTGGCATTGGAGTTGATTCTACTTTGTTTTCTTCTCCAAAATTATTGTTTGTATTTTCTTCCAAATTTTATCCCTCCGTATATATTATATAAGAATATGTTAAAGTTTAGCTTCTAAATATTATTTAAATGTTATGGTCTGTTAATTTCTTGCTATTTTCCATAATGCGACTATTGAAATTATTGTTAAGGGGATTGAAATTATTTGTCCATATGTTAATCCATACCACGTTTGCATGTCCTTTACAAACTCTACTGAAAATCTTAATAAAGAGTATAATAATATAAACAACCAAAAAACTGTACCTCGTTTTAGTTTTTTAAATGTGTAAACTTTTAGGGTTATTGCAAAAATTAATAGATTTTTTATTGATTCATAGATTTGTGAGGGATGTCTTTTTCCTTCTACATTATCGAAATAAACTCCCCATGGAAGATCTGTTGGTCTGCCATAAAACTCTTGGTTTATGAAGTTCCCAACCCTTCCCATTGCCAATCCAAATGCTACGGGGATTACCATGATGTCCGCTATGTCATAGAAATGAATGTTTCTTTTTTTACAGAAATAAAATGTTACAATTGCTGCCCCGATTATTCCCCCATGTATTGCCATACCACCATTCCAAACTGCGATGACGTCTAGTAGGGAATTGTAATTGTTATGGTTTAATATTACTGCCCAGAGTCTTGCTCCGATAATTGATCCGGGAATAAAGTAAAGGAAATAATCTGAAATATCATCTTTTGAAATGTTTCTATACTTTGCTAATTTTCTTGCAATAAAAAATGCTAGAAGAAATCCTAGTGCCATGATTATTCCATACCATCTTATTTCTAAATTTGCTATTTGAAATGCTACTGGATCTATCATTGTTAATTTGGATAAGTGTTCTGGTATTTAATTATTTTGGAAAAGTTTATAATGGATTTATGTTTTACTTTTTTTATGAGATTAAGTGAAGTTGCTGGGAGAAATAGTTCTGGAGGAAAGGGTGGTTCTTTACTGAGGGCTGGTTATTCTTCTGGTTTAGGGGTTAATGGTTTAATTGCCAGAACTAAAACTCGTGCTGCTTCTGTTCATGATTTTGATTATTTAGAAGCTCAAAGACAAGGTGTTCAATCTTTAGCGGGAGAATTGGGAATTAAGGTGCTTGGAGATTTTAATAGGTTTTTGGGTGAAGAAGTAAATCCAAGTTTGCCAGAGGGTATTGAAGTATTGCCTTCGTATGCGAAAGCTATTGTTTATGATGCAGACCGTGGTCATTATAATATTACTTTTCGTGTAGGACAAGTTGTGGCCCTCCAAGAAATGCTTGACATGGAGCAAAAGAGTCTGTCTGCCAGATCCGATGCAGGATATATTATTACTCGCATGTGTCATGCTTATGCCAAACGTACTAGGGAAATTTTTACAATTGATACAATAGGGGTATCTAGTCCTGCTAAAAGAGATTAAATTTATAGAAAGATTTTTATATTACTATTTTTTATGTGAATGTCTATGATATGTTTACTGTCCATGATTGTGTTTGGAATATTAGCTATATTTTCAGCTAGCTATAGACCATTAGCTAAGGAAGCATTTGATTGTGTGTTTAGAAGATTCACATTAAGAAAATGTCAATCTGGATTAGATGTTAGAGTTAAGAGCAAAATAGTTGGTAAGTTAATGAGTAGATCTCCAAAGATGGCTAGGGGAGTGTATAGATACTTTGAATTTGTTTCTTGGATATTTGTTTTGCTATTTTTTGTGAGTTTAGCATTTAGTGTTAGTGCAGTATATAATTTAGTTGTGTATGATAATTGTAATGGTCCTGATGCAGACCCAGAAACTTGTTTCTTTACGCCTGGGGAAGTTGAAGTAGATTGTGGAGATCCACTTTGTGAACATGGTGAATGTGAACTTTGTGGTGGTGATTGTGCTTGCGGTTCTTGCGAGGGGTAATTTTATATAGTTTTATTTAGTTCTTTTTTTATGGCAACAATTTTAGTTCCTTTTGATGGGATGTATTATCCTGCGAAAGTTGATGTAGATGTTTTAAAGGGAGTATCTGGAGAGCTTTATAATGATACAGATAGATTTGTTTCTCATTTAGCACACGGGGAGGCTTTAAATCCTGTGGGTTTTATTCCTTATGGGGTTACTTTGCCTTTAGTTTCTATGGTGGGAAATTTTGTTGAAAACTTGGATGATTTTTTTTCTCAAGCTAAATCTTTGGCTAGGGAAAGTGGGGCCCCTTATGTGCTTGTTGGTGATCTTTCTCAAGAAAGGGCAAATGGTTGTCAAGTTAATGGATTGGTTAATATGCTTCTTGTGGATAAGGCCCGAAATGAAAATTATATTCGAGCTCAGGAAATGGAAATTGACTCTTTGGAAAATTTAAAAATTTATTTGGCTTTGATGAGGGGGGTCGAACCAGATCAAAAGTGGCTTATTGGAGATAATGATTTAACTTATGATCAGTTGATTGAGGAAGTGGATGAGGGTTCCGAAGTCGCTTTTGCTTTATTGGGCTCTTTCAGTAAAGATTAGAAACTTTTATTAATTCATTCTTTGTTGAAGATTTATGAATGTTGAAAAAATACGTGAAGATTTTCCTGTATTAAAGAAAAAGATAATTTATCTGGATAGTGCTTGTATGTCTTTAAGACCTGTGCAAGTTATTGATAAGATTAAAGAATATTATGAAGAGTATCCTGCTTGTGCATTAAGAAGTTCTCATAAGTTAGCTAGTAGAGCAACTAGTGAAGTAAAAGATGCTAGAGAAACTATAAAAAAGTTTATTGGTGCTAAAAAATCTAAGGAGATAATATTTACTAAAAATACTACAGAGAGTATTAATCTTTTAGCTAATTCTTTTAAATTTAAAAAAGTTTTATTGACAGATAGGGAACATAATTCTAATTTATTACCTTGGCAAAAACATAAATATGGAATCTTTAAAGTTAATTCTGGTTTTAACCTAGAAAAATTTTCTGAGATTGTAAAAGATTATGATTTTGTTAGTTTTGTTTTTACTTCAAACTTGGATGGATATACTTTGCCAGTTAAAGAGATAATAAGAATAGCTCATGAAAATAATTGCAAGGTTCATTTGGATGCTGCACAAACTGTTCCGCATCAAGAAGTTAATGTTCGTAAATTGGATGTTGATTTCTTAAGTTTTTCTGGACACAAGATGCTTGGTCCTTCAGGTATAGGTGTTTTGTATGGTAAAGAAGAGCTATTGAATGGTATGGATCAATTTATTGTTGGTGGAGAAACAGTTGTTAATTCTACTTATGATTCCTTTGATGTTGAAGATATACCTCATAAATTTGAAGCAGGTTTGCAACACTATTCTGGAATTATTGGGCTAGGTGCTGCTGCTAAATATTTATCGAAAGTTGGCATGGAAAATGTGCATGATCATGAGGCCAAGTTAATCGGAGCAGTTGATGCTGAAGGATTAAAAGTAGTTGGAATTAAATCTCCTGGTATTGTAAACTTTAATATTCCTGGTGTGAATTATCATGAAGTTGCTTCAATCTTAGATGCTTCAAAAAGTATCATGCTTAGAAGTGGACAACATTGTGTACATTCTTGGTATAATGCCAATTCAATTGAGGGTTCTGCTAGGGCTAGTTTTTATTTATATAATACTTTAGAAGAAGTTAAAATTTTGAATGAAGAGTTGGATAAAATTAAAAAATTAAAATAGTAATCTTTTTAAGCAAACTCTTTTTCTTATATTAAAATGAAACAATTTTTGAGAAATAAAACCGGGGCAACTGTTAGTGCAGTTGGCAAGGGCAGAACAATTGAGTTTGTTTTGGTGGATGCTCCAAGTGCTGATTCTCCCACTGCTACTGTAGAAGTTAGGGGTGGAAGATCCTATCAAATCTCTCCTGGAGAAATAGTAGATGTTGCACATAGATTGAGGGTTGGAGTTGTAAATAACGATGGGAATCCCCAAATTTATTTTAAAGCATCAAATGCATATGATGTTTCTGGACCCAATTATCCTTCTTCTTAATAAAAAATAAAATAATTCCCAGGATTATAGTTATTATGTTTATCAGTAAATATTTTTCTTTGAAGTAGTTTAGTGGATAGGTTTGTATTAGTGTTGAGTTTGCCGGGAGTAACCATGTGTCTGTTTTGAAGATTAGTAAATGTATTGCATCATGAACCCATTGGTATGGGAGAATTATTATTGCTAGTGTTGATATTATTGGAATTATTGTGAGTGCTTTTCCTATTGTTTTTAAATTTGGTTTTTCATATTTTAGTAAAATTATAGACGTTATTAATGCTATTAGAGTTAGGAAGAGTGCAAAATTTACTAAATCTTTAACTTCTTGCATGTGGGTTTTTTCTCTTTCACTGTAATTGTCTGGGAACTCTATGTTTTTGAAATAGAAGTTTTTTATATCTGGGTTTTTTGAGAATTCTGTTAGAGTTATAATTGCTGAAATTGTTAGTAAAAGAAAAATTGTTAGGGTTATATTTATTAGTTTCATACTCTGCTTTCCAAGCCAATATTTATAAGTTTTTGTCTAAATTCGTCCATTTCTCTGTTTTTTACTGGGGTTGCTTTGTCTTTTTTTGTTTTATATTCATGGCCCATTATTCCCCAAACTTTGGAGGTGTCAACTTTTGATTCTGGGTGAATTATTAAGTATCTTATTGCTGTTCTTTCTCTTCTTGATACTCCTGTTGATTCTAATCTATAATCTTTGAATGCTTCCCATGCATTGGGTACCCACTTCGCAACTATTTCATTTCCTATAATATTTGCATATGATCTAATTTCTACTTGTGCATGGGAATCCATTCTTAAACCTAAGAAATGTAACAAATTATGTAGATCCATTTTCCAATATGCTTCGGTGTAGGTGCACAATGGCAAATCTTTTCTTGCTTGCTCCCTTGTTACTCCCAAATCAATTCTCTCTTGGTATAGTTTCCTTGCATCTCTTTGAAATTCAGCTTCTCTTGCGCTTAGATGTTCTCCAGTTTCGATATCTAAAACTCCTTCGCTCCCTTGTTTGTTTCCTTTACCTTGGATTCTCCATTGATCTGGTGCGGTTTCTTGCATTGCATCTATTGCTACAGAATATCTTGTAGAATATTCATTTACTGATGCGGTTCTATGTCTAATCCATTGTCTCCATGCATCCATTGGAACTCTGACATGGAGTTTTAATTCTGCCATCTCAAAAGGAGTGGTATGTCTATTTCTTAGAAGATACCTTATTAATCCCCTATCCTCTGAAACTTTTTTTGTTCCTGCCCCATAACTTACTCTTGCTGCTTGAACTATTGAAGTATCATTTC
>Ga0233437_1007561_pt1 | contig 10449 bp, 12 predicted proteins | sample SI_122_August201_FD_182714 | JGI IMG/M metagenome (GOLD analysis project Ga0233437, IMG submission 182714) | Seawater microbial communities from Saanich Inlet, British Columbia, Canada - SI_122_August2016_200_MG | ecosystem: Environmental > Aquatic > Marine > Inlet | place: Canada: British... | reverse complement strand
TGATTGAATTAAATTTTCATTCTTATTATTGTCAGAAAAAAAAACAAATAATTAATTGTGCTATTAGTCCTGTCTTTTACATCGTAGTTACACACTTGGCCAAATACATTCTTTGTAATTGGAGTTACTATCACCATTTTTAGACCAACAACTAAAAGGGAGTTAAAAATGATGATTCTCTTACTTTGACTGATTGATATCACCATGTATTTTGATATAGACACATAGTGCTGCGGTGCATGGGTCAAGCATTATGCTGAGCCGATATATGCCTTGCTTCAATATAACATATTTGTTACTATTAATCTATGAAATGGCAAATCAAGTATTTTAACAATAATCTAGAAGACGATATCTTAAATTTACCAGAAGGTTTACTGGCGCGTTATTTGCGGCTAACCGATTTAATGCTTCAATTTGGAGCCAATCTTGGCTTACCTCACACAAAAGCAATTGAATCAGGCTTATTTGAACTTCGGGTAAAGAGCAAAGAAGGTATAGCTAGGGTTTTCTTTTGTACAAAGATTGGTAAGAAAATCGTCATGCTTCATTCTTTCATCAAGAAATCTCAAAAAACGCCAAAAAAAGAGATTAATATCGCAAAATCAAGAATGAAGGAGGTACAGGAAAATGAAACATTCTGAATTAAAAGAAAAAGCATTAAAAAGAAAAGATGTAAAAGCTGAATACAAAGCACTAGAGCCTGAATTTACAATCCTTTATGAACTACTTCATGCAAGACAAAAAGCTGGATTAAGTCAGGCTGAAATTGCAGAAAGAATGGGAACTAAAGCTCCTGCTATTACCAGATTAGAATCTTCACTCAGCAGTGGAAAGCATTCACCTTCTATTGCAACCATTAAAAAGTACGCAGATGTATTAGATTGTCATCTGGAAATTAGGATTATTGCAAATAATTAGTTAAATTTGTAGCTCTCACTTAATCAGGCAATTTTCCGGGTAAACTACAGCTAAGGTTTTGGAGATATTACCATCTTACATAAACAACCATGCGACGATTGCAACTAAAATAAGTTGCAATTTATTCTCTTGTCAATTATTCTGTATGAAACAAGAGGAGAAAATGAGTAAAAAAGAAAAATTATTATCAAGACTACGCCAACGGCCAAAAGACTTTACTTGGGATGAGTTGGCAACTTTGTTGAGTAAATTGGGATATGAGCCAAGGAAAAAAGGCAAAACTGCAGGTTCAAGAAGGCAATTCATTCATCCTACCGCAGCACCAATTATACTTCATAAGCCACATCCACAAAATACTCTCAAACGATACGCTATTGATGATATAATAGAAAAATTGAAAAACGAAGGAGTGATATGAAAGATATGATGCATTATAAAAAATATTATGGATCAGTGCACTATGATGATGATGACCAAATATTTCATGGTAAGGTGGAGTTTATACGCGCATTGATAAACTATGAGGGAAATGATGTCAGAGGCTTACGAAATGCATTTGAGGAAGCTATCAATGATTATCTGGATTTATGTAAAGAAGAGAAGATTGAACCTGAAAAACCGTTCAAAGGTAGCTTCAATATTCGGACAGGTCCAGCATTACATCGAAGAGCAACCCTATTTGCTAAAAAGCATGGTACTAATCTAAATAATGTAATTGTCGAAGCTGTAGATCAATACCTATCAGAGCATCAAGCATAGAAATTAGATAACAAAACGTTTGACTCGGAACATTAACATCGTTCGCTCCTTACTCTTGTGGTGTCGGCTTGGCTCAGTGTTCTAACTCTCACTTATCCTGTCAAACCGATATGCGAAAGAACATCTTTGGTTTTGGAGTTACTTTGATAATAGTTTGTCTCAAAATATTCTTCTTGATTTAAAATTAGGGAAGTAAAAAGCCCTCTTTTCGGGCTCTGGAATCCCTTATCCCTAATATAAAATTTTCACCAATCCTCTTCGAGTTATTGAAAATATCCGGGGACATAGTACTAGTTTTTACAAGTTCTTAACTAAAACTGGTATGTCCCCGGATTTAGTCGCTGGTTTATCAGTAGTTAAGTATCTGTCACCGGATCTAAAGACCATACTTTACCCTAATCTAAGTATTCGGCATAATGCAAATGCAGCTATATTGGATATAGCTGCATTGTAAAAAGACGCAAAAACGTTATACTAATAATATTGTTATGGAAGCAAAGATGCCGAAGGCTCAGCAATTTGAGGTAAAGCTTCAACATGATTGTGCTTTTGCATTTCATGCCAAAGGTCGAATTGCTGTTGGAGATTTAACCAGAATTCAGGATTTGTACCTAAAGCATCAGCAAAGGATAAAGCAGAAGATGCTGTAACTTTTCTATGCTTGTTAATTATTTCATTCAAGCGAGCGTAGGTCCAACCTAAATGTTTGGCAAATGCTTTCTGTGAAATTCCGATTGGTTTTAAAAATTCTTCCAATAGCATTTCACCTGGATGAGTTGGAGTTCTAAATTTTGGTAACATTTTTAATTCCTAGTGGTAGTCAAGTATATCGATATTTGATGCATCTTTACCATTCCATAGAAAAATGATTCGCCATTGTCTGTTTATTCGTAAACTCCAATATCCAGACAAGTTGCCTTTCAGTTTCTCAAGATGGTTACTCGGTGGTATTAAAAGTTCGTCAATTTGCTTAATAATATTCAATTGATCTAGCAATCGAGAAGTTTTTCCAACTAGTTGACTGGGATATTTTCTCGATTTAGATGTTGAGCTACCATCATAAATGTCTTGTGCGAACTTACTTTTGAAATTAGATATCATGTTTATATCCTATATATCGATACACGATATAGTCAAGCAGTAAATAAATCCATAACAAGTCGCTAGAGACCGAACACAACTGACGCTTGTACCTCGTTCTGGTTGCGTCGACTTAGCTTTGCGTTCTAAATTTCTCAAATCTCCATTCTCAACAAACGACCGTTTGATGAGAATGGTTTCCTCCAGGCAATAACCCTTCTGAAAATCCATTAAAGCAGTTTCATTTCCCATCTCATTATTTAAAGCTTCATAAACTTAACTCTTAAATCAATGAATAAGATTTAAAGGTCAGAGGGTGCATTTATCAATATTTTTGTTTCCCGGTGACTTCAAATGCGGTTCGCATCAATACTTTAGTGTAGTCATGGGTCGGATTGGAGAAAATCTCACTGGATGGACCTTCTTCTACAATACTGCCTTCTTTCATTACCAGCACATGATGGCAAATTGATTTAACCACACTTAAATCGTGACTGATAAAGATATAGGTCAGCGCATATTTTTTCTGTAAATCCATTAAAAGCTGGAGTACCTGGAACTGTACCGAACGATCCAGGGATGAAGTGGGTTCATCCAGGACAATAAAATCAGGTTTTAAAATTAAAGCTCTGGCAATGGCAATACGCTGATGTTGCCCGCCTGAGAATTCATTAGGATATCTAAAACGGGTTTCCGGATCTAACCCGACTTCCTGCATGACCTTGATAATGAGTGATTCCTGCTCCTCCTGGGAGTAATTAAAATGTATTTTCAGCCCTTCTCCAATGATTTGTTCAACCGACATACGTGGGCTTAGACTACCATAAGGATCCTGGAAAATAATCTGCATCCTTTTTCGAAAGGGACGTAACTCTTTCAAATCAATTTTATTGATGATTTTATTTTGAAAGAGAATTTTACCGGTGCTATTAATTAACCTTAAAATGGCTAACCCGGTTGTCGATTTACCAGAGCCACTTTCTCCAACAATCCCTAAAGTCTGACCTTTTTTAATGGTAAAGGAAACATCAGTAACTGCTTTAACATGACCAACAGTTCTTCTTAATACACCGCGTTGGATTGGAAACCAGATTCTTAAGTTATCAACATCTATTAAGGTTTGTGCTTGCGGATCTGATTCGGGTGGGTCACCTTTTGGAGTTGCCGCCAGTAAATCTATGGTATATTGGTGTGTCGGTCGTTGAAAGATTTCCTGGGTGGTGTTGGTTTCTACAACTTGACCATTTTTCATAACGGCCACCCGGTCAGAGAGCTTTTGAATGATATTCAGATCATGGGTAATAAATAGAATGGCCATACCCATTTCATTTTGCAAATCCTTGATTAAGGCGAGTATTTGGGCTTGAACCGTAACATCAAGCGCTGTTGTGGGCTCATCGGCTATTAGTAAATCAGGTTGATTAATCAAAGCCATGGCAATCATTACCCTTTGTTGTTCACCACCTGACAGTTGATGGGGAAAGGAATTGATTCGTTTCTCCGCCTGCCTGATTCCCACCCGATCCAGCCATTCCATAGATCTCATTTCAGAGTTTTTTCTATCAACATTTTGATGCAGTGTGATACTTTCAATGAGTTGTTTTTTAATCGTATGCAGCGGGTTTAGCGACATCATTGGTTCCTGGAAAATAACACTAATTTTATTTCCCCGAATTTCACCCAGTCTTTCATCCGAAATCGTTAAGGTGTTTTCGTTATTGAATAAGATTTCTCCCTTAGGATACAAGACTGGTGGTGAGGGTAATAATCGTAGAATTGACATGGAAGTTACTGTTTTTCCTGAACCGCTTTCCCCTACCAACCCCAAAGTTTCGCCTTTTAAAATTTCAAGGTTAGCCTCCTTTACCACCTGATTCACTTGATCGCCTTTTGTAAAACAGATATCCAGGTTTTTAATTTCCAGCAATTTGTCGTCTGCCATATTTATTCTCAATAACTTTTTCTTGGGTCAAAAGCATCCCGAACAGCTTCACCAATAAAAACCAGTAAACTGAGCATAGAAGCCAAAACGAAAAAAGCAGAAATACCTAACCAGGGTGCTTGAAGATTAGCTTTTCCCTGGGCCAAAAGATCTCCAAGAGACGGAGAGCCTACTGGTAATCCGTAACCTAAAAAGTCCAGTGAGGTGAGGGTCGTAATGGAACCACCTAATATGAACGGTAAGAAAGTTAAAGATGCCACCATGGCATTAGGAAGGATGTGGATAAACATAATTTTAAAATCGCTCAGGCCTAAAGCCCTGGCTGCCATAACATACTCAAAATTCCGACCCCTTAAAAATTCAGCTCTGACAACACCCACCAGCGACATCCAACCGAATAGCAATGTAATTCCTAATAGCCACCAGAAGTTTGGTTGAATGATACTGGAAAGAATAATCAACAAAAAAAGCGTCGGCATGCCTGACCATACTTCCATAAACCGTTGGGCTAAAATGTCAATCCGTCCACCATAATAACCCTGAATGGCGCCGGCTGCAATTCCAATAATGGTTGAGCAGATAGTCAAAATTAACCCAAAAAAGACTGAAATTCGAAAACCATAAATCAATCGGGCCACCACGTCTCGACCTTTATCATCTGTTCCTAACCAGTTATCCGTGGTGGGGGGAGACGGTGCCGGGCTGGGAAGATCAAAGTTAATCGTGTTGTCTCCGTAAGGGATAATGGGAAATAATATCCAACCATCTTTTTCGATAATTTCAACAATATAAGGATCACGATAATCAGCTTCTGTGTCAAATTCTCCATCAAATTCAACTTCAGTATATTCCACTAAAAAAGGTACAAAAAATTCAGATTGGTAACGAATCAACAGTGGTTTGTCATTCGCTATCATTTCTGCAAAAAGACTGATAAAAAACATGGCCAGAAATATCCATAAAGACCAGTAACCCCGCCGATTATGTTTAAATTTAAGCAGACGTTCATGGGTCAGCTTACTCAGCTTCATTGACGATACTCCCTATCGTTTTTCAAAATCAATTCTGGGATCTACAATGGTATAGGTAATATCTGTGATGATTCCCATTATTAATCCCATTAAAGTGAAAATATAAAGTGTGCTAAACATGATTGGATAGTCTCTTTGCACAACGGCTTCAAATCCTAATAAACCCAATCCTTCCAAAGAAAAAATGACTTCTACCAGCATCGATCCGGTAAAAAACATGCCGATGAAGGCAGCAGGAAAACCGGCTATTATAATAATCATGGCATTTCTAAAGACATGTCCATATAGAATTTTTTTCTCAGTGACACCTTTGGCACGAGCGGTAATAACATATTGTTTTCCGATTTCATCCAGGAAGGAGTTTTTGGATAGCAGTGTTAAAGTTGCGAACCCCCCAATAACCATAGCCGTAATCGGGAGTGTTAAATGCCAAAAATAATCCAGTATCTTTTGCCACCAGGACAATTGGTCAAAATTAATTGAAACCAGTCCCCTCAAGGGAAACCAGTTGAAATAGTTACCTCCGGCAAATAATATAATCAGCAAAATAGCAAATAAAAAGACCGGGATGGCATTACCCAGGATGATCAAAGTACTGGTCCAGACATCAAAACGGGAGCCATGGGTAACGGCTTTTTTGATTCCTAAAGGAATACATACCAGATATACGATTAACGTGCTCCATACCCCTAAGGAAATTGAAACAGGCATACGTTCCACGATTAATCCAATGACGGTTCGCCCCCGAAAAAGGCTCTCCCCAAAATCAAACATGAGATAGTCTTTCAACATGATAAAATAGCGAACGTACATGGGTTTATCAAAACCAAATCGTTTTTCTATTTCTTTAATGGTCTCCGGTGTTAAGCCTTTTGCCCCTCTATACTTGGAACTTTCACTGGAACCGGAACTTTGGGCGATATCTGCCTGGCCTACTTCTTTTTGATTGGTTCCGGCGATACGTTCCATTAAGGCAGAGCTTATTCCGCTCATATTGGCAATCATTTGTTCCACCGGGCCACCCGGGGCGATTTGAATAATAAAAAAATTGATGGTGATGATTGCCCACATGGTCGGAATGATAAGCAACAATCTTCTGACGATATATGCTGTCATGGTTATCTTTTAATTAGTAATATTTCTGTTAGGGAGCTTCGCTTCCTTTGCTTTATCAACCCACCATGAATCAACACCTAAAGCGTATTTTGGTCTGATTGCAGGTCTTGAAAATTTATTCCAGTATGCCACTCTGAATTTGCTGATGTGCCACTCTGGAATAACAAAGAAATTCCACTGTAATACACGATCAAGGGCTCTTCCATAGTGTAGCAAGGCTTCTTCATCCTCCTGTTTGGCTTCAATTCCTTCCAGAATAGTATCAATGGCCGGATCTTGAACACCGGCAGCATTATAGGTATAGTCCAGGTATTTTGAGTGCCACACAATTTTTAAGTTACTATCAGGATAATAATTAGCGGAATAACCACCGGAAATCATATCGTAATCCCGGGTGCGCATGCGGTTAGTAAATTGGCTGGTATCCACTTTACGAATGGTCATTTTAATTCCCATGCGTTTGCAATTGTTTTGAATAGGGATTAAAACCCTTTCCATGGTCGGACTATAAATTAATACTTCAAATTCAAGTGGTTTACCGGTTTGATCATTTACCAGTTTTTTATCTTTAATACTCCAGCCCGCCTTTTTAAAAAGTCGCAACGCTTTTCGGATATTGCTTCTGATATTTCCGCTGCCATCTGTTTTTGGCGGTTGATATTCTTCCGTAAAAACACGGTCCGGGATTTTTCCTTTCAAGGGTTCAAGTATTTGAAGCTCTTCTTTGCTGGGTAGGTTTTTGGCCTCGTACTTCGTATTTTGAAAATAACTTCGGGTTCTGGTATATTGATCATAAAAAAGGTTTTTGTTCATCCATTCAAAATCCATTGTATAGATAATTGCCTCTCTGGTGATCGGATTTTTGAAAACCGGTTTTTGGATATTAAATACCAGGGCTTGCATCCCTTGTGGAATATCATGAGGAATATCCTCCTTGAGGATATATTTATTGTCAAAATTAGACCCGGTATAGAGCGTTGCCCAGTATTTGGAAACATTTTCCTGACGTAAATCGAATTCCCCCGCCTTAAACGCTTCCAGAGCCACGGTTTCATCCCGATAATAATCATAACGGATAAAATCGAAGTTAGATAAACCTTTCATTACCGGTAAATCTTTTGCCCAATAGTCCTTAACACGTTCATAAATAATATATTGCCCCATCTTATAGTCTGAAATTTTATAGGCCCAGCTGGACAGTGGTATTTCAGTCGTAGGTTCACCAAAATTTTTAGATTCCCAGTAATGTTTTGGTAATATCCTGGTTGAAGCCAATGAAACCAACATTTCCTTATTTTCTTTTTTCAGACTAAATTTAACCCGGTGTTGATCCAATACTTCAACTTTGTCTACATCTGCATAATACTGTTTATATTGGGGAACACCTTCGTTGAAAAATTTATAAAATGTAAAAACAACATCGTCTGCCGTGATCGCTTTTCCATCATGAAATCGCGCTTTGGGATTAATATGAAAGATGATCCAGGTGTAATCAGTTGGATATTCTATTTTTTTGGCCACCAGTCCATAATAAACTTCTATTTCGTCGTCAGAGCTAACCATCAAGGTATCATAATAATTAGCAGCCAAGGCCACAGATATACCTCTTCTGGCGAATCGATGAAATGAATCAAAGGTACCAGTGGTGGAGTAGGTAATACTGCCCCCTTTTGGCGCCTGTGGATTTACATAATCAAAATGTTTGAATCCAGGCTTATATTTCGGGGTTCCACGTAGTGTCAGTGATTCGGAAGTAATAATTTCAGTGCTTCCCCAGAGTAATGACTGACCGATCAGTATTAAGAGTAGAAAAAGATTAAAACTTTTCATAAATGCCCCTGATAAAATGAAAATTCACGTAATAATGAATGAAAATTGGTTGTTTCTATTTGTCCCTATATTTATACCATAATTATTTTTCTTGAGCAATCTATCAGGGAGATTGCTCACTTATTTTATTGTGTGAGAATCAAAAATGGTCTCCTTTGTTGATATTCATTTTTCCATTTGGTATTAATTAGTCTTTGAACGAAAATGCATCAATCCGGTAATACGGGGACACGTAACTGTCTAGTATTTTGTGGTTAAGTCTTTGCTAAGTATTGTACATGTCACCGAATTACCTATTTTTCGTTCAGACACTAATTAAAGTAAAAATGATAATCGGACATTTGAAGATTATTATGGAAATTTTTCATAATGCTATGGACACTATTTCACTTTTAACAATCGGTATATTTTAGACTACACTCTAATTTATACATGTATATTTTAATGTATAGTCTAAAATGGTATTATTATTTAAATCTATATATTAGATACATAAGATGGTTATTGAACGATATTCTGAAATTGAAATAAAAAAAGATCTATCTGAAAAAATGATTTTTTTAGGTGGTCCACGACAAGTGGGGGAAAACGACCTTAGGTCTTAATATTCTATAAACACAAGATCCGCACCATCCGGCTTATCTGAATTGGGATATTGTTCAACATCAATCTTCTTTATTAAAAGGAGAGCTACCAGCAGAGGAGGCACTTAAAAGACCAACAACGCTTCTGGAATCGTTGGCAAAAAGATCGAATTACGCGCCTTATCTATAATGACTTAATTAACCTGGAAACAGTCAGGGAAGTTAGCCAAATAAATCTCTTAGCCCACATAGGTAACACCCATCTTAGAAGAAATGGCTTTTCCAGAGTGTGCTTAATCAAATATATTTATTAACAGTATGTTATCAGAACAGGAAGAATTTTAATTGCAAAAAAGTGAACATATGTTTACAATAAATTATCAATCATAATTTTTCCGAGTCAATATGAATACATCTATCAGACAGACGTATCAAAACTTGCAGCAGTTGAGATCAGAAATTGGGAACAAATTTCCAGGTGTTTGCCTGGAATCGGGCGCGCAGTATCGTCAACAAAATAAACTGACATTTGAAATTCCCCTATTGGATGATTTTTTAAAAGGTGGTTTACCTTTTGGAAAGGTGACTGAATTAGGTATGCCTCTGGGAAAAGAGGGGCGGTCTTTGCTGGTAACATTATTAGCTCATCATCAAACCCAGGCTCAAAAACCGTTTCGGGTGTTATGGATTTCCTGTTTTCCAGGGATATCCATTTATCCGCCGGCCTGGTTTATTCGGGGTGTTTCTGAAAAAGATACCATATTTACCTATTCTGAAAAACCAATTGTGGAGCTAAAACGGGCCATTATTCACTCATTTTTCAATATGATTATCCTGGATGCCCCCAGGGGATTTACCCGGGATGATAGTCTCTTTTTGAGTACACAGGCCAAAAAAAACAAGCAGGTGATTATTTTGGTAAGGGATTTTTTTCTGTCCAATTTAAAAGGAAATATTTGGGCACAACTTCGCCTGAATTGCTGGCGGCGACCACACAAGCATGAATTTGTGATTCGGGTCGTCCGGGGGTTGCCCTCAGGGGAAATCCGACTGAAGGAGTCATTGATATGCAGTAGCTAATAAACCCCATTTCCGTGTATTCAGTGGTTGTAATTTAACATCGTAAAGAAGGATTAACCACGGACCACACAGACCACACGGAAGTTGGATCTTTGGAAGGGCGACT
>Ga0233437_1007560_pt1 | contig 10449 bp, 11 predicted proteins | sample SI_122_August201_FD_182714 | JGI IMG/M metagenome (GOLD analysis project Ga0233437, IMG submission 182714) | Seawater microbial communities from Saanich Inlet, British Columbia, Canada - SI_122_August2016_200_MG | ecosystem: Environmental > Aquatic > Marine > Inlet | place: Canada: British... | reverse complement strand
ATTTACATCAGAAATATATTACAATAAAAATAGAAAAATTATTGGGCATTTTAAAACGAAAAAAGAAGCTCAGAAGGCACACGATGAAGCCAAAGCCAAATACCATATCATTAAAGACAGAAAACCATGCGTATAAGCCCGATTTCTCACATAAAATGATTAAGTGGACACAAAGTACCAATCAGGTAATAAACCCTCTCAGATTGCCTCTCAGGGGCTCAGATGACCCTATGCGGTACTAATAAAGGAGATAGAGATGGAAGAACCCGTATTTGATATTGATTGGAATAAATGTGTTATAAAAGATACTTGGTGGCATAGAGTTAAGAGGAAGATTTTTGCGAAGCCATACTATTGTATAAACGAAGGTTATATTACATTCTGGTGGGTGTGGGAAAGCGGTGGGATTGAAATTGTAGAGTGCAAAGAAGTAAAACCAAATGAAGCGGTATTAATGCCAAAAGGGATGAATAAAGCAATAAGAGTAACAGGAGATAGATATGGAAGAAAGTAAAAAGAAAGTAATGAATATGATTCGTGGGAGTAAAAGGAGGATAACGGTATTAGAAAGCCGATTTTGGAATAAATATCCAGAGTTTCTTTTTGACGACCCAGAAGAGGATTATAATGAGTTGAATGGGTATATAAGAAGGCTTGCTCAGAATTATTTTAGACTGTCAGATGGGAATACTTGTAAGGTTGGCTTTACACAGGAGTATGAGAATGAAACTATTTGAAAGAAGTTTATCAAGAGGTCGAAAGGCAATTTTCAAGGTGTATGGACCGCCAAGACCTAAGAAGAAAACCCTTGTTTATCATATTGACCACGATTGTTACATGAAGTTTGCAAAATACAAAAGTATGAGTATAAGCCCGACAATGGATTTAATTGTACGAAAAGATAATCAATATACTATTGTTGTGCCAGAGGGTCATTGGTATTTTATGGTCAGACAAATAAAGCCTAAACGAAATTCGGGCGAAATAAAACTATTTGAGGTAGAAGATGACTAAAAAAGATAAAATGTTAAAAGATATGAAAGATGGCAAATATGGATTGGTTGGTAGAATAAAGGCTATTGATTGGGAGTCTCCGCTTAAAAAGATTATTAAAAACAGTAAACCTGTTGATGCCCCCCCTATGTTTAGGCATAGTAGACCACAAGAACCGGATTGCAATGGCTGGATAGTTATTGGTAGGAATGAAAGAGATTGTCCTATTCAGTATAATGTAAACACAAATGAAGTGAGAATACTAACAGAGTGGTGTGAAATATTTAAAACGGAGATAACAAGTGAATAGAAAAGACTTCCTAAATAGAACCCTTCTTGCTTGTGGGGCTATTACGCTTGCTCCACTTTTAAAGTATATCGAAACAGATGAGGAACGATGGGCGAGATTGTGGGCAGAAGCATTGAGAGAATATAAATTAGACTTTGAGTTTGAACTTTTGTTTGGGATACCGAGAAAAGATTCTAACGGTAAATTAATAAACTATGCAAAAAGAAGTATATTGGGCGAGGTAGGACTATTCACTGTTTAACCGAACGCCAAAATTTCCTCCTGCGATAGAAGTATTTTTCCTTCCCACCTTCTTTTACATCCTGAACAAGCTTATCAACAAGCCTCCAACTTTCGTCGGCACTGTGTTCCTTACGAAAATACTTGAATACAGTATTAAACATCCTCCGCATCGAAGAATCATCACCATTGTAAAATACATCTTTGAAATCTGATTGGAATGAGTACATTATTTCTTTGGTTGACCGTTTTTAAGCCACTCGTTATAATTTTTAGTTATAGTATCTAAAGTAGAAACAAATGATTCGCTGGTGAAACCTGGAATCTTATCAATAATAATGTCCAACTCTTTCCTTTTCTCAGGACTTGCGTCTTCCCATAAGACAAAGTATTCATGTGCTCTAATCTCTGGAGAAGACCTTCTTAAATCATTCCAAAATCCCCTATTAGGGATGTCCTCCATGATTTTCAACTCTTGATACCTTCTATGTAGTCTTTCAATTTCCTTGCCAGATTTATGAGAGTCAATCCATGAGATTAATTGCTTCTCTGAAATTTTATCATTAAACAATTCGTTCATCTTGCTGTTAAGGCTTCTATTATGGTCTAACCTGACCCCTGCTTCCTTTCTGGTAGCCTCTTCTATCTCATCATCTCTTGTATTCCTTGGATATGTGGATGTGAAAATTCTACTCATGCCAGGTATTCGGTCTAAATGTTCGTTAAGAACCTTCTCTCTTCTTTCTATTGGTAGATCGCCAAATAACTCGGTAAATCCCATACCAACCATAGAAGCATAAGGGTTGTTACTTGTGAACATAGCTCCCATAGCTGCCTCTAATCTTGCCGGAGACATCCCAAGTAATTGACCAGACTTAAAGAAAAATGGATGAGTATTAGGTGTCCACTCTTTTGTTGGATCTTCAACCTCTGCCCCTTTCCATATATCTTCATTCCTCCAGAAATCTCTATTGTTCATATATCCGAAATATGCAGAAATATTTGGTGGGAGGTTATCCAACGGCATAATAGATACAAGGTCTTTGAAACTTTCCATTACCATGTCTGTAGGGAACTCACCTTCAAAACTTCGCTTCATTAACGCTTCAAAGAAAGTGGCAAATCCTCTTTGTCCTTGGTCTTTAGCAATCTTTATATATCTGTATCTTCTATTCCCTTGACCATCAACCCAACTTAAAGGAGTAGTTATAATCCAATTATTCATTTTATCTCTTTCTGGTATAGCATCATAAGCTTCAGTATTTAAAAACTTATTAGCAAAATAAAGTCCTGTTGATAATGCCCCTATATTAGCAACCTTCCATGTAAACTTTACAGGGGTATCCCTTGCTGCCCTAACAATACCTCTCGTTGCCTGAGTCCCAGCGTTAAAATAAGGAAAAGCACTATCTATAGCTTTTACAACCTGACCACCTTTATTAAAATCTAAATAGTTTCTTGCTATGTTGGTTGCCTCAACTTGGATGGCTTTCATATTTGGTTTCTCACCACGCTTGATAGCCTCTGCCGTTAGGTTTTTTATAGCCCTTTTCCTTAATGCTAATCTTGAAGTCATCTCTGAAAATTCACCAAAGTGAGAAAGATATTTACCTATTTTTTCAAACTTCCCTTTGAACTCTCCTTGTTGAGACAAAAAATCCATTCCACCACCCTCCATGATGAAATCATTCCTTTGACCAGTCTTACGCCATGCGTCCTTCGTTACAGATAGAGCGTCCTTCGTGAACTGTGCTGCCGCTTTTGGAATAAAAGAAGAATACTCATTAGTGGTTAAATATATATGTCCTGCATCTCTTGGAAAATTAGTAAAGGCAAAAGCAGGATTAAATTGGGTAGCACCAGCCCTTAACACTTTAGCTCCAGACATCCAACTTATCCAATTACTCACTTGATTGTTTAATATAGGATCACTCGTAACCCATTGTCTTGCAAACTCGTCAGGCATAATCATAGCCCTCTGACGACCCTTTTCAAATACGTCAATCTTGGTCCAACCGTTAGGAACCTTACCACCCTTAAATTCTTTCACTATACCATTATCAGGATAAACCTCCGACAATTTAAGCATAGCTTTGTTTGCTTGGTTCTTGGCTATCCTTGCTTGGCTCGTAGCTATAACTTGGTCAGCTAATAATTTTGTATTAGATTCTAAGAACCCTTCACTACCACTCTTTAATGATTCTATACCGCTTTGGGTTACAGTTATCTTCTTACCCCTTAAACTGCTGAAACCAGTGGCATCTTCAGGATCTAACTTCTCTAAGTAAGACCTTTTTGTATAATTGTCATGTTTCAGAACATCAAAGGTCTGGTCGCCTATAAGCCCTTCCTTGTGCATCTCTTTAAGGTTGTCCAACATAGCCTTATGGTATATCTTCGCTCTTTCCTCTAACAACACTCTTAATTCTGGATTTAACTGATCTATCCATATTTGATGTTTTGTTCCAGGAATCCCTTTAGGATGTTTGTGCCTTTCTATTACATGCCTTTCTTTTCCATTGGCAAAATCAACAGCACTTTGTTTGTCGGGAAACCTTGCAACTATTTTCTCTTGGTTTTTAGTTATTTTTTTAACAACCCATGCAGATTTCTTATCTATATCAATTATTCTTGTAGCAACCAAATATCTGTCAAGAGTTTTATGCGTATTACCGTTTAATCCACCATAAACATCCTTCTCAAGCATCTCTGATATATGCTTAGACCTTGCAGAAGAACCTAAAATCTGGTCATGTTTTATTTGTGCCCACTTACCCTCGACACCAAACTCTTTTAATAACCTTCGTTTTAAATTACCACTAACATCGGTAATAGTGCGAGAAAAGAACCTCTTTGTACCCTCAAATGTGGGCTTCTTTGATTCCTTCTTTGCCAAGTCTGCCTCATCAAACATCTTCTCAACTTCAGCAGCAATTTTATTCTTAGGGGTAGGAGTGTCAAATTCATGCACATTCTTAGGAGGTTCCTTTGAGGTTAATTGGACGTTATTCTCCACCGGACTGTCTATAGCTTCAGGTTTCTTGCTCTCTTCTACAATAGAATCAATAAGCTGTTGCTTTTTCATCTTACTCTGACCCTTGATACCTGCTTCTTTGGCTATCTCATGCAACCTCGCAACCGTAACTTTACTGTTATCTACCTGCCGAGACTGTTTTGGGTTAATATTATCAAGCTCTGAAAAATCCATATCTGAGAAAGGTTTGTCAAATTGCTTCTCAACACTTGTAACAGCCTTATTGTGTTTCCTACGAGCATCTTTTTCAACTTTTGCCTTCTCTTTCCTTTTTGCTTCCTCTAATTTTCGGTCAACTTTAACTTCCTTCTTTGGTTCAGGTTTAACTTCTATCTTCTGCTTGGTAGAAACTCTCTTTGTTTTGGCAATATCTGTCGCTATTTGCTTGCGGTTCTTCGCTATGTCTGCTAAATCCTTTGTAATCTCTTTGGCTTTAGCCTCATCCTTAAACTTCATAGCCGTTTTTCGCTTCTCTTTCAGCTCTTTTTGAGTCTTTAAAAGAATCTCGTCTTGTCTCTTTAATTCTTTAAGCCTTCCAACCTGTTCTTTCTTAACTGTTTCAAATCCAGCATTACCGATTTTACCCTGCTCAGGTACAATTACTGGCTTCTGTCTTGATTTAGGCTTGACCTTTAAATCTTTTGTTATCTTAACTTTCTTAGGTTTTAAGGTAACTACCTTCTTAGGTGTTCTCTCAGGCTTAGGAAAGTCTTTAACATTGACTTTAAGTGGCTCAGGAGTTACCTTTGGTTTTACCTTTCCAAGAGCAGATATTAAGAATGGAGAACCAACTACCGCAGTTTCAAAAGCGGTTGCAAGAACTTCCTTATAAGCATCTAAAGCTGTATCTGTAAGTTCATCAATTATAATCTCCCCACCTTTAGCACCAAATTCATTAAGTTTCTCAAAGGGGAACTGTGCTGCCTCGGAAAGTTCCTTCCCTCTCTCGGAAGGGGCTTCAAATGTAAGTAGTTTTTGAATTTCGGTCATTAAAGCTTGGGACTCTTGAAGTTTCCTTATCGGATCAAATATAGTCTCCACACTATGTAAATTGGCAAGACCTGCTATACCAGCCAATCCAGAAGCAAGGGTTGCTGTTGTAACTTCAGTAATAGCTTCTATTGCGGGGAAGACCAAGGCAATATTCTCGGTAGTACGTTCAAAATCCTTTAAGCCTGATATAACATCCGCAGCTATCTTTTCTTTTTTCTCAGAAGAAGAAGGATGGATTGAACTTAACCCACTAAAGAATTTAAAGTCATTCGATAGCTCAGGGGTAAGGTCTTCAACAACCGGAAGGGCATCAACCGTTACAGATTGAGACTCTGGTATCTTTAAGGATAAAGTATCACCTTTTATCAGAGCATCAGTAGGAACAAACTTATTACGCTCTCTTTGCAACCTATCTGTTATAAACTCTTCAGTCAACCCCTCTTTAAGGGCTAATTTTATAAACTCTCGTTCATTTATTGACATTAGTTGTATCCGCAGGCTGTGTTTTTTGTTTATTTAAGAAATCTAAAATACTATCCGCTATTTCATCAGGAGTCTTAGTTGGGTCAGCTCCAACAGTTGCTTCAATCTTTGGAGGATTAAGCTCTGCTTGTGCTTGGGCAGTAGCTTCAGTTAAAATATCTTCTGGAACATTACCTATTTCTTCTACACTCCCACCAAAGACAAGATAATCTTTAGCTAAAGTAAGCAATGATTTAGACTCTCCTTCATTTGGATTGCCACGATTTTCAAACCTTGAATTTATCCCTTCCATTATTTCATCTATACGGTTTCTTTTATTTTTCTTGAACTTTTCTTGTTCATCTGTTTCAGCTTTTTCTTTAGCTACTACATTCTTAGTCTCTCTATTTACAGCTTGAGGATTCTCAGTAAACATGTGTTGCCATTCAAGTTCGCTAACCTCTCCATCAGATATAGAGAAGTCTTCAAAATTACCGAGAAAATTCTGCACAGAGTTAAGGCTCTTCTGCAAAGACTTTGTATCTGAAAACCTTTTAGGATATATCTCATTTAACTCAACTAAAGTGTTACCCTGTTTATTAGCAAGGTCCACAGCCCCTTTTAAGTCACCACTTGCTATCATCTTCTCGGCAGTCCTGACAAAATTAGGATCCAAACCAACCATAGCCTGCTTAAATTTGGCGTTCTTATCTATCTCAGCATCTACCGAAGTTTCAAGAATGTCAACATGTAAAGAGTTCTCAGGAGTCCTCTCCATACCATCCAATCCCCTGCTTACTAAATTTAAAGTAGCAGGATTAGTAGGATCTGCCGCAAAGGTATCAAAGAACAGCTTAAAAGTATCCTGTGATCTGCGAGACTTCGCCTCTTTTGCCTGTTCAAAACTATTTATAACAGTCCCAAATATCTGATTAACAAAATCCGCACCTATATTTCGCTGTGGGTTGAAATTAGCCATTCGCTGCCTCAAATTTATAGAAATCCGCTATCCTATCTAAAAACTTATTCAGAAAATCCTCCTGGAGATTAGTCTTCTCCCTATCAAAACCTCTATTTAAGTTGCCAGATGTCGTATTGAACTGCTCAGTTAAAGGGTCTGTAAAACTTCTACCCGCACCCGCAAGATTCCTCTGCCCTTGTTGAGAGGATGCTTGACCGAAAGCTTGGGTAAACTGGTTTGTTAAATTCTGTTGTCCTGATTGTAAACCTTCTCTTGCCTGACCTATCTTCTCTAAGGTAGGATCTTCTGAAGGAAGGAAACCAGTGAGTTCATCGGGTTTTGCGAAACCAAATTCACTTGTCAAGAAACTTGATATGTCCCCACCCTGTAATATAGATAATAGATTATCAAAATTAAACGGGGTGTCTGGTTGTGGGTTAAATATAGATTGAATGTTTTGACCTCCAGAAAAATCAGGATTTATTTGTCCAGGTTGTTCACCAATCCCTCCACTCTGAGCAAATTGTTCCATTAAATTATCTATAAACTCTTGTGAGAACCCACCAAACTGTGTCCCTCCAGATATAGGGTTATTTGTTCCATTATGTCCTGGTATATGTGTCATATATTCTCCTATTTCGGTCCTACTGTGCTTTGACCGCCAAATGTGTTCTTCGGACCACCTAACAACCCAAGTAACTCAAACAACCCCTTACCCTCTGTCAGTATCTTTGGGTCTTTAAAAAGCTCTTGCAGAGTAAAGTCACCCTTAGCCTGACCACCTAATATCGGAGTAAGTATAGAACTCAATAAATCAGTTTGAAAAGCCTGACTATTTGATTGCTTAATCTGAGTGTTTAAGTCTTCCCGTGTATCTGATAGGAAAGTCAACCCTTTACCGCTAACCTGTTTTGCCTTTGGAGCAAGTGACTTAGCACCTTGAGACAGTGCCATAGTTGCCAACGGACTCAACGGACTGAATAAAGCAGCAAGATTAACTATATTCTTAAAAAAACCACCCCTGCCTGCTCTACGTTCCTCACGTTCCTGCCTCTTCCTCAACTCTCGCTCATCGTCTGAGATTTTTCTTTGAAACCTCAATCCGCTTAAATCAGCATTTGCCATCGTTCCCCCTTAAACCTTATCCAACTCTATGTGGTAATTTATTCCATTAATCTTTATTAAAATCTTGTCACTACCTGTAAAAGACCCAACTGTTTCAACTTTTCGGTCAACATCTACAGTTAAAGTAGCTTCTTCATTCTTTAAATCTGTTATAGTCTTTAATTTCATGCCCATCCAACTACCGTTAATCTTCTTAAACCAGTAAACACCACCGGATACTATAGAAACTCTCTCGTCATTCTCTGCACCTTCTCTTGGAGTAGGATAACCTCTTGTTATTAACGCCTTGGGAGCCTTTAATGCACTGTCTAAACGGTTCATTTAACCTGTTTTCCTCGGTAAACTATTGAATAATCATTAATCTCAAAAGTAGAAGCAACTGTACCCGAAAGAGCCAGTTGAATACTATATATATCATTAATCGCACTTGTAGGACTTAACTCTGCTATAACCCTACTTCCAGTAGTATCATCTAAATCACCCAACCAAGTAGTAGGAGAAGAACCATCTACACCATAATAAACAGAAGCACTCTGATTCGTTCCACCTATATACGAAACATAAGTTTTGTAAACCTTCTTCCTTATACCAGGAGCACCAAAGTCTTCCTCCCTTGACTTATAAGAAGCCGTAACAGAACTCGGTGAATCAGTCCACTTGTTAAAAGATACCGTAGCACTCGAACTCAAGTTGGCAACCATTAATTCATTGTTCTGACCATTAACAAAGTTAGAGTGTTTCCTTGAATAAACACCATTCCCATACACCCAAGAACCTGTATTAAAGTCAAATAGGCATAAACTTCCCCCTGTGAGGTTATTTTTTCCTATTACTAATATATCATGCTTGGGGTGATAGCCAATAAAAGAAGTATCTTCGTCAAAAAACGCACCCCATTTGTAAGAATCTGTTCCATCATCTATTTTTTTCTCTATTAAATTAATTACATCCTTACCAGTATAAAGGTAAGCACCATTTGCCGAAATCCAAGCTATCCCATGACGTGTCTTCGTTGATTGGAATGGATGTTTTATACCCGTAAACTTGAAAGTGTCTTCTAATATCTCGAAAGATTGTTGAATGTTAATCAAATAAACATTCTTTTGTTTTAACTGTAAAATTCTATCAGCATATTCTTCTAATTTAACAATAGACTCACCATCGTTAATATTCACGTCGACAAAATCAGCCAATAAGAAGGTATCGAATTTATTCGGCAAAGACTTATACATCCTATCTCTCTCGACCAAGACTTCACCATCTTCATCAACTCTTCGCACATTACCAATATACGCCTTCCTATCAGTAATCACGGCAGTCTTATAACCCTTGCCAACTCCACTAATATCAATACTTACCTCTTCAGGGCTAAAGCCGTTCAAGGTATCGTAGGTGTCAGTGTTGAGTTTTAATGAAGAAGCATTAGCAAACGGATAAGAACTTCTTGGGGCTTCACCAGCAGGAGCAGTACCATCAACACTCTCACTCCACGCACTATAATCGGCAGTTAAAGATGATCTTGCCCCACTCTTCATATTGACATCTAAAAACAATAACCAAGGATTGTCTGTATTCGCTTCTCTTATATATATCCTACCCCCTGTTATTCTCTCATCGTATGGGTAGGTAGCTAATACTTTTGAAGTCAAACCCTCTCCGGCTGTAACTGTGAGTTCGCCTGTCATATTATATAACTTCGATTCCTGTATATTATCATAAAGGAATGAAGACGCAAACTCATAATCACCCGCTTCAATACTACCAGTAAGAGAGTTATCGCTTTTAACACTTAAATTAAATCCACTCCCAACAGGAGGGTGGAGGTCGTATATAATTTGATTAGGTGCTCCAGCTGACCAAGTGCCTGTCATTGTTGCTGTAGTTATTTGATCCGTTCCAGATTGGCTTCTTATAGTTCCAGCTTGTAAAAACCCAAATGTAGCATGTGCTATATAAACACCATCATCAAGTTCGCCATTTAAAGCAGTGTTAATCTTTGAGTTTACTAAAACAGTTGTAGACCCACCACCTGAACTTGCGGTATCACCTATACCATCGCCATATAAGCCTCTTGTTGGTGCAACCAAATCAGTATTGTTTGAATACCATCCATTAAAGTTACTTATAGCAGAAGCATTACCGCTAAAGTGTGTACGCTTTATACGCCCGAACCACTTGTTTTGGTTGTTAGTGCCGAAGTTACCATCAGATGTCCTTAGAACCCCATCTACGACCGTGTAAACGGGCTTTGGTGAGGCTGTAGAACCAAAAGTAAAAGCAGAGGCATGCCAAACACTATTAGTAATGTCGTAAATCTTAACCTTCGCATCATCCTGAACAACAACATAATCA